>Ga0049080_10000821_pt1 | contig 10620 bp, 10 predicted proteins | sample GreLakmeER15MSRF_FD_66716 | JGI IMG/M metagenome (GOLD analysis project Ga0049080, IMG submission 66716) | Freshwater lentic microbial communities from great Laurentian Lakes, MI, USA - Great Lakes metaG ER15MSRF | ecosystem: Environmental > Aquatic > Freshwater > Lake | place: Great Lakes... | reverse complement strand
TATAGCTCAGTTGGTAGTAGCACTTGCTTTGCAAGCAAGATGTCATCGGTTCGAGTCCGATTATCTCCATTCTAAATACTTGAAAATGTATCTGACAACTGATGGCTACTAGTGCTACAGAAACTGCTAAGCAAGAAAATGGTTCAAGAATTTTTTTTGAATATGTTATTGAAACTGGAAAGGAACCGTCAGATGCAGTTATGCTAAAAGTTTATGATGGGTATAATGCTGAATGGAAAGAAACATATAGAAAACAAGTAACAGCATTAAAAAAATTTTTAGGATCGAGTAAAGGGTATGAGTATTCTAGAGATTCGGGAATAATGCCTTATATTGAAGGTATTGCTAAAAAAGATTGTGGAGTTTCTGTCAAAGATAGATGGAATCCTATGGATATTGTGATGGTTAAAAAAAATATGAAAAAAACTGTTGAAGGAACAATAAGAGAACTTACCAATATTGATGGAATCAGTCAGCAAGCAAATCTTTCTCTTTTGAATACTTATATGAAAGAGGCATTAGAAGATAAAATACTAATTGGCGTTTCTTTGAAAGCAATATCAAAAAATAAAAAAGTTGCCAGTGTGGAATTGGCAAATATGGGTGGCGACAAAACTGGAAGAGTTGATATTGATCTTATTCCAGGTTCATTGAAATGTACCCTTACTTTGGGGAAAAAGGCAAATTTTTTATTCGATACTGGAGAACTTGGATTTGATTTGAGAACAGAATCCGGTGGTCAAATACACGGACAATCTAGAAATTTTCAATACTCTCAAGCAAGGAATGTGGTTCAAACTGATTTGACACCAAAAGGAAAAGATGCTGGCGCAAAACTTGGAAAAGTTTCTAGTGTTGCGATGGACAAGTTCTTTTCGGATCTTGGAATGACTAGACCATCATCTGCATCTAAACATCCATACATTCCTGCTGTAGGAAATTGGAATGATGTTGATAAAAAATACTGGATAGATTTGTATAATAAGCTTAAGAGTAATTCTATGGTAGATTTTGGCGAAGTTGCAGTATATCAGGACGGTAAAAAAATTGGAGATACTTTTGACGAGGTTTTGGAAAATGCAATTATATACGAAACAAACACAAGTGATAGAAGTTCTGCGGGAAGATTTTCTTCAAAACTTATTGCTATGGAATGGGCTAATACTTGGGTTCAAATATCCAAAAAAGGAGAAATCAAAAACTGGTGTAGAGTTTTATACTATGGCGCAAAGAAAGAATTTGGATCTTCAAATGGTCCATTTTTGAAGATTTACTAAACAAATAAATAAAAGTATATCAAAACACAATATGAAGAGTTTTTTCAAATTTTTGTCTGAAGCATCAGAATCGCAAGCAGCAATGCAGGCGAAGAAACTTGGATTGCGCGGAGACGGCCACGGCGGATGGGTAGACCGTGCTGGAAAGTATGTTGCAAGAACTGATAAAGGAAAACTCAAATTCATTGATGGACGCCAAGCGGCACAACAAGAACTAGGAGCAGCAAAACAACCTACAGGAGCTGCACCCACACCACAACCAAAAGCATCGCCGCAAGCACCTGCATCTGCATCTCCTAAAGCATCAAAAGGAGCATCAGAGGAGCAAGCACCAGAAGATGGCGATACTATCACTATCGTATTTGGAAGATTTAATCCCCCCACAGTAGGGCACGAAAAACTCTTAAAATCAGCAAAGAGAATTTCTACTGGTGGTGCAATTAAAATTTATCCATCAAGAACTCAAGATCCCAAAAAGAATCCTTTGGATCCAAATACCAAAGTTTCTTATATGAGAAAGATGTTCCCCGAATTTGGTGAAGTAATCATTAATGATCCAGATATGAAGTCTATCTTTGATGTTTTGGTAAATGCAGATAAAGATGGATATTCAAATGTAAATATTGTAGTTGGATCTGATCGTCAATCTGAATTTGAAAATCTTGCACAAAAGTATAATAATGATCTTTATCAATTTGATTTGATTCGTGTTGTTTCTGCTGGTGTAAGAGATGCTGATGCGGAAGGCGTGGAAGGTATGTCCGCATCCAAGATGAGAAAAGCGGTAATGGATGATGACTTCCAATCTTTCAGAAGGGGAACACCAAAAACTCTTGATGATGGGGACACACAAAATCTGTTTAATTCTGTTCGTCAAGGAATGGGTGTAAAGAAATCAAAACTTAAAAAAGAAAGTTACAATCTTTGGGAAATCGCTCCAAAGTTTGATCAAAGAACTCTTCGTGAAAATTATATTGCAGGAAAAATTTTTAGAATTGGTGATAAAGTTCAAAACTTAAATACTGGATTAATTGGTGAAGTAATGCGTAGAGGAACCAATTATCTTATTTGTGTGACGGAAGAAGAGTATATGTTTAAGTCTTGGATTAAAGATGTGATGGAATATACTGAAGTTAAAATGGATAGGATACAAAGAACACCTGGAAAACCAAATACATTAACTGGAACAACAGGATACTTTAAATACGCAGAAAAAATGACTCCTGGTGCAATTGGAACTGGAAAAGAGAATATTCAAGCAGGTGGTAAGGCATATGCAATCAATTTCATAAATAAGTATAAGAAAATAAAAGAAAGCGTTTATTCAAATGTCTAATAATATTCTTAACGATATCTCAAAGGTTTATTTAGAGACTGTTGCTGAATCAGCAGTTCCTGGAAAACCAGCAGAACGTCTTGGTGCAGTAAGTGCTATTCCAAAAAGTGAGCAAGATGCTGCAAGAGAAAGAACCCTTGCAAAAGCTGCTGCAATCAGAGCAAAAAAAGGTATCACTCAAGAAGGTCTTGACCCTGTAGGTAAGGAAGATGCTGATGTTGATAATGATGGTAAGAAGACCAAGAAAGATAAGTATCTTCTAAATCGCAGAGAAGCAATTGCTAAAGCAATTTCAACTCAAGAAGCACTAGACCCAGTAGGAAAAGAGGATTCTGACATTGATAATGATGGCGATGTAGATAAGTCGGACAAGTATCTTCATAAGCGTCGTAAGGCAATTGGCAAAGCAATTGCAAAGGAGGGATATTCGAATTGGAGGCAAGATCTTTCCGAAGTAATTAAAGATACTGAAACCGAAAAGAAAATTACCGAAAAGAAAGTTAATAATAAAATTGTAATCAATCCAAAATTAGATCTTGGTGAAGCAGTAGAAGAAATGGGCGGAACTCTTCTTGAAATGGTAGAGATTGATGAAATGGATTATATTCTTGAAAGTGTTTATGATGAACTTTTAGAAGAAGGATATGAGGAAGATGATATCGAAGAAGCGATTGAATATTCATTAACTGAAGCAAAAGTAACCTTCGGTCACGATACTGCTCCCGCAAAGAAGAGAAGTGGATTAATGACTGCTGCAAAAGCAAGACTTTCTTCTCTTAAGAAGTCTGCAAAACAGGCAGTAGCAACTGGAGCAAGGAAAGTTGCTAAAGGTGCATTGGGTGTTGCTCGTAAGATGGAATCTGGCGATAAAAAACCACGTACCGCAGCAAGAAAACCATCAACTTATCGTGGTGCTGGTGTAGGAACAAAGGAAAAAGTAAGCAGTGGATCTTACAAAGCACCTGAGAAGAAGAAGACAGAACCAGTTTCTGATCCTTGGGAAGGCAGTTACAAAAAGTCTTCTGAGGTAAAAGCAAAACCTAAAAAAGCAGCTGCACCAAAAGCAAAGGCACCTGCAAAAAAGAAAAGAACTAGTAAGTTAGATGCTCTTCTTGCTGATGTTAGAAAAGAAGAAGTTCAACTTGCTGAAAAAACTCTGACTACTTCTGAAACCAAAAAGAAAGAAGAAATTGTAAAGTCAATGAAGGACAAGGCAGCAGACTTTGAGAAGAGATATCCTGGTCGTGGTAAAGAAGTAATGTATGCTACTGCCACTAAGATGGCCAAAAGGATGACTGAGCAGGCAATGGAACTTCAACCTAAAAATCAGTCACAACCACAACAAGATCCCAAAGCAAAGGTAGCAGTACAGAGAGCAAAGTCTGCAGAGATTAATATTCTCCAAAAAAGACTTCAAGCAATTCGTCAAACACCAGCAGGAACAGCAGTTACTGGGATTGGAGGATGATTTTCTAAATAGAGTTGGATACTCTCTATACGGAGGTCATTATGGGTGCAGTAGTAGCAGTGGTAAAACCACTTTTAATTTCAATTGCAACACATCCAGCAGTTAAAAATCTTGTTCTCGACCTACTGAAAAAGTATGTTGATAGTACAGATAACAGCATTGATAATGTAGTTTATACTCTGGTTAAGGAAAAACTTTTTACTCCTGAAGTGTGATTACCTGTTTTGTAACTAACTGGGGAGTAACCATTGTCCTTGGTCTATTGTTAACTGCTTCGGAGTGGTTAGCAAAAACAAAAAGATTTGAGGAGAATGGATTGCTTGACTTAACAACTAATTTTTTGAGAGTTGTTTTACGCAAAGGAGATCAAAAGTAAGGTCTCCTTTTTTTATAAATATCTTATAGCAAATAAAATTTTATCGGAAGACAGACATGGCACTCTGGGGAAACAATGATAATGTTGGTTCTGGCGGAATAGTATCTCTTAACTACTCCACCCTTATTGTAACTGGTTCTGGCACCACTTTTGGTAACGCTGGTGCGGCAAAAACCGGTGATGTGATTAGATTTGGTATCCGTGGAGGTGGTGGCACCTATTTCGGAGACGCTGTTATTGTTGGTATTGCTAGCACAACTCAATGTACAATTGGATCTACTGCAGGACTAAGTGGAGCAGCAATTGCAGCAACTTCTTTTTATGTTAGTCAACTTCCAAAATATACAGTTCTAGATGCTACATTTAGTCAAGCAGGTTACGGTGTAACTGACAAACAAGTTTATGGAATTTCCACTGATGGTGTTCCTGCAGCATATCGAGGATTTACTCATCAAGGTTGGGTAGGAATCACAACATATGTTGACTGCCAAGGAAACTTTAGAGTTAAGAGTGAAGTTTTAGTTGCGATGTCTGGTATTACTACTGGATCTGACGGAATTTTATATCCAACTGCTAGATAATTGACATATGATTTTTAATGAATTGAATGAGGATAATTTCCTCTTATTTGCAATTAAACATTATGAAAATCCTCAAGCGGTGACTAAAGAGGATTTTGAAAAAGATTTAAATCATTTCAAATATATTAAAAGACTTTTGAAACGATACAAGAATACGGGTGAGCTAAAAACTCACCTTCTTCTTAATCACTTTATTATTCTTTATAATATTTTTGGTGAAGCAACAACTCCAATGTTGTTCTTTAAGATTGAAAAGGATTTATGGTCCTCTATGAAAAGTTTTATTATCTTTTTGAATAGACTTCCCGAATATCCAAAGTCTACCATACACGATATACAAGTTGATTTAAATTGTTTATCAGAACTTCAAAAAATCTACAATGGATCCCAAGAAACTTGATAAAATTATTTCTATTGTGAGAGAGCAAATGGTAGCAAATGCACCAGGAACTCAAGGTGGGTTTTCTGGTTCTGCAGATCCAAAAGGACCAACTGCTGGATTTGATCCTGTTATGGGAACTACAAGAAGAAAAGGTCCTCAAATTAAACTCCCACCAGGTTCTCGTAAACGTTGGCAGAGGAAACAAAATGTTTAACCCATCATCTACCGAAACAAAAATAGCACTGCTTGAAGAGCGTATTAACGTTTATGAGCAGATGATGGAAAGAATTGATACAGCAATTCAAAAGATTGGTGAGACGAGTCAAAATATAAGTCAAATGCTTGCCGTTCATAATGAAAAGATTGAGCAATGTAATAGAACAGATAATATCATTGTCAAAATGATTGAAGATATTAAAGTATCATCAAAAGAACAGCACGAAGCAATTAGTAGAGAACTTGGAGAAAGAATAGAAAAGGTTGAAGAAAAAGTAGAATCACTATCAAAATTTAGGTGGATGGTTGCAGGAGTAGTCGCCATTACTTTAATTTTTGTACCAGTTATTACAAACTTTATTTCAAATAATTTTTCATCTCACGTAGAAGAGATAAAGAAATAAATAATTGAGTGTTGGCATAAGATGCCAATGAAAACTCAAAAGAAAGTAACTCTGTATACCCTACAAAAGGCAACCAATTCAGTCATTAAGTGGACCGCAATAATGACTGCTCTCTGCCTTGACAAAGCACGTTAATCTGGTAGAATAGATCCACAGGTTAATGTTTGTTTATGGACTTTGTTGATGTAAAATACATCAATTTGATATCTTCTCGTTTTCAAAAATTCAAGAAGGTAAAAAATAATCTTTACAATTTTCGTTGTCCGATTTGTGGCGACTCTCAAAAAAATAAAAATAAGGCACGAGGATATCTGTATCAAGTAAAAAACAATACAAACTTTAAGTGCCATAATTGTGGTGTTAATGTTTCTTTCAATAATTTTCTCAAGCAGATAGACTCTGTAATTTACAAACAATATACTTTTGAGAAATTTAAAGACGGAAAGACTGGTAGAAACTTCACTGTTGAAGAACCAGTGTTTAATTTTGAGACACCAAAGTTTAAACCAAAATTAGATTTACCAAAAGCATCAGAAAATTCTGATGCAAACGAATACTTGATAAAGCGAAAGTTAAACCCACATAACTATTATTACGCCGAAAAATTCAAGTCGTGGACCAACTCATTAAAAGAAGTCTTCGATGATACTACTAAAGATGAACCTAGGATTATTATTCCTTTGTTCTATCAAGATACCCTTGTTGGATTTCAAGGCAGAGCACTTGGTCCAAACAAGATTAAATACATCACCGTAATGTTGAATGATGATGCACCAAAAATCTATGGACTCGATGAAGTTCAAAACGAAAAAACTGTATACATCACAGAAGGTCCCTTCGACTCAACTTTCATTCCAAACTCTATTGCTTTGTGCGGCGCTGATGGTGATGTCAGTAAGTGGGGCATTCATGATTGTGTTTGGATATATGATAACGAACCGCGTAATCGAGAAATCCTATCAAGAATTTCCCGTATTATCGAAGTGGGACAAAAAGTTGTCATCTGGCCTTCAACAATAAGGGAAAAGGATATTAATGATATGGTTTTGTCTGGACTGGATGTTCAGTCTGTGATAGAATCAAACACATATTCTGGTTTAGAAGCAAAACTTAAATTTACTACCTGGAAGAAAATATGAGTAACGGCACCAAAGTTAAAAAGCGCGACGGACGAATTGAATCTCTTGATTTAGAGAAGATGCATCTAATGGTTGAAGAAGCGTGTAAGGGTCTTGCAGGCGTCTCTGCGAGTCAAGTTGAGATGCAATCGGGCATCCAATTCTATGATGGTATCACCACCGCAGAGATTCAAGAGATTCTGATTCGTTCTGCTTCTGACCTGATTGATTTGGATCATCCAAATTATCAATATGTTGCTGCTCGCTTGTTGCTATTCTCTGTTCGTAAACAACTTTATGGGAAGATGAAAGAACTTCCTACTTTAGAGCAACACATTATTGAGTGTGTTTCTGTTGAAGTTTACGATAGCGATATTTACACCAAATATTCTCAGGAAGAAATTACAAAAGCGGATAGTTTCATTGATCATGATCGTGACTATCTTTTCACTTATGCAGGTTTACGTCAAGTAGTTGACAAGTATCTGGTACAAGATAGAAGCGGTGGTGGTGTATATGAAACTCCACAATTTATGTACATGATGATTGCACTGACTATCTTTGCAGAGTATCCTAAAGAAACCAGAATGTCATACGTAAGGAGATACTATGACGCAATCTCAAAACACAAAATCAACATTCCTACACCAATCATGGCAGGTGTTAGAACCCCACTTCGCCAATTTGCAAGTTGCGTTCTTGTTGATGTTGATGACACCCTCGATAGCATCTTCAGTTCTGATATGGCAATTGGTCGGTATGTTGCTCAAAGAGCAGGAATTGGTATCAATGCAGGTCGCATCAGGGGTATCAACAGTAAAATCCGTGGCGGTGAAGTGCAGCATACAGGTGTTGTCCCATTCCTCAAAAAGTTTGAAGCAACTGTCAGATGTTGTACACAAAACGGGATTCGCGGTGGAAGTGCTACTGTTCACTTTCCAATCTGGCACCAAGAAATAGAAGATATTCTAGTTCTTAAAAACAATAAAGGAACGGAGGATAATCGTGTTCGTAAACTTGATTACAGCATCCAAATCAGCAAACTTTTTTATGAAAGGTTTATTCAAGATGGTGAGATTACGCTTTTCTCCCCACATGATGTCCCTGGACTTTATGATCGCTTTGGACTCCCTGGTTTTGATGAGCTCTACTGTGCATATGAAAAAGATTCGTCCATTAAGAAAAAAACTATTAAGGCACAAGAACTCATTCTTAACTTACTCAAGGAACGTGCGGAAACGGGTCGTGTCTACATTATGAACATAGATCATTGCAATTCTCACTCTTCCTTCAAGGATAAAGTTGAGATGAGCAATTTGTGCCAAGAAATTACTCTTCCCACATATCCCATTCAGCACATTGATGACACTCATGGAGAGATTGCACTCTGCATTCTTTCTGCTATCAATGTTGGTAAAGTGAAATCGGATGAAGAACTTGAGGAACTTTGTGAACTTTCGGTACGTGGTCTTGATGAATTGATTGACTATCAAAAGTACCCTGTAGCAGCAGCAGAAATCGCCACCAAGGCGCGTCGTTCTCTTGGTATAGGATTTATTGGTCTTGCTCACTATTTGGCAAAACTTGGGTACAAATATGGATCTCAAGAAGCTTGGGATGCTGTTCATGGACTTTCTGAATCTTTCCAATATTATCTCCTGAAAGCATCTAACCAACTTGCAAAAGAAAAGGGATACTGTGAATATTTTGGACGCACAAAGTATGCAGATGGGATTCTTCCTATCGATACATACAAGAAGGATGTAGATGAAATTTCTTCTATCAAATTAGAACATGATTGGGAAAGTCTTAGAGCATCAATCTTGGAACACGGTCTCAGGCACTCAACACTGTCCGCACAGATGCCATCGGAGAGCAGTTCCGTTGTGTCAAACGCAACCAATGGAATCGAACCACCTAGAGATTACTTGTCCGTTAAGAAATCAAAGAAAGGACCACTTAAGCAAATTGTTCCTCAATATCATACCCTTAAGAATAATTACACGCTTCTTTGGGATATGCCTAGCAATACTGGTTATATTAATATTGTCGCAGTTATGCAAAAGTTCTTCGATCAAGCGATTTCTGGAAACTGGTCCTATAATCCAGAAAATTATGACAACAATGAAGTTCCTACTTCAGTGATGGCAAATGACTTTTTGACTACATACAAGTATGGGTGGAAAACTTCTTACTACCAAAACACTTATGATATTAAAACTGATGAGGTAGTAGAAGAGAAACCTAATCTTCAAGATTTGCTAGGTGAGTTAAGTTCAGTAGAGGAGGGAGAGTGTGAATCCTGTGCAGTTTAAGATTTCTTCCGTAGAAGAACCACAAATGAATATTAAAGGAATGACTGTATTCAATACGGAAAAAGTGGATACTAAAAAGCAACCAATGTTTTTTGGAAAACCACTTGGAGTTCAAAGATATGATTCATACAAATATCCAGTCTTCGACAAACTAACGACCCAACAACTTGGATACTTCTGGAGACCCGAAGAGGTATCTCTCCAGAAGGATCGTGGTGACTATCAAACATTACGTCCTGAACAAAAGCATATCTATACTTCTAATCTGAAGTATCAAATTATGCTTGATTCTGTTCAAGGTCGTGGTCCTGGTATGGCATTTATTCCATACTGCTCACTTCCTGAATTGGAAGCGTGTATGGAAGTGTGGGGATTTATGGAGATGATCCATAGTCGCTCATACACATATATTATCAAAAATGTTTATTCGGATCCATCCGAAGTGTTTGATACAATCATTGGCGATGAACGTCTTCTGGAACGTGCTAGAAGCGTTACAGAGTCATATGATGACTTTATTCAGTCTGCACAAAGTTATGGTACATCTAATGATTGGATGTATAGACTTGAAGGAGTAAACACTGCAAAGGAAACACTCAATGATGTCAAACGAAAACTGTACAGAGCAGTCGCAAACGTTAACATTCTTGAAGGTATTCGGTTCTACGTTAGTTTTGCTTGTAGTTTCGCCTTTGGTGAACTTAAGCTTATGGAAGGATCAGCTAAGATCATCTCTCTTATCGCAAGAGACGAAAACCAACATCTAGCACTTACTCAAAATATTTTGAATAAGTGGAGAGAGGGCGACGATCCTGAAATGCAACAAATTGCAAAAGAAGAAGAAGAATGGGTTTATGCAATGTTTGATCGCGCTGTAAACGAAGAAAAGAAATGGGCAGATTATCTGTTCAAAGATGGCAGCATGATCGGACTCAATGACAAGTTGTTACAACAATATGTTGAATGGATTGCAAACCGTAGACTAAAAGCAATCGGTCTTAAACCGCAGTATGATATTTCAGCAAATAATAATCCACTTCCTTGGACTCAGCACTGGATTTCCTCTAAAGGTCTCCAGGTGGCTCCCCAGGAAACCGAAGTAGAAAGTTATGTAGTCGGTGGAATTAAACAAGATGTGAAAAAAGAC
>Ga0049080_10000809_pt1 | contig 10669 bp, 10 predicted proteins | sample GreLakmeER15MSRF_FD_66716 | JGI IMG/M metagenome (GOLD analysis project Ga0049080, IMG submission 66716) | Freshwater lentic microbial communities from great Laurentian Lakes, MI, USA - Great Lakes metaG ER15MSRF | ecosystem: Environmental > Aquatic > Freshwater > Lake | place: Great Lakes... | reverse complement strand
GCAGTTTCACGTACAGCTTTAGCATCAGCAATTGCTTCTTTCAACAATTTTGAACTTGCCATTTGTTTTCCTTATTTATCGGATTTCTGAAGTCATTGTATTTGTGGACTTCAATAGAATGTTTTTATTGGCTTTTTGGTCACTACACATAAAGGTGAGTATTCATTACCAATGTAAAAACCTATATGAAATAGGTTATTGTATCAATAAATATAATAAAATTAATAAAAACGTAATTTTCTAAAAAATTCTTTAGAATAAATAAATGTAATCAGTATATTTTTCTGATTTGAGCTTTTGACGAATACGCTCATCCGAACAACCAAAGAAGTTGGCTGCATCTATAATTGAATAAAATTGTTTACCATCACAACTTATGATAGGTAATTCTAAACGGATATTATTTCTCCATAAATCTTCCATTTCTTCGTAGGTAATATCCCAACCATCTGCTTTCTTCCAATGACGGTATTTGGGATTGTTTGATTCTATATAATTTCTAGCTATTGATTCACTTATATCACCACCAATCAATTCTGCTACCTGTTTTGGATTCTCAAAAGGAACTCCATCAACTTCGTATTTAATATCGGGCTTTGTTTCCTCACCAATGATTTGCCACTCTTTGTATTTGGATTTGGTTGAACGGCATCTTCTTTGGACTTCAGTAGCTACTAATATATTTGGGTCTATTGAAATTGCTGCTTCTCTAAATGATTTGTATTGTTTACCATCAACCACGCATTCATAAGTCCCATCCCATTCAATATCTTCTGCAGCAATATCAGGGTTTCCTTTTACAAATACTAATATGTTTTGATGAACTGATGCTACCTTACGATTTCTTTTAAAGTATGTATCAACCACTCTAGCAGCCTGATGTTGGGAGTTGAATAGAATCATATCGTTATAGAAGTGTAGTCCAGCTTCTTCACATGCCCTAATTGTTTTCCAAACCAACCCTTTGTATTTACCGATTTTATAATTTCCGGTTACCGATTGTTCTCTTACTTCGGATACTACAACTGCAAAGAAACGATTATCTTTTAATTTTGCTGCAGCTTTTTTAAAAATTGAATAATATTTTTTATCAAATGAATCTGCATTCATATTTGATAGGTCTGCTGGATTATCGGTATATTTTTCCAAATCATAATACGGTGGACAAGTAAACACAAAGTCCTGTGTTTTATCATATATTGAATCAATAACCCACTCACTATCACCAGTAATCCAATTTGGTTTATCTGATTGTTTTTTATTTGCTTCCATTTGTTCATCGGAAAGGTCAATACCATTATAGATAAATCCCATTTCAGTTGCAACTATACCCCTAACACTACCACCCGCAAATGGGTCTAATACTCTACCTTCTTTTGGGCAGAACCATTCATACATTTTTTCACAAAGTGTAGCATCAAATATAGAAACGGTATTATCTTCCCAAAAACGTGCTCTTGATTCGGTATCTTCTCTACCTAATTCCGATTGGATATTATAGGTGTTAATCCACCATCTTTTACGTTCTTGCCACTCTTTAGAACGAGTATCTAAAATTGAAAAAGGCTTAATCATATATAAAGATACGAAAAAAGCTTGGAAAATCCAAGCTTTTATTTATATTTTTTTAATCTATTGCCGATACATCTAATTGTGCATCTGCATTCATTTGTTGTATATATTCTTCTTCTTTATCTCTCAATTGAATTAAATTCTTTTCATACCCTTGAATTTGTTTAGTTAGTTTAATAAGGATTTGTTTTAAACTTTCTTTTTTCGTAGGGTCTTTCTCACTATTATAAGGAACTACTGCTTTCTTTCTATCAGCCATTAATTCTTTAATCTTCTTTTCAACTGCTCCTGTTTTTAAAAATATTTGTGGAACTCTACCACTTGCTTCTTTTTTAATTCCAAAATCTTTCTTAATATTAGAAAGTGATTGTAATGCGTTTTTTAATCTATCACTATGTAATTTCTTTTGTTCTGGTGATTTGGTTGCAGATATTTTATCTCTTAATACTTTAATTCTATTATTTAAATTTTGTATTTTTTCTCCAGTATTTGATGCTTCGTTTACCGATTCGTCTAAGTTTATTTTTATAGTTTTAATCAAAGAATTTAAATTGGAATGGTCAGATGTTTTGGTTTCCTCATAATGTTCTTTATTATTTTTATCTTTCCAACTATATCCAATATATTTTTTATTACTTACATACTCAATTTTAACTGGTATATTAGAAACTTTAATTGTAGAACCATCCTTTGGTAACGCTTCTTCGTTTACTACCGATTCATTAGGTACACAGTTTGGAACTTGTCTACCACCCTTATCTTTCATACCAACTTGCTTATATCCTTTCCAACAAGGTGCCGCTTCGTTTACTGATTCGTTATTTTTAAGATTTTTATAGGTTTCTTTATAGTAATTTATTAAACCTTGATTTACTACAATAGATTTTTTGATATTTTCTTTTTTATCGTTAGGTAATCGTTTGCTTGTTTTAAGGTCTTGTGCTAATAGTTTATTTGTTTGTTCTAAATTTCTAATTAACATTAATGTTTCAAATGCTGTATTATCTTCATTTACTACACTTTCGTTTGAATCACCATATTCGTGATAGTTTCCAGATGCTTGAGAAATTAAGTTTTCTGCTTTAGCTATATGGTCTTGAATCCAAGCTGGGATTTGTTTTTCATCCTCACCCATTTTAGCTTTTAATTCAGTTGCCATCTTAATAATGATATCTATTGAATTATTTGCCATAGAAACTTCGTGGTCTTCACCCTCACCTTCTTTAATGAATGCGTTTGCAAATGGATTAGAAATTACTTTACCCATTTCAAATTTACCAAATGCTTTTTGCGATACCAATCCTCCTAAACGAATCATAATTATCTAATTATCTTTTTTAATTTTGCAACAATTGTATTAATATTATCTCTATCACCATCTATTGTCAACACCTTTTTATCGTTATGATATAAATCATTACCTACACCATAAAATACTCCTTTAAAATGCTTTCTAAGTTCCGATGCTAATTGCATTTGAAATGAACTTGCTAATTTTGATTTTGGCCAAATACCTTCTTTTACTATTTTATTACCTAATCTCTCATGCATTGTATCAGTACTGATATCTGCAATCTCATAGTAACGATTTAAGATGTGACCCATATCTTCATATAAAGAATGTAATCTTTCATCCATTTGTTTTGCTTCAATAGCGAACTTATCAAATGATTTACCCATCTTATCCAATTCCTGCATATTTCTTTTTACAGTCACATTATCAAACCAATCACCACTTTCTCTTAGGGTCATTTCTTTTGCAGCCTCAACAATAGCACCTAAAGTATTTGCTACTTCAGTTACATCCGATTGTCTTTTCATTTGGTCTTGGAAAGTGTTGTAAGTAGAAATAATTTCTAAGAAGTGTTTTTTAACTTCGTTTGATAGTTTTCTATCACCTAAGTTTTCAGCTAAACTGAATTTACCATTTACTATTTTTACTTCTTTCAAGTTAGTTTTACGGATATCATTGTATGCTTTATGCACAGTAGTTCCTTTATTACTATCAACTTTTAAGGTTATTTTATTGTTGTGTACGAAATCGTATATATCAAAGTTCTTTGCCATTATTATGCTATTTCAATTATTATTTCTCTCATTAAATCCTGTGCTTTGCAGTACTCACCACAAACATCAGTTCCTATTTGTTGTAAACCTCTATTTACCGATTCGTTTACAGGCACCATAAATGCACCATGCGTTGATGGGTTTGAAACAAAATCCCAACCAATCAATTCAAAATCTTCGGCCACTTCTACTTTATTTCCACTCAAAGGTTTAGTTGAACCCATACCTCTTGATGAAATACCCAATAGGATACCAGCTTTTAGTAGTTCTTTAAGTATATTACCAGATGGTGTGGATAAAACCTCAACGGTTCCACATAAATCATCACCATCCCACCATATTTCTTTAATATTGTGTGAAACATTCTTTAAGTTGATTACAGTAGAATCCGGATGGTCTAATTCACCCAATGCTCTACGCTCTTTAATGAACGTTTCGTATTTCTTAGCTTCTCTTTCTAATATAGGCTTTGGATAAACTCTACCATTTTGGTTTTCGGCACCAGCTCTTTGTAAGACACCTTTAACAAGGGTTCTTCCACCTTCATCTTCTTGTACCTTAGCCTCAAATAATTTTGTTTCTATTAAAAGTCCTTTCATTATATATTCTTATTTCTTTGATTCCATTTTGCTTCTAATCTTATTAGCAATAGTACCTAATTGAGTTTTATCAATACCTAAACTATCAACAACTTGTGCAACCAATTGTAATTTTTGAGTAGGATTTAACTTAGCATCTTTGATTTTATCAATTGCTAATTCTAATTTTTGTTTAACGGCTGATGGAATTATCGCTTTTGGTAACTCTGCTGAAATATCTTCGCTTACTGATTCATTCTTTTCACCTTTACCATTCCATGCAGAATCTACTTTATTAAAGAATGCTTTCTTTTCTTCATCAGACATGTCATTGATACCTTTACCTGCTTTTTCTAAAGCTTTAGCAAAAAACGCCTGATATTCGTTTTCTTCTACCATTACTTCTTTAACTAATTCTTTTAGTCTTGATTTTGTAATTGATGTGTTCATAGTTATAGTGTTCTTATTTTTTCTGAAAGATTCATTAATCTTTCTTTGATTTTGTGTAAACTTTTGTGTGTTCTTTTATAGTAATCATCTCTTTTAACTCCATTCTCATTTTTTATTTTAGAATACCAGTTAACAAATTTTTCTACTTCACCCAATTGTTGTTTGATGCTTGTCACACCTTTACTCATTTTAGCTTTAGGGGATGCATCTCCGTTTTTAATATCTAACCAACGATTTTCGGCCAAATGTAAATTTTTTTCAGCTAATTCCATACCACTAATAACTGCAATTTCTGCACCTGGATCTTTTTTAGCTGCTGTTGGTTTTTCTTTTTCTTGCTTTAGATTTAATATCTTTGCTTCCTCTAAATCATCGACAACCTCACCACCAGTTACTTTAGCTAATCTATTATTTTTCTTTGCAGTTTGACCTGGTTTAGAAAATGCGTTTGGAGTATCATATCCAGCAACTGCACTAGTTCCAGTCATTTCTTCCAATTCCTTTTCGGATTGTATTTCTTTAACTATACCTCTGATTATTTCTTTTAGTCTATTTGACATTTATCTTTGATTTTAATTCTTTGATTAACTCATAAGAAAGCATAATAGATGAAACTTGAGAATCAGATACAGTCTTTCCAATTTTCATTTTTTCTAAAAGGGAAATAGTTTCTGATAATTTAATTTGTGTAACTCTATCTTTTAGTTTTGATTTAATACCATTTAATTCTGCAATTATGTTTGGTAATTCCTTTCCGATATAATCTACGAATTTGGTAGTATTTGAAATGTTATTTATATACTCTTTCAACAAATTCTTTTGAGAATCATCTAAGTTTGTATATTTTTTATTAAAAGTTTCTACTAGAATTTTATAGGTAAGTAATCTAAGGTCTTTATCTTGTTGTTTATAAGTTTCAATCAACTTTTTTTCTTCAGTTGGTTGAATTTTTTGAGCGGGCTTTGATGTAATGTTTTCGATTAGGGTAATCTTTGAATTAAATATATCTTTAATATCATATCCATCTGCTCTTTTAGATTCAAATACTTTATATATAGATGCTAATGTTTTATAATTAGAAATAGGGGATGCTAAGAATTGTTCAATTTCAAATTTTTCTGAAATTTCTTTGATAAGATTGAATTTTTCTTTAGAAAGTGTAATGTGGTTTAGCTTATTATGAGCATCACATACGGTTTCTACCAATCTATCTGCTTTTGTTTCAGAACTATACTTTTCTTTTAACAATATATCATAAAGACGTAATTCTTTGTTTAACTCCGTATTTGGAGAAAAGAATTCTCTTAAGATATTCTTTGCGTTTTCAGTCTTATCGCCATTAAGAACTTCCAATGTTATTTGTCTTACTAATAATTCAAATAACACACCAGTATTCTTAAATTTGGAATGTTTTATTTTTTTCATTTACTTACCCTATATTTATTCTACCCTATAAACTAACACATATAAATATAAACAAATTTTTCTTTATCAAATTTTACTATCATCTAATAGATTTTTTTCATCAAGCATACCCGCTTTTTCAATTAAAACTTGTTTTTTTGATGAAATTCCGTTTATATATTCTCTTGCTAGCTTCTTAGCGTTTGTGTTTAGTACTCTATCCTCTCTTTTTCTCTCTTTCTCATTTTCTTTATTACCCAATGGGTCTCTACCATATGGATGTTTATCTTTACCATAAGTATTACCTTCTCTAGGTCTACCAATTCCTCTGTTTAATTCAATCTCAGTTTTTAATTTACTGATTTCTTCTTCCACATTTTGTTGTTCTGGTGGATTTGCTGGGTCTTGTCCTTGCTGTTCAATTGAATTATGTCTGAAACGGTCTTTAAGGTCTAAAACTACTTTAGCCCTTTCCATATCAATCTCATCTTCGGATAGTCCAAATACATTGTGATAAGCCCAATCGGAAGATAACATATTAAGTGCTTTTACGTCAGTTGCTAATCTTACTTTTTCAGACCACAAATTAACCTTCTCTTGCTCATAGATTGTAGATGCGTTGGTTAGAGTTAATTCAAAATTAGTCATTTCAGAATCATCAATACCTTGAGCTGCTAAATGTACGATTGCTATTTTAGTTAATTCACTAACAACTGTTCTTTGAATTCTTTCGATAGTTCTAGCAAAACGAACATCTTCCGCCGCCAAAGTAGCTTTACCATTAACGTTCTCATCATAAGATAAGTAAGCCTTTGGAACTCTTAATGCTGCAAATAATTTATTCTTTAAGTAATCGATATCTTCAATAGCTGCGTATTCTAAACCTTGTAGGTTATCAATAGTTGTTCCACTATCACTACCACGTACAGGTAAGAAAAAATCTTCAGTAAGATTCTGAATATTGTATTTTAAATTATAATCACCGGTATCTTTATTAACAAATGGAGTTTTCTTCATTTTATTAATAATCTTCTGCATATAGTTATCAACTTCTTGCGGTGGGATGTTACCTATATCAATTTTGAACACTCTCTTTTCAGGTGCTCTCATAATACGATGGATTAGCATCGCATCTTCCATAAGGGATAATTGTTTCCAAATTCTCCTAGCTCCCTCTACCATTGATTTACCATATGGGAGAAAGTTTGTATCAGATAACATTCTAAAGTGAGCCATTTCATACTGCTCATACTCTTTTTTACCCAAACGGTCCATTTCAACCTTATACTTTACATAATCAGGATTATTAGGGTCAGTACCTTCTAATCTTTCTACATTATAGATTGAATGTGGAGCGACATTGATAATACCTTTACCAGGCATAATTTCTAATGCTATAAAAGCATCACCATATTTTACTAAATTTCTAATCCAAGGCCATAAATTAAATTCTATGTTCATTATATCATAGAATAAATTATGTAACATATCTCTTACATTTTCATTTGTAGATTTGATTTGAAGAACATCACCATATTCATTCTTAGTTGTGGATTCATCTGCGTATATATCTAAAGCCGAACCAATGATTGGGTCTGAATCCATTGCATCGTAATCTCTAAAAAGTTCTCTACGAACCTGATGATATGCCATTGACTGTGCTCCCGCATTACTATCGTAATAAGAGCGTTGTAATTTTGTATATCTATCTTTAAGATTTACAAAGTTTGTGCTTTGTTGGCGTTCTTCGGTATCAACAACCGTACGCTTACCATCTTTATCAACGGTTACGATTGCGTTTGTTGAAAATAATTTCTTTAACCTACCAAAAAAACTTCTATCATCCAATTCTTGTTCTGCCATAATTTATTTTACCATTTACGGCAACTCCAATAGTTTGCCTTTGTTCTTGGACCCGGATTATCACAATTCATTCTTGCTCTAAATGATTTTCTAGCAGCAGGATTATCTTTTTTAATTACCATTCCTTTTTGTCCGAAGTTTACTTTAATGATTTTACCAGTCTTAGGATTCTTTACATATACCTTAAACTTCTTAACATCACCTTGTGTTGGTTTACCTAACTTTACTTCTCTACCCTTATATTCTGCTTCATATACACAATTACAATTAGCTTCTTCTAATTGAGTTGAATATCCTTTTAAGAAGTTTATGAAATCATCCATATCTTCTTGCTCAACATCCAATTCATCATAATCATCAATTGGATTATCAGTTGGAGTATCACCAACTTTATAGGCTTGGTCTACATACTCATCTTCCTTTAAGATATTTTTAAGTCTAATCATTTTAGTTTACTTTATTTTGACATATACCATAAATATCGTAAATTGTCAAAACACTACATTTTTTATAACCATTGAGTTAGGTCTTCCATATCATCTCCAATTTTCATTTTCCAAGGGTTATCAACCATTTCGTTTCCTCCATATACTCCTTCGTATTGTTGATTAGAACTTATACCACCTAAAGTTCTTTTAGTAAGGTCTATTCCTTCCTGTCTTAAACGAAGTGCAGTATCTCTAACCCACAACCCAATACACAATGCCATAACCAAATCATCATTATAACTTTTCATAGCTTCCGCTCTACCATTTATAAATATAAAAGTAAATAACTCATCTATTAAACGATTGGAACGAATGGTTACTGATTTCTCTCTAAAATACTCATCCAATTTAGAAATAATAAGTGGACGGGTTTTAGAGGTTGTTGAAAATCCAGCTACCATTTGTCTTTCATCCGCTCGATATTTGTTTCTCATTTGATTTTCTACATCCACATACTTTAAATCCTTACTCATATAGAATAGATTTTTGTATGCTCTATCAATTACCTGTTGAATACACGCCCAACCAATGTTTGCATTCTCTATTACAAGAAGTGCATCATTATATTGTGTAGATAATTCAACTAAGAAGTTTCCAAAATCTTTTGTATCAACCTTACCTTTATATTCTGCAACCTGTGTACACGTGTTTATTTCTATAACATGAGCTGCGGAATAATCCGAGCCATCTCCTCTTGCTACGTCCGCAATAACCATATAAGAACCACCTACGGTTGGGTATTCCCATCTCCATAAGTTACCATCAAATCCAGTTTTTTCCAATGGCTCTTTGCAAAAAGATTCTTTATAAAACATCAATAGTTCCGGCTCAATTACGGTATCACCCGATGAAACAAAGTCACAATCACATTCTTGTGCTGCTTTCTTTATTCCTAATAGTTTCTCCTGCTCAGCCCTCCAAACCTCACCTCTTTCAGGATGTAAGCTCCAATGTAATTTAATTGTATTGAATGGGCTACTACCTTCTTCAGCACTTAACCAAGTTTTATGAAACCAATTACCCACGCCATTTGGAGTAGAAAGTGCTATACAAGCTCCACCCGTTGATAGTGTTGATTGTGCCGCTACCCAAATCTCATCGATATCATCAATGAAAGCTGCTTCATCAAATATTAAAAGTGATAAGGCTTCAGAACGTCCTGCATCAGCAGAAGATGCAATAGCCTTAATTTGAGAACCGTTATGCAAACGAAGGGAAAGCTTGTTATCTTCCAAAGAACCGCCTTTTAACCAACCTGGAAGTAATTCATGCATTACTCTAACCTTTGTTACTAAGTTCTTTGCAACATCTTGCTTTGTTGCAATAACCAATACGTTAAAATCAGAATTAAATATCATTTTCCAAAGTGCGTATCCAGCCGATAAAGTTGAGATACCAGTTTGTCGTGATTTAAGTACTATATTAAATCGGTTATCTTTAAATTGAGTTAGTGTTTTTTCCTGAAATGGAAATAAGTGAAATGGTATCTTACCTCTCACCGGATGTTGAATCATACAATACTTCTTCATAAAGTGAATCGGGTCCACCGCACACTTTTTGTATTCTTCTGCAATAATCTCTTTTAAAGATTTTTTTGGTAGTATCGATGTACTCATATTAATCAACAGGAGGTTTTACTAAATCGTAACCTTTATCTTTTAATTTATCCCAAGCAGTATTTCTTAATTTTTTTGCCTGTTCTATTTCTTCTTCAAACTTAGTTATATCAGTTAGTATTTCAGCTTTCAATTCAGTTACATCTCTTTCCATACTCCACTTTTCAATTGTTCCATCTTCTTGAACTACTTCATAAGTTTGTTTAGCATCGTTGTATGCTTGTTGGAATTGCGCTACTATATCAGTACCATGTGCAATCATATTAGAAAATATTTTATAATCTTCATAAGCTTCCCACAATCCATCTACCTTAATTTGAGATTCTCTTATAGTAAGACAGTGTAAACAATATCCAGTTTTAGATATTAATTTCTTATCAACCCTACCTATTTTTATTGTTTTACAATTATCAGATTTACAACTATTTAACTTATCTAAGTAAGCTCTTGCATCGGCCATTATATCACCAAGTTCTGAAAATTCTATTCTACCACCTTCGGTTTGTTCCCAAGACTTACCATTTTCATCTGTCCATTTTTCACCAACCTTACGTTTTATAATTTTTTTATCTGCTCCAGAAAATGAAATAAATGATTCCTTTTCATATTCAGCACCATGCATTACCATATC
>Ga0049080_10000808_pt1 | contig 10671 bp, 9 predicted proteins | sample GreLakmeER15MSRF_FD_66716 | JGI IMG/M metagenome (GOLD analysis project Ga0049080, IMG submission 66716) | Freshwater lentic microbial communities from great Laurentian Lakes, MI, USA - Great Lakes metaG ER15MSRF | ecosystem: Environmental > Aquatic > Freshwater > Lake | place: Great Lakes... | reverse complement strand
ACAACCAAATTGCGGCATTGGCAATCTTCATCCTTTCGGGCAGTGGTTGAGTGCTCACTAGCACGGTGAGTCTTCCATCCCTGCGATCCGAGATCCAGGTCTAGGGCACATGAAATTGACCTGTGCGAGTCTTAAATGCTTAATTTATTTTTTATATGGGAGCCATGGATACGGCAATTGATTATGCCGTTATAGTATTCATCTGATTCTAATACACGCCTGGTAAATTGTTCGCGAGCCTCAACATAACTACATTCTGCCTTTGACTTACAATAATAAAGTATTTCTCTAGTAAAATTGTCAGCGCCTAATTGTTCTATGTCTTTTTTTAATTCAGGACTTGAGCCATAATAATCTCTCCAGTCACTGTCGACTTTTGAGCGAATTTTCTTTTTCTTTTTAGTGCCATTTTTTAATTTTACTGTTTTTTGAGTAGTTTTTGCGAATTTGGCCAGTTTTTTGCCTATGTATTTTTTGTCTGTGATGTTATTTGTGATAATGTAAACGAACCCAACACATTCTTCGGGTAAAGATTCTATTAGAGTTTGTTGATAAAGCCATGTCATTGTACATACTAATTATGCCTTAAAGTCTGTTTTAAAATATTTTGCTATATTTGGTTGATCTAACCAGCCCCATGATGAAAGTTTTTGATAAAGTTTTTGAGTTAATATAGGATCGTTTGGTTGTGATAGTGCCTTGATAATTGATTTTATTTCGTTGTCTATGTGTTGTTTAAACCAAGTTGGGTCTCGGGGATTACTGTTCGCCGGAGCAGGCTCGCTGTGATCCCACTTTTTGTACTGTCTAATTAAATGTTCTTTTACATCAAGCGGTAACTGAGCAATTTGTAAAAAATCAGGTCTAGTTAAAATATTAGTCATTACATCTAGTTTTCTACTCACACACCACTTGTATAAGTCATCCAGTGTGTGTACGCTTAATGCACTAGGTACAGGACGTACAGTAATGTAAACATGCCCTTGTTTTCGATGTTTTAAATATAAATCGATATTATCTAATACTAGTTGTGTGTTGGAACCTTGTCTAATCAGATCATTCAGCGGACCTGTACATTCTACACTAATACCTACGTCCACATGCCTAAACGCATTAAGCTTTTCCATCAAATTTTGATTAAAAATCGTGCCGTTGGTAGTGAACCCTAGATAGATATCAGTCTTGTTTACTTTAAGTAAATGATCTATTAGATTTTCAAATTTTGGATTTAATAAAGTTTCGCCGCCTATTAAATGAACAAATTTTAAATCTGGTGTATTGCAAATAGTTGAAACTACGTGATTCCATGCAGATTCGTCTTCGGTCCAGTTCATCCTAGCAGGCCCACTATAAGTGCCTGCTTTGATTTCTGCTACAGCAATTTTACTACTAGCAGTAGGCCCACAGATCCTACAAGCAAGATTACATTCATTACCTAAACTTATGTGATAGCTATTAATATTTGGTTTTAAACTTTGAAAATAATCTTTGTCAAACGTTTCATAAAACTGCAAAGGCTCGATATTACTTTTATGATTTTCTCTGATACGCTTGCTAACAGACCCAATTGATTCTTCGTGATAGCACATGCCGCATAAAGGTTCACTGACTCCATTTAGTTTATTATGTCTTGCAAATTCTTGATGCTGCCCCGTAACCCATTCGTCAATGGTCATTGAATGCACATTATATTTTTTTGCTTCAGCAGTGCCACTGATTTTATTAGGTTGTGCGCCGCAAGAATGATAAGTACCGTCTGCATTAATATGCACTTCATACCAAGGCACGATGCAAAATATTTTATCTATCATTTTTGCACTTTATTTTACAAATTTCCAATGGCATAGTTTCTAATCGTACAATAAATTCTTCCCATAGCTCGTCATCTAAGATTTCGTTTAGCGATCTTGTTCTTACATTTAATTTTTCTTTATATTTTTGCACGAAATCGTTGAATTGATATCCACTATTGAACCACGGGCAAGGAAAAATTAATCCTTCTACATTAATAAACAACTCTTTCTTCCAGTTCAAGCATTTTGCCCAACTATGACTATTGTTAGCATATTTGATTTCGCCGACTTTTTTTCTATTAGATATTATAGTTATATTTTTTGTATATACCGTGCCGAAGTTTTGATTTTCGTAATTCTTAGGTTTCAATGGATCTTGTCCGTCGATTGAATATCTTCCATCAAATTTTGTACTTCTTACTGCTTGCCATTGATCTACACCTGCGTTCGTTGCTTGAGCTTTAATAAGATCCATGTGATCTTCGTTGAAGTTAAAGTATATAGAACTCCAGTTAATATTGCAACTACTGTTTTCTCGTAAAACTTTAATGCCGTTGATAATACTGTCGTAATCACTGTTTATTCTGTACATGTTATTACTGTCATTATCCCACCCGTCAACACTAAATTGAACCATGTCGTGATAATCTAGTAGACTACCAAATTTTGCCCACCACGGGTCTTTTTTATAGCTACCATTGGTAACAATGACTAACTGAATTTTAAACTGTTTGACATATTCGACAATTTCTAAGAATTCGGTGGCGTAGATTGGGTCACCGATGTCTCCGCAAAAAATTATTTTTTTAACACTGGATAATGTATTACTCGAAAAAGCAGTTTTAAATTCTTCTAGTGTGTATTCTTGATTTAAAACTTCGGGTTTTAGCTCAGTCCTGGGGCAGCGAGGGCATTTTAACATGCACTTGCTGCTGATTTCTATGTGCAGTTCCTGAGTATTAAACAATGTCAACATCGGTGGTGTAGCTAGTAAATCCGTTTTCTTTTACAACCGTTAATATATTATTAACTCTACCAGCCAGTTCGTCTTTGTGACTGACTAGCCAAACACTACGATCACTTTCTCTACTCATTTTCTTTAGTATAGCCAAACTATTTTCTACACCACTGGCATCCATTCCACTATCTACTAGTTCGTCAATGAACAATAGATTAATGGGCTGATATAAAGTCTCCCACACATCACGGAAACTCCAAGACAAGGAAAGAATTAATCGATTGCGTTCTCCCCTGCTGAGATTATCAAAATCTAATTCGCGACCCAGTTCTTCGATGCTCACACTCAAGTCGTTCATGAACTTCACAGTGTGTGGTAATCCAATTTTATCTAAGTAATAACTAAGTCGTGCATTTAAGTGATTTAAGTTTTGATCAATAATCTTTTTACGAATAAAACTGTCTTTGTTGGTTAACAATTTAATTAGAAAATCTTGGTGATCTTTAATTCTTGTGATGCCATTTAATGTATCATAATTAATTTCCTGCAACGCTTGCTCACGCATCTCTACAATTTGATCTGCATAGGGATCAGTTTCCTGCTGTTTTGCAGTTAACTGAGTTAATACACTGGCCATACTACTGCGATGCTCGAACGCATCGCTTTCATTTTTATAAAAAGTTGTGGGCTTAATTCCCAATTCACCCAATGCAGTAAGAACATCGGTATGTTCCATCCATTGGGTGTTAATAGCAAGAGCTTGCAGTGCAGATTCTTGTAATGTTTTCTTTTTTTCTTCTAATAGATTTTCTTGTTTGGAGTCGTGGAATGCTTGCCCGCACGAGTGACAAGTATGATTCTCCAACGCTTGGATTTCATTTCTGAGCTTTTCAATTTCACGGGTTTCCCTTGCTTCGTCTTGTTCGCATCTTTTAATCCATGCTTTTAAATCTTTAATTGTTTTTTCTTTAGAATTATAATCAGTTAGTCGTTTATGTGCATCTAACTCTAATTCTATATCTAACTCTGCTAATTGATCGTAAGCAGTTTGTAGAGCAGCAACATCTTCTTCGTGTTTTTTACTCCATAAAGTTTGACGTCGAATTAACGCATCAATTTGATCTTGAATTCGTTTATTGGCATCTTGCACAGCCTTGATTCTAAATTCTTCGCTTTGTATGGCATCTTTAATATCTTTGTTTTGCTGTTTTAATGCTTCGGCTTTTTCACTTAACAGTGTAATGCCTAAAAGTTGTTCAATTATTGTTCGTTGTTCGTTGGCTTTTAAACTTAAAAACGGCTCAGTGTAGGTATTCAGGGCCACAATATGTCTGAACATATCATGGCTCATGTTTAACAGTCTTTCGATTTCTGCTTGAGTCTCTCTACTGTCGCCTTGACTATTGTCGTCTTTTGTTTGTAATTCTTCGTCGTCAATGTAGAATTTAAGTATATTTGGTTTACGACCACGCTCAATTCTATAATGGCAACCTTCGACGTCGAAGTCCACTGTGACTAACATGTTTTTGCTGTTAGTTTTATTAATCAGGTTGTCTTTTTTAATATTAGTCAACGCTTGGCCGAATAAACTGTAACTCAATGCATTGATAATAGTAGTTTTGCCGGTACCATTCCTAGCACCACTGTCATCGCCGCCTAAGTCTAAGTTTTCACCTAATACCAGCGTTAAGTCATTGCGATCAAAGTCAATACCTTGTGTAGCATTGCCTACACTCATAAAATTTTTAACTGACAGTGCTTTTATTTTAAACATAAATGATTATAAATTAATTCAGACAAATAAGCATGTCCGTTTTCTAATATATGACCAGCAGATCCGCAATCAAATTTTGATGTCAAATCTCTGATACTGAAATCTTCCCACTTGTAAAATTTACTGATGTCTATACAACTTATATAGTATTGTATTTCTTTAAACTCTTCAAATATTTGTTCATCGTTCATAATATCAAAATTAATTAACGATTTTATATTTTTAATAAACGACGATTCGTCGGATAACCATAATTTGAGGTTGTTGTCAAAGGTGTTTATCATCAAATATGGTTGTTGGTTCAAAAATCTTTGTAAGAGTATTATTTCTTGAAGCCACTTCTTAAATGCATACAGTTCATTAAACCACACTTTGTATAAGGTTTCTCCCCACTGTTTAAAGAATTTTTCTTCACTGTATATTTTATTTTTTAATTGAGGATTAAAATTTATTTCAAAATTGTTGTCTGACTTATAAAATGTAAATCTGGTATAGGTAGTCCATGCTATCAGATACAAGTCGTAGTCCTGACAGGAATTTTTTATAGTATTATAAACTGTTCTAGAATTAGTGCCGCCTGATATTGCATTATTATAAATTGACCCGTTAAGTTTATTTGCTAACATCACGGGCCACGCTGATTCATTGGGATTTTTTAATTCATCCCCAAATGTAAACGAACATCCATTGGCATAAATTTTCATAAATTTCTATAAATGTCCAGCAACAAATTATTATCGTAGTGATCACTAGTGATAGCTGTCAGCTGATTGGTAACAATTTGATCAACGCTTTCAAACGCCACATTTCCTTGAATAGCAAATTCATTTAAATCTGCATTTTTTTGCGGAATTAACGTAATTTCTCGTAGTTTATGAGATTCCAAAAATGTTTCTTTAATAAATGTGGCTTCTTCATAGCTAATATCAATGTCAATATTTACACGAACGTGCATACCTGCACCTAGCACAGCATCTGCATTATTTAAAATAGCACCCAGCCCTAACACACGATATCGAGGCTGAGTGGGCCAGGCATGATATTCAGGTTCTTTACCCCATTCCAATATCATTAATCCTCTTTCGTCATCACCTGCATCTGCATAGTTATGAGGGAAGCAATTTCCAATATACGTAATATTTTGCCGTTGTTGACGTTTATGAAAATGTCCAGTGAAAACTTGTTCAAAATTTCCAAAATGTTCATTTTTTATTTCACCATGATCGGGCATCTGTACCATGGCATTCATGTAAAAATGTGGCAATTCGAAATGCCCAAACATGTACTTGCCTGTTAGCTTAGTGATCCGTTTATGATCATCACCCACAAGCCAAGGAGCAATAACCACACCCCCGCTACTAAACCAATCATTACAAATTTCCACATTAGGGAGATGTCGGGCCCACTCAACACTTTGTATGTCTCTCTTATCTCGATAGTAGAGGTCATGATTACCAGGAATAAAATAAACACGGTCGAAATTTGCATTCATGTGCTCCAGTGCCCGAAGGCTGTAGTTCAGTGTGACAATGTTGAGACTGGCACGGTTGTTATGCCAATCTCCAAGGAACAAACAGGTTTCGCAACCTTCCGCTTTTGCTTTGGCAGTGGCCCATTTAACAAAGTTAAGACAATCTTCGTTGTGAAGTTGACTGTTAGACTTTAGTCCAAAATGGATGTCTGTAAAAATAGCAGCTTTTTTAAATAAATTACTCATCTACACAGTATAACATATTACTCATCGTAAAAGCTAGAGCCGCCGCCACCAGAATTCATTCCTTGCCGGGTGTAACTAGGATTTAAATTATTCATTTCTAGTATGTCATCTCTGAGATTCTGATTTCGTTTTTCGATGTTCAGAACACGAGTAAAACTGTTGGTGATGGCAGCAGTATAATACGCAAAAGGATTTTGACTCTTAGATTCGTCGAATTGTAGACCAATTTGACTTAATTGCAATAACGCTTGACTACGCATTTCGTCATTATATGTATACCCACGCCAGTTACTTCGTGTGGCATATCGTTCGCACAACTTCATGAACATATGGGCAAGTTTGTTAGTCATTGAGCCGTGATCTTTGCTAAAGACTCCATCGATTAAATCCCCCCGCCAATGACTTTTGCCTACTAATACAGGATTACCGTCTTCGTCCACTTTGTAATGAAAAAATGGCGGAAAGTTAACTTTAACATATTTGTTATGCTTGGGGTCATCTTCATCGTATTCTGTGTACGCAGTATTGTCTTCGTCATCGAATAATTCTTTAGCAGCATCTTTGGCTTTTTTAGTTTTTACATTGTCGATGGGGATATGTTCCCAGGTCATTACTCTAAATACTACATCAGTCTGCGGTATTTTCGTGTATTTGATTTCAAATTGATCTGCTTTTTGTTTTTCGCCTGTTTCAGCTACGGCAGTTTCGTGAGCTAGTTTGCTCAACCTTTCTGCTCTTGCTTTTCGAGCAGCAAGAATATTTTTCTTATTGACCTGAGTCAACCCGTCTACGATTAAGTCGTAATCTGCAACATCGGGGCTAGTATATGAACAATAAGTATTTTTACTTTTGTGTATTTCTTTAAGGATATCCTTATTATTGAGATAATTATGTTTAATTTTTTACTCCTTGGGGTTAACGTATACTAACATGTTTTAAATCGATGTGTCAACCTATCATAAAAATACCAGTTATTTAAATCGATAAATATCTAAAATAGGTAAAATATGCCAGCGTCGTATAATACTACAGGTTTCCAATCAGACGGTTCAGTGACAAATTCGTTATCTGCTGGGCAAAACACCGGCGGTGCGTTAAATCCTGCAGATGCCAGTGGACTTAGACTTGCGGGTGCCGGCCTTACTCCTGGGGCCAACGGCCTTTTGTCGGACCTTGCTGGTACTATATTTAACAATGTAACATTCATGGGAGTGGACGGACAAGCAATTAGACCTGAATACGACTGGCGTGTCAGAGTGAGCATGGCCAAATATGCAGCCAGTTTGTTTTATGATAACCCTGCTAATCCTATTATGACCCCGTTAAACAGTGTTTTGGGCACGTCGGGTGTAATTTTTCCTTATACTCCTGCTATAACAATAACTCACAGCGCCAGATATACTCCACAAAGTTTAACACACAGTAATTATAATAGTTATTTTTATGACGGCAGTGAAGTACCAAGCATAAGCATTGCTGGAGAATTTACTGTACAAAATGTGGTTGAAGGCCAGTATTTAATGGCTGTAATTCAGTTTTTTCGATCAGTGACTAAAATGTTTTTTGGTGCAGACACTAATGCAGGTAGTCCTCCTCCCATTGTTTTCTTGGACGGATACGGGCCCACATACCTTCCGCATGTGCCCTGTGTAGTAACACAATTCACTCACACAATGCCAGCAGAGGTTGACTATGTTCAAGTGCCAGTGGGAGCACCATTAAGCACATCAGGTGTTCAATTACCAACCAATGATATGTTAGGCGGCCCAGTTAGATTGCCTACATCTAGTACTGTAAATCTAACGTTACAGCCAATTTACAGTAGATCTAACATATTCAATAATTTTACTCTTGACAAGTTTGCCAAAGGTGCATTAGTGAGAAATGGCACATCAACTACAGGAGGATTCCTATAATGGCTACGCCCTATTCTAAATCTAGTCTTTATGCAACCACACCATTTTATGGAAATTTTTTAGATTTTGCAAATTTTCCAAGAATTCCTAGAAATGCAGATGATGTAGTATTCACTATTAACAAAACATATCAATATAGACCTGATTTATTGGCCTACGATTTGTACGGTGATACTAACTTATGGTGGGTGTTTGCACTACGAAATCCGAATACTATCAGAGATCCTTTGTTTGATATGACTGTGGGCAACAAAATTTATTTGCCTAAAAAAACTGATCTAATTGGTATCATTGGCTAATATATGTCTATTGCTTCAATACCCGGAACAGATGGTCAGTCAGTTGTTGCTGTAGCCGCAGTAACAGGTTCTGCTTCTGCTACTGCACAAACGACACGCAGTGAAGTTACATCGGGGGAAACTGTTAGTGCAGCTGATATCAGATCTTTTGCTGATATTGGATCTCCTCCACCCGCTGGGTTTATTACAGGACAATCAGTGCAACAACCGATTGCCAACCCTCTGCATGATTATGAATCTTATACCTATTGTATAAGTTTACACATGTTGGATCCCACTGATTATAATTCATTGATCGGACAAGACAATCCTGTATATACTCCTAAAAACGTGCTGGTAAGTAGTGCAGGCCGTTATGGTGCATCATTTGTTAGAAATTCCAATTGGCGAGAAGATTTTTATTTTGAAGAATTAAAAATAAAAACAGTGATAAACCCTACTGCTCGTAACAGAAACAGTAATCTAATAGAAATAGATTTTACTCTAATAGAACCTCTAGGATTTACTCTCGTAAACAGATTGTTGGCCACAGCAGCTGAAATAAACGGTAATAGACCTGGTAGCTATATACACATGCCATATATACTACAGATAGATTTTTTTGGTACAAAAAATGGCGAACAAATAAATTTAGATAATACATTAACATCGGGCCCTATCAAAGGAATGACAAAAACTATTCCTGTCAGGTTAACGTCAGTTAAAAGTAAAGTTAGTCAACGGGGCACAGAGTATCAAATTAATGCAGTTCCGTTCAACCATCAAGCCTTTAATCAATTGTACGTTTCTCTTCCCCATAATACAACAGTAACAGGTAAAACTGTATTAGATATATTTGGCGGAAGTTTTGAGGATAACAATATAGATTTGAATTTTATTCAAAAAAATACAGAATATCAAGCAGTGTCTAGGGAAGCAAGAGAACTAAGACAACGAGCGAATTCTACAGCAATCACTGACGAAGAAGCACAGGCATTGATGACAAGATTATCAGCAGCACAAGAGCGTATTCAAAATGAATTTGCAACTTTTGGAATAACTGGGTACTGTGATGCAATCAATGCTTGGTTTCAAGATCAAAAAAAGCAAGGAATAATAGGGCAAGTAAGCGCAGTACAGGTAATATTTGATCAGGAAATTGCACAAAACGGAAAACTTTTTCCCACATCCGCCCCAACAAATGTAGCGTCAACACCAGCCAGTGGAAGTAGTACAACTGCAAAAAAGAATGATCTACAAGCAGCTAGTAATACGGCAGCAAGAAACAAAGGTCAAATAGTATTTGATGGTGCAACTATTAATATTCCTGCAGGAACAACTATAGATAGATTAATAGACTGGGCCGTTAGGAATAGTAGATATATAGGGGATCAAATATTCGACGATTCTGTTGCTACTAAAATCAGAAACGGCGCAGATCCCACTGGAATCGCAAGAACTTGGATAAATTGGTATAAAATAGTTCCTAAAATACGAGTCTTAACTTTTGACCCATTACAAAATCGTTATGCATTGGCCATAACATTTTATGTTAAACCTTACAAACTTAGTGCAAAATATCCGTATGCACCCAAAGGCCGTGTGCCGGGGTTTGTTAAAAAATATGATTATATTTTTACAGGAAAAAACAACGATGTCATTGATGTTCAGCTGGATTTTAATACACTATACTTGGTAGAATTAACTGCGGCTCAATCAAAATCCAGGACTACACAAACTGCTTCGGCATTGTCTGTGGGGAAAAATATAGACGGTGAATCAAAAGAATCGTCTCCTGCATTAAATCCCGAGGAACCTGTTGGTCAAAATGCTTTTCTTGTGCAAACCGGGGTTGTGGCTGACAATAATGCAACTTTTATTAGACCCGGTGGTGAAACTCCGCTGTCCACTAAAGCAGGTGATTTGGCCAGATCGATCGCTCCTGGCGCTCGGGGAGACATGATTAACATCGACATGCGAATAATAGGTGATCCGCATTTTATTAAACAAGATGATGTATTTGCTGGACAGAACTTGAATACTATACAACAACAGTTTATTCAAAATGATGTATTTCAAAGCTTATGGATGGACGGTGGCGAACTTTATGTTTTTATAAATTTTGAAAGTCCTGTTGATTATGACGAATCACTGGGAATAGCACCGGTTAACAGTGTAGCCAACAAATATAGGTACAGTGAATTCAGTGGTGTTTATAAAATAGTAAAAGTGGAC
>Ga0049080_10000806_pt1 | contig 10676 bp, 3 predicted proteins | sample GreLakmeER15MSRF_FD_66716 | JGI IMG/M metagenome (GOLD analysis project Ga0049080, IMG submission 66716) | Freshwater lentic microbial communities from great Laurentian Lakes, MI, USA - Great Lakes metaG ER15MSRF | ecosystem: Environmental > Aquatic > Freshwater > Lake | place: Great Lakes... | reverse complement strand
ATGTTGATAAAAATACATCTTATGCTATTGAATTAAAAAGAGCATTAGATCAAAATGATGCTCAAAAAGAACAAGCTAATAAGCAAGTTGAATTTAAATATAGAAAAGAATTTAATGATGGCACATCAAGTGTACCTTCATTAGCGTATCGTCATCCTGATGTTCCTGGATCTTCTTTTAAAGATGGTACAGAAGAAGTACCTAACTTTAGTAGAGGCAGTTCAGCTAGCTATCATTATGAAGATGGTATTGTAGAAGTACCTAGATTATCAGATGAAGAATATAGACAACAATTCTTAAAGCAAGAAGAATTAAGTAGGCAATTAGCTAAGGAAAATAAATCACCTGAGGGTATTTCTATACCAGTTCCTAAAAATGCTGTAGTAGAAAGTACTAAACTATCTGATAGCATAGAATCTGCAGTTCCTCGTTCTGCTTATCCAACAGATGTAACTGAAAGCATGAAGCTTAAAGATGTACAAGCAAAGATTAATGGTAGTGTTAGTTCAGAATTTGACATTCCAGAAAGACCTTTTAAAAATTTAGGTATGCCTGAAGATTTACCAATGTTTGTTAAACCCCAAGTAGTTGTTCCAGTTAATAATAATTTTCCTGCACTTCATTCTACTGGAGAACAAACTACTGATAGTACATATTTTGTTAATAAGCGTATTCCTAAACCTCAATTAAAAGGTGAAGGACCTTCTACATATTTTCCTGAAGACATTTCTGTAGTTCCTGAAGTTAAAGAACCAGCTCAAGCTAGTGATGCAGAAATGGAAGCAATATTAGTTGCTAATGAAAAAGTTGTTCCTCCATTAAAACCAGAAGATGATGAAACAAGACCTGAGTACTGGATTAAACATTTAAGAGGTTCTCAAAAAGATGTTGACAAAGCTATGGCTAATAAAGATGATGAGTCTGCTATTAAGTCTTTAAGCGATTTGTTTACATACAAAGGTATTAAAAGTATTTTAGGTTTAAATGATCAAGAGGTTGCTCGATTAGCAGTAGCTACTGTAGCAGGTCGTGCTATGGGTTATGACACTGCTCGTGCATTATCTTATGGTGGTAGACAAGCATTTGAAACATCTTTACGTAGACAGGCTCAAGAGGAAGCTAATAAACGTCAAGATAAACAATTAGCTGCTCAAGCTGAACGTGAAGATATGCGTACTGCTATTACATTAGCTGGTCAGGCTAAAACTGAAAAGAGAGCTGCTGCTAAAGAAAAATTAGATGAAAAGAAATTAGAATTACAAAATAGAATACAAAATGCTAAAGAGGAAAGAGATCGTCAATATCGTATATTCCAAGATTTAAAAGAAGATAATAAATGGACTCATCAACAATCTAAAGATGCTAGAGCAGAGCAACAACATCTTCAAGATAAATTACAAACTTATTTAGCCATGGATGTTAATCCTGCAGTAAGATCAAAAGCTTTAGATTTAATAGCTAAGTCTAAAACTCCTGAAGATTGGTTAAATAATATGCGTAATGCTACTACATATCTAGCAGCTAACGTTCAACATTATCCTCCTGGATATGGTCGTAAAGGTGGTAGTGGTAGTGGTGATGACGATGGTGAAGGTGGTGGTAAAACTAAGTATGCTAAAGAACCAAAGATGATGTTTGTAAATGGTCAACTCATGCCAGTTCAATATCATAAAGGTAATTACCAAACTATGGATGGTAGACCAATTCCACCTAATGCTGTTAAAACTATTGAAGCCCATCGATATGAAGAAGATACTGTTGCTAATAAAGTTGAAGCATTAGTGCCTCAAGGTGCTAAAGATAAAGATGGAAAACCTTTTAATGTTAAAGGACTAGCTAATAATTCTAATAGAATATTATCAGGTATTCCTGGAGGATTAACTATTGATAACAAAGCTGATGTTATGAATTTAGTTATTCCTCAACTTGTAGAAAGCGGTGTTCAAGATCCTAGTACTGTTAGGCAAGTTATTCGTGGTAACCTTGCTAAAACTACAAGTCAATCTGATAAAGATTTGTGGAAGCCTAAAGGTAAAAGTTTATCTGCAAAATCTATGACTGAATTTACTGGTGCTTTAGATACAGTTATTAATAATGCTGCTTCAAAAAGTCAAGTAATAGATGACCAAACTGCGTATGAAGCTTTGAAAAGAAACTATAATGCTATACCAGCAGATGTTAGAACTAAGATGGAAAAATCTAATCTTACACAAGAGGGTTATAGTACGTTCCAAGATTGGGCTATAGCAACAACAACAGGAAATCCTAAATGGAAATCTTACACTGAACCTAAACCAAAATAAACTGAAAAGGGGTTATTATGAAATCGTTAGATGATTATGTTAATGATGTACTTGCTGATAATGCAGCTATAGCCCCTCCTTCAGGCTCTGCTTTAACTATTAATAACAAACCAACAAAGAATTCTCCAAAATGGATTGACTCTGATACTGTTAAAGTAAACAATAAAGATTATCGTATTGAAGGTTATAATGCACCTGAAGTTGCGCATAGATATGATGGTATATTCCTTCCTCCACAAGAGCAAGGGGTATCACCTCAAATACCTAAGATACTTAATCAAGCAGGGTTTACTGACTTACAAACTACAGGTAAAACAAGTTATGATCGTGGAGTAGCTAAGCTTGTTAATCCTAACACTGGTGAAAATGCAGCTAATTTTTTATCAAGAACAGGTATAATAGAACCTAATAGATTTACTGATAAAGATTCTGCTGATCAATATTATAACACACAAGCTATTATAAGAGCTTTTCCTGAAAGAGCTAAACGAGATCCTATATTAGCAGAAGTAGTTAAAGAAAATGAACGTAGAGACAAAGAGTTTGCTGAAGCTGGAAGACGCCAGTATGTCCCTAAGATAAATGCTTTTAACGAAGAACAATATGCTGCATATAAAAACAGTACAGGTATTAAAGGTATTAATAATGCTAGAGATACTATTAAAAAGATTGATGCTATATTAGCTAGTGAAGGTAGACCTGAATTAACACCTGACTTTAATGCAGTAGGTTTTGAGGGTGCTATGTCTTATACAACAGGGGGTGAACAACAAATACCTCCTGAAATTAAGGCTAAGTTACTTAAACAAAGAGAAGCAGCACAACAACAGATGTTTACTTCTTCTTATTTACCTGATGTAGTAGGTGGTGTACAGTTTCGTAGTAATGATAGAACTATAATGAACCAAGCCAATGATCAAATGAGTACTAGTTTTTATAGTGCTCTTAAAGATATGTCTAAGGGTTTTTGGGGTAACGTAGAAATGGTTGGTGAGAAGACTGGTTGGGATGAACTTAAAGACAATGCTAAAGCACATGTCAATAGTATTAAGATGACTCAAGCAAATTTACCAGCAACATTATCTTCATTTAGAGATATTAATACTGATGCAGGATGGTGGAATACAGCTAAAGATTCATTAACTTATACAGGTAATTTATTTGCAGGTACATTACCTCAAATGACTACTTTAATAGCTTCTGCTTATCTTACTGGTGGTTCTTCTTTAGGTATAGCTTTATCTACAGTACCTGGTTCTTTCTTTTATGCAGGTCAATTTTATGCTGATCAACCTGATGATAAAAAGAATGCTGCATTAGCTGTTACTGCTGGTGTAGGTTCAGGTGTATTAGATAGGTTAGGTCTTGAATTTTTATCTGGTAAGTTAGGTTCTGGATTGTTTACTGTTACAGGTAAAGAAGAAGTTATTAATGCTATGATTCAAAACGGTAAAGCAGCAACTAGATTAGAAGCTGAAAACCTTCTTCAAAATGCTACTAAACAAGAGATATTAGCATTAACAGGTTTTGGAAAAGAATTTGCTACAAAACAATTATTATCTATAGAAGGCGCTGCTAAAGCAAGTGGTAAAGCATCTATAGCTGGTTTTGGTGAAGGTGGTACTGAGTTATTACAACAAGAACTGCAAATGCTAGGTCAATCAGGTCAATTTAATCGTAATTATAAATATGATTTAAGTTATAAAGATCAATTAGAAGATGCCTTTGTTGGTGGTTCTATTATGGGTTTTGGTTTTCATGGAGCAAGAGGCGTAACTGATATGGCTGGATGGCATTCAGCAGTAGACGCTCAAAGACTTTATGATAAAACTGTTAGTGATTCTCAAGCTTTTCAAGCGGATAACCAAGAAAGATTAGCAAATAATAATGGGGGATATGTTGACGTTACTCAATTAGCTAGACAAACTGCTGTTCAACCATCAAATTATGCTGATACTTCTTTAACTAATTTACCTACAAATAAGGGATGGTTTGAAGGTGTTAAACAAACAATAGCTAATCCATTATCTTTGTGGAAACAATTAAGTCATACTGCTATACCAAGTATTACCGATGATAATGGTAATTTTAAATACAACTTAGCTTATCTTAAATCTATAATGGGTGGTTTTGGTATATTACCAGGAGACTCTGCTTCTGTATTTCAACAAAAGTTAATGGGTAAATGGTCTGATGGTGGAGCATATGATTTAGCTTCTAGATTAGCTGGAACAATGGGTTTTGGTGTTAACAAACAATCTGTTAACCAAATGGTTAAAGAAGCATATGATAACTATTGGTCTCAAGGTCTTCAATTACCTGTAAGTACTTATCAAGAACAAGTATTACAAGATTGGAAAAACAATTTGGATAAAACTAGATTGTCTATGATGCAATCTGCTATTGATGCTGGATTACCATTTAGCCATTTAGCAGATGAAAATGCTTTGTTTCAATCATCTCGTATTGATATCCCTAAACTTAATAGTAATAAACCTCTTATTGTAAATGAAATGGTTAATAGTGGAGCAACAAGATCTGAAGCTACTACTGCTGTTAATAATCTTAACAGCCCTAATAAAGCAAAAGCAAGTGCTGCCGTAGATTATTTATCTCAATATGGTTTCTTTACTAACCCTAATTTACAAAATATATTTCAAAGTAATATTCTTGATAGTATTGAGCATATGAAAGAAAGAACTGCACAACAAGTTATGCACGCAACTTATCTTGGAAAAGATGGTAATATCCTTGGTAAGCTTTTATTAGCAGCTAAAGATGCAGGTGAGTTTAATGATTCTAATGGTGTGTTTGATGAGAAAGCTTTTAAAGCTGCAACAACAGAAGTAAAAGCATGGTATGATATTACTAATAATGACTACAACAATATTGAAAGTCCTTTCTTAGCTTCTACCCAAAACTATTTAGTTACTGCAACATTGTTAGCTTCATTATCTAAAGCAGCTATTTCTTCTCAAGCTGAAGCTACATTAGCAACATTAGGTACACCTGCTAAACTATTAGGAAAACAATTATCTACATACGCCAGTGAGTATGCTACTGAATATGCTACTGATATGGCTAAGGGAGCCTCATTTGCAGCATCATTGTTTGGTATTAAACATTTGAGAGAAGTTCCTGATGTAAATTTACAATCAAGATTAGATAAATTAAATGACAAATTAAATGCACCTAATGCTTCTCAAGAGTCTCTTGATGAAACACAAAAAGAAATTGATGAGTTACATGAGCGTTATTTTAATAGAAAAACATTTAGCAGATTAGGTTTTGCTGAAGTTGGTTTTGATGCATCTAATAAATATGATTTTGGTGGTACAGACACTAACAAACTACGTAAGATTATGGGTGTGTTTGTCTCTGCTATTTCTTTAAGAGCACAGACAGATGCTAACCGCATGGCAGTACTTAGTATTGCTGGTGATATTATGATGACTCAGCTTAATACTCTTAGCAATGTTGATCCTGCTATTCGTGATGTTGCATTTGCTACTGGTCAAGGTTTAACTGTAGAACAACAACAAGCTTTAATTCAATTACAACAATATGGTTTAAATGTACCTCATATGCTTAATGCAATAGATGTTATGGGAAGCCAATTTAATATGTCTCCTTTTGAAGGTAACTTTTTAAATACAGAACAAAACGCCCCTATGTACGAAGCTATACAAGATAATATTTACACTGCATTAATTAACTTTGTTGATTCTCGTGTTGTTAATCCACAACCATTTAACACACCAAAGATTTATAATGATCCACGGTTTAAAATGATTACTACTATGCAAAAGTTTATGGGTACAGCTACAGCAGTTCTATTACCTAGATTATATAAGCAACACATACTTAATGGTAGTGTTGGTATGCGTTATGATGCTTTTGCTACTATGGGTATGACCTTAATTATGAGTGCTTTTGTTAATATATTTAAAGATCAAATCTCTTATGGAGAAGATAGTCCTTATGTAAAAAGTAGAGCAAAGAAAGCTCAACGCATTTTAAATTCATCAGGCTTACTTGGTCAAGCAGAAAAGATAACAGAAGCTATATCACCTACTATTGAATTTAGTAGTGCTAAATTTACAGAAAATCCTGCGGGATGGGCTGTAGATAAAGCTAAAGGTATATCACCTGTTGTATCATGGGTAGCTAAACCCATTGAAGGGGCATATGATATATCAGAAGGTAAAGATCTAAAGGGCGCTAAAAAGATAATGAGGGCTATGCCTGTTATCGGTAGCTTTCCTGCAGCAAGTAATTATACAGCAGAAGAATTTGTAAATGCTTTTAAGGGAAAATAAATGGCAATTAATGTAAATGTAAATACGCAAGGCAGAGCACCATTAAGTGCAGAGCAATTGCAAGCATTCTCTAACCAAGCTTTTGGTACTGGTGCTGCTCCTCAGGTAGAAATACCTGGGACAGAAGCAGTTAAACAAGCTATGGATGTATATAATCCTCAACCTATTCCCGTAGTACCTCTACCAGTTGGAAGTATTGCTGGACCAGTAAATGTAAACAGGTTATCTGCTCAATCTACTCCTGAAGATTTAGCTCAGGCTACTCAATCATCTTTTGCTGGTCGAGAAAGATTAGGCTTAGTAGAAGATGAACAAGGTATGCCTCAGTTTGATCCTCAGACTGGTGAGTATATAACTCAACCTATTACTATGGTTGATTATGGTCAACAACAAGAAGCTGACTTATCTACTAGACCTAATATGGCTCCTGCTTTAATGACTGAAGATCCAGTAGAAGCAGGTCAAGCTATTCTTAGAGCAAGAGCAGAAGTATCTTCAGCAGAGTCTATGCCAGCTGGTACATCTCAATTCATGGGTATGGATGATAGTACTATTAAACAATGGGCTGATAGTGCAGCACCTGCATTAAGCATGGTGTCAGATGCTACTGCTGCTGATTTGTTTAGTCCTGAAGCTGTTATTAGAAGTACTGCTGAAGGGTACTATGGTGTTCCTGCTGGTCTAGAGATTATGAATACTAACAATATTCCTTTAGAATATGCTAGACCAATATCTACAGTGTTAGGTATTGCACATGCACGAGCTACTGAGCAAACACGATTGTTTAGAAATGGTATTAAAACAGATCCATTTGAAGATGTTGCTGAAGTAAGAGATAAGAACGGTAATCTTATGGATGCCCAACCAAAAACTAATTTAGTTAATTCTACTATTGCTTCAATGCACAATGCTCTATCTAACTTAGGTATGGATATACCTGCCCAAGCAGTAAGACAATTAGCAGAAGCTAAAGTTGAAGCAGAAATTGCTCAACATCGTCACCTGCCTATGTTAGATAAAGATGATAACATTGTGTATGGTTCTTCTAAAGAAATGAAAGATTTAGCAGCTGAATTAAACTATATGTCTGCTGCATTAGCTGGTGATGAACGTAGACCTTTACCTTCTAAAGTACCACAGATATCTGGATCTAATTTTATTAAGCCTGGTTCACAAGGTACAAAGAATTCTTTAACTATAGAAGGTGCTAAACAACCTGTAGCAGAAACAGTTAAAGATATATTTGGTTCTATTGGTGAAATCTTTTTACCTAAAGCTATGTTGTCTACAAGTATGCAGATAGAAGATATTAAAAGAAATATGGTAGATGGTCCAGAAGGATTTTATTCTTCAAGCCCATTTGCTAAACGTCATAAAGTATCTTTATCAGACTACAATAAACTTAAACAAAGAGTTAAACCACCTAGTGATTATGATAATAATAATCCAGTATCTAGAGCTAAGTTTGTTGAGCTACAAAATCAACATGCAAAAACTACTATAGGTAATGCTATTCAGTTTATGGAATATGATTTAGCTAATGCTCAAAAGATTAAAGGTGTTGTGTATACTGGTTACTCTCATTCAATGGCTAACCAACGATTCTTTAGAACTAATGCTGGAACTGATATACTAGCGTCTAAAAATGCTACTCGTGAGATGCTTAACTTTGGTATCCAAGGTTTAACTTACGCTAATCATTTCTTTGATCCTGTAAAAATTAAAAACTTACAAGACAAAGCAATGGGTATATTTAGCAAGTCAGGTAAAGCTCGTAACAAAGCGTTAATGGCATTAGCTCCTGATGAAAGAACTGCTCTTGGTCTTATGGAGTGTGCAGTAGTTAATTACTATAGCTATAGTGGTGATCCATCTGTACACAACAAAGATATTGTTAAACAACCTGAAATACAATTAATTAGAATGTATACACCTGAGATTGGTAAACATTTAGGTATGTTAGGTAAAGAATATAATGATTGGTTATCAGGTAATGTAGCTGAAGGTTCAAACATTATTAATATACTTGCTAATATGCCTAGAGGTGAAGCTCAATCACATCAAAATCTTTATGATGACTTTGCTCAATTAGGTATGGCAGCAATGGATCCAGCAATGGCTAATCGTTTTGTTAAACTTAGTGCTTTAAATTATGATGATGGAAATCAGAATGGTATCTTTATTCAATCTTTGTATGCAGGTAAACCAACAGTTGCAATTAGATTAGGTTCTTATAACCCTAACTTATCTGATATGCGTGGATATGCGTTAAGTATTATTGGTGATAACTTATCTAATATAATTGTTGATAACAAAGATAAGCTTGATGGCTGGAAAAATTTCTTTAGTAATGCAGTCAATGAGAAGTTAGCAACTGATTTGTTTAAAGCACCTTTAATGCAGAACTCTTATGGTAAAGATTCTGGAATGTTCTTTGATCATGTATTATCTTTCTTAGAAGGTTCTCAAGATTATAATAGCGTATTTGCTGAATATGTATTACCTAACTATAATAGTTCAACAGAAGCAGCTCAAGATTTAGCTAACGCATTAGATGCAACTTTAAGAAAAGTAATTGACCCAAGCTTTACTCGTATGCTTAAAAAAGTTGGTCGTATGTTTGCTGTTATTAACTCAATACCTATTTTAAAAGGTATTACTGGTGATGACACTGTGTATTCTTCTGTTGATTTAGGTTTTATTCCTGATCAATTCAGAGATGTAGAAGGCACGGGTATGACTCCTGAAGGACAACCATATACTACTGTAGATAGAGGTATTGAAACAAATACTTACCTAGCTCCTGAAGGTATTGTTGAAGTACAAGCTGCAAGAAGGATGTACAATGCTGCTGCTGGTAAACCTAATCAATCATTCTATAACAAAGCTAAAAATAAATTTGATTTGTTTGAAAATGCTCTTGGCTCTGCATTGTCTAGATTGTTAGGTGTTATGCCTATTCAATCTACTGATGCTGACTTGCTTAAGCTAATGATGTTAGATTTAAATGCGGATAGAAAAATACCTTTACCAGTAGCTACTGTTCATGATTCATTAATCACAACAATGGATACAATGCATCTCTATCGTAATACTTATAATAACGTAGCAATTCCTCAGGCAATACCTGAGATTAAAAAGTTTGCTAAACAATTACAAGATGCTTATATCAAAGCTAAAGATGAAGTGTTTAAAAGAACAGCTGGTGCATCAGACGTAGGTATTGGTACTAAAGGAGACTTCCCTGCATTAGGTGCTTTCTTTGAAGACTTAAATAAGAAAACTAATAATAGTCCAGAGTATGAAGCATATATTAAAAACAGATCAAAAGACCCAATCAAAAGTTGGGAAGAGCTTAAAGCAAAGAACAATCAATTATTAGATAAAGCTAAGAAAGCAGGTTGGATTGGTGGTATACCTAATTTAACAGTATCTGGTTCACAATTCAGAGACTTATTTAATATGATTGAATCTTACCAACAATTAGGCGGTGCAGAAAACATGTTTAAGATTTTTGCAAATGAATTTGAAGGAAAAGTAGATCAAGGTTTTAAAGCATTACGTACAAACGGTAATGTAATAAAACATGGTATTGCTCAGATGACTCACGCATAGCAAAATAAAAAGCCCCTCAAGGATAATTCCTTGAAGGGCTATTTTTTTTTTAAATCAGTCTTTTAATTTCTTGACGAACACTATCTGCATTTGTATCAGCCAAAGATAAAGCTTCATCTGGGGAGTAACCTTTTGTAAGGTATCCTTCATAATTATCTTTGTGCATCTTTCGGATAGCAGCTTCATTAATATCTGGCGTACCAGCTAGTTTAGGGTCTAACCCTAGATTTGTACATACATCCATGTCAGATGTTTCTCTATCACCTCTTAAAGCAAAGATGTTATAGTTTTGATATTGTTTCATTTAAAACTCTTTCCAATAGTTGCTTTTATTTTCCAATGTAATTTACCTAAGTCTCTAAGATAGTCACCAATATAAGTATTCAAACCACCATAACATGTTTTATCAGCTACTTCAAATAATGATTGAGCATTTTGA
>Ga0049080_10000805_pt1 | contig 10676 bp, 14 predicted proteins | sample GreLakmeER15MSRF_FD_66716 | JGI IMG/M metagenome (GOLD analysis project Ga0049080, IMG submission 66716) | Freshwater lentic microbial communities from great Laurentian Lakes, MI, USA - Great Lakes metaG ER15MSRF | ecosystem: Environmental > Aquatic > Freshwater > Lake | place: Great Lakes... | reverse complement strand
GCGGGTTACTATGTTGCGAGGGAAGGGATCGAACCTCCGACCTTCGGGTTATGAGCCCGACGAGCTACCGCTGCTCTACCTCGCGATGTTTGGACGGCAAAGATAGGCGTTTATTAGTTCTTGAACAACTTTATAGGTAAGAAATTGAAATTAGCGCAGGAACGGAAAATATGGGGTATTTGAAGGATTATCTAGCGCAAGATTTAACACAGTTAATTTATGAATGCCAGATTTCACGGGGTGTTTTCCTCACGCAAAGGGATGTTTCAAAAATTACTTGAATTTTAGCTCATTAGTGGATTCATTGTTTAAGTAGTAAATTTGTATCCTATTAATAAAGAGAAATAATCATGAGTACAATTAGATTGAGTTTAAAAAATATTAGATGCGAAGGGTGTGTAAAATCAATCAAAACAGCGTTGGAAAAGCATACTAATATACAAGAGGTGAATGTGGTAAAAGAAACTGGTGCCGTTACAATTAAGGGGGAAGGTTTAGTTAACTCAAATATCATAGAGGAACTTACTGCATTGGGTTTTCCAGAAAATAAAAAAGGGTTTTTTACTAAGCTGTTCTCTTAATAAGAAATTTGACAAAAAATCACGCAAAAATAAAAAGGACTTACGATTTAACGTAAGTCCTTGATTTGAATTAAGTAGAGTTTAGATAAACCAGTAGCCTCCCGTTTTAAGAGGTGAATTCCTCACACAAGAGGTTATTTCAAACTTACTTTTTGATTAACTCAAAATAGGTAACCTCAAATCTATCCTTTACAATGGTTCCCTGCACCTTTGCTTTCTTGATTGCATTACAGAAACCCTCTGTATCATGAGCATCACCATGGTCGTCTAAATCAGTTCCATCTACGAAGTAATTCTTGCCTTTAAATTTAATTGCTAAAAGACAACCCTTTCCCTCCATTTTAAACATACAAGTTCCACAAGTAGCTTCCACTTCATAAATAGGATTCTTTGGATTGTATACTAATTTTTTCTTAGTAGTGTCTTGTGCATAAGTCAACGAAAAAGAAACCATCATAACAAGTAACAATAAACATTTTTTCATAAAATTGATTTTTTAATAATTTAAATATAAACCTATACCATATCCCATATCACTATCGTAGTGTGTTCTTAATCCCATATTTTTATTGAAGATGTATCGTGCACCAAACATAAACTCTTTATCAGTATTGACCATGAATTCACCTCTTAATCTCTTAGATAATGGGATGTCTTCTCTCATAAGCTGCAGTCTAAGATTTCCATCTTGATATACTTCAGTTTGAAAAGTAATCAACATTGGTAAAACATATGCAACACCAATACTTATTTGTCTTCTTTCATCTTTGGTATTAATTTGACCAAATAGGTTTTTCTCAGATTCTCCCATTTCCATTTTCCTATAACGCCAGTCAAATCCAATAAAAGGCATTAACCATTGCATTTTACCTATATACCTTCCAATGTGAGTTTCAGATTCATAACCATGCATATTATTATATCCTAATCTCCATTCAGAACCAATACTCCATCTTGTATTCTGCATCATTGCCATCCCATCATTCCCATTACTTGCAAAGTCGTTTTCAGCCATCGCATGGAATTTCCTGTCTTCTCCAAATAACTTCCTTTGGGCTAATTTTGGATTTGGAATTAAAGGATTGGTCGCTTGGTTTTGATATGTAAATACTCTACCCATACCACTCATCATGTGATATAAAATGTGGCAATGGAAAAACCAATCACCTTCCATATTAGCATTAAACTCAAGCGTATCTGTTTCCATTGGCATAATGTCAATAATATTCTTTAACGGTGCATTATCCCCCTGTCCATTTAGAACTCTAAAATCGTGTCCATGTAAATGCATGGGGTGTCTCATCATAGAACCATTGTAGATAATCATTTTGACATTTTCACCTTTTTTAATCAAGATTTTATCAGATTCAGAAACAACTTTATTATCCATACTCCAGACATATCTGTTCATATTGCCTGACAATTCAAACTTAATGACCTTAGTTGGAGCTTCTTTTGGTAGTGAAGTGTTATGAAGAGACTTGAGCATGGAGTAATTCAAAGTAACAATATCAGAAAGTGCGTTACTATTGTATTGATTTTCTTTATCCTCCTTTTTTTGAGCATGACTTGGGCCGGTGATTTCTGGATACATAACAACATTCATGTCCATTTGATTTAAACTCATATTCATTCCCATATCATCTAAATCACCATTCATTTTCATCATTGAGTTCATCATTTTCATTCCTTCAAAATACTTTAACCTTGGAAGAGGTGTCATACTTTGTTTTTCACCTTCGCCCAAATACATTAGTGTTCGATTAATTCTATCTTCTGAAGTAGCCTGAAATGCAAATGATTTATGCTTTTCAGGAACAGTCAAAACAATATCATAGGTCTCAGAAACAGCAATGATTAACCTATCTACTTCAACTGGCTCAATATCATTTCCATCGTTAGCAACAACTTGAAACTTACCACCACCATAGTTTAACCAAAAATAGGTGGATGCTCCACCGTTAGATATTCTTAATCTTACTTTATCTCCAGCTTTGAATTGTGATAATTGACTTTCTTGGCTTCCATTCAATAAGAACTTGTCATAATACACATCACTTACATCCATTGCCAACATTCTCTTAAATTCATTTTTGACTTTGGTAGTGAAGTGACCTTCTTTTATCGCTTCTGCATAACTTTGAGTAGTTCCCTTTTTAATCGCGAACCAATCAGTTGCATTATGCAACATTCGGTGGATATTATTTGGATTGTAGTCCGTCCACTCACTAATAACTACTGGTATAGTAGGTAAATCATCAATACCTTTTCTAAATGTTGGGTCATCCTGTCTTTTATTTAAAATCATTGAACCATACATCCCAATTTGCTCTTGCAAACCAGAATGACTATGATACCAATGGGTGCCATTTTGAACAATGGGGAACCTATATACATGAGTTGTATTTGGCTCAATTGGCATTTGAGTTAAATAAGGAACTCCATCTTCTTTATTAGGAAGAATAAGTCCATGCCAATGGAGAGAAGTAGCTTCTTTCAACTCGTTGTATACATGAATTTCTGCTGTATCACCCTGTGTAAAGGTTAATGTAGGCATTGGTATTTGTCCATTAACAGCAATTGCTCTTTTAGTTTTACCTGTAAAATTCACCAAAGTATCTCTTACATGTAAATCATACCTCACAACCTTTTGTGCATAAAGATTAACAGACGCACAAAAGAAACCAATTACAACAAGGTAAATTGATAATTTATTTAATTTCATTTTTTTCTTTGTTATTGTATAGTTTCAACTACTTTACCACAGGTTAACATTTGATTGCCATAATATGGATTCTTAATCTTGTTTTCTAAACTTAACCAATTAGCACCTTTACCTTTATTCGCCATAGGACAAAATTGATAGTAAATAGGCATTTCAGATTTAGAGACTTTTATTACAGCATAAAGGTTTTTAGACAAACTCATAAAATGGTCTCTTTGGTGTGTGATTTCTTTTGTTTCACTTATATGTTCAGCGTCTTCCTTTAAATCATTAACTACTTTCATCCATTGGGCATGAGTATCAGTGTTAAGTTCACTCATGTTAACTTCTTGTATTGCAATTAAAAGTGTTTTTGAGGCATTGGACGAACTTGTACCATCGCTTTTCACAAGCGCATCTTTTAATTGGATATATGCACTCAAAACCTTGTTTATACCTGTGTTTGTTTGCGCGTTTGCAGTAGTAGCAAATAATATAATGGCAGTAGCCATCAATAGTTTTATTGATTTCATTTTTTCAATTTTTAGTAAATGTAAATTTTCAAGTTGTTCAACTTGACTAAAGAGAAATATAGCTTATGCTATTTTAGGAGGATGCCAAATTGAAATATTTACATCGTTGTAGAAGGAAGGTTTATATGTATTATACTTCCTTTGGATAGTAGAAAAGAATATAGTTTCTACAATAACTTCTTTTTCATAGACATAACTATTTATACAAACAGAAGTACAAGCGCAGTTGTGATGGGTACATTTTTGATTACAATCGTGACCCATATCCTTACTATGCGACTTGCAACAATCAGACTTAGCTTTAGCCTTGGTCATGTTTAAAAAAGACGTTGCCTTAGTAGAATTGTGTGGCTTGTTACACGCATATACATTGTTGGAGTATAGATTCACCCCAATTACTAATAGTAATAATATGATTATTTTATTGTACATGACGTAGGCAAAGGTATAATAAATCAAGATAAAACTATCTATAATTTCGGTCTAATAAACAAACATATCCTGCAACATATATAGATTCTGTATCTCCTCCTGACGCAGCGAAAGGTATATCCTTGTTGTCTGTACAGATGAGTGATTGAATAATGAAGATAAACGGACTAAACATGCCTCACTTTGGTTATTTCTGTCCCAGCACAACCTCCCAAATGTCTTTCTCATTGTGTGGCTACTTATCCTCTTACCACGAATACCAGCTTTTGCGGCATATAACTTGATTTGTTTATTGATTGTACGGATGTGTAATGGAATAATACAACTGCTCCTTTCAGGACACCCCATTTGAGAATATACCTTTGCAATCGTATCAGTCAGTTCAATATGTAAAGGAATTTCTCTAACCTTACCCGTCTTTTTCTCCTTCAATATAAGGTTGGACTTTCCTAATACCATGTTCCAAGTGATTTGGGATAAATCAGAGTATCTTAGTGCAACTGATACTCCCAACCTTACAAAGAGGTAATAGACCCATAATTGGTTTTGATAAAGGTACTTTAAGAGTTTGTTTAGTTCAATTTCTTCTAAATGTTCTGCGGATTTGATTTTTGTAGTCATAGTTCCTTTTTTGTGCTATGCTACGGCTTTTGGCACTACTGGCAATAAAGAAAGTTGAAATGAATTGATTTTTAGCGTTTTGTTAGCTCCTTCTTTGTATAAAAGGGAACTACCAAGAAATAACATCCTGTAAATTAAAAGGAAGTCAATTTTTAATTTATTAAAAAATAAAAAATATAAATAAATTTATTACCAAAGTTGATTAGCAATTTGTAAGTAATTGAATTGCTTGTAGTTGCCGATCAATATTAAAACTTTGATCTGATCCTAATGTTCTTTGGCAAATAGTCAGGGTCGTATTCACTTGTATCTCCCAAAAGTTCAATTTCCATATCCTTATACATACACAAATTTACCATCATTGCAATATAGGCTACTACATCCTCTTTATACCCCGAAATCCCAACTTTATCACTTACAACATTATTCATTCTCATGGTATTTTCAATAAACCTCAACACATGACTATAACTTTCGCTGTTTATTATGTGTTCATTCATTTGAGACCCTTTGGATAATGCAAACACTGCAATTTCAGGATACTTGATTTCAACTCTTTTTCTAATTCTTCTTGACATTGGAATTTTGTTTAATTAAGTAGGTGCTCTTTATGTTTCCTTGTTCCTGCTCTGACAAAATTTGAAAAGCCAATCGACGGAATTGACTTTCAGTTACAAGCATCTTCGTCTTTCTTGAAGGTTTTTGCTCTTTCATAAGGTTATAAAATTTCATAATTGTAGTTTATAATAAATACTAAGTTGTGATACATTAATACACTTATTTGAAAATAATTTTTATTGATTGATATTCACGAAAGGGATAGTCATAACACAATCCCCACAAACTCGTTTTATGTCCCCAAATTTCGATCATCTTTTCGTTTTCGATACAACCATCGATAGTCGTGAAATACGAAGAATATTGAAAGTATTCCTGATGCTAGTTTTATGTGTAATTAAAATCTTACGACAAAAAGTGCAGCATTTATATACCATTTCATAATGAATATTTTGGGGAAGAGGGGTTGAGCGGAATTGGGGTGATGGGGATGGAAGTCGTAAGACTTCGTCTTGGTTCGTTCCACTCACCCCTTCGTTGAGGGGTTTATATACCATACAACTTCTTCTCAACATCGATTATATTAACTAGCAGTGGGTATACGAGTTTATATTCCTCTTCATCAACTGCATCCCTAAACATATCTAGATTACTTGGTTGAGTATAATTAAATATTTCTTCTCCTAAACTAGACTTATTGACCAAGTCGAACACTAGTTCTTCAAATCTATTAGTTAATAATTGATTCATTGACATATCAGATTTTATTGTTGCTCCAGTATCATGTATTGTTTCTTGTATTAATATATCTGTATTAGTAGTTGTATTAGTTGTGTTCTCAACAGAACTACCCCTGTCTCTCTTGGGAACTACCCCCTGTATACTTTGAGAACTACCCCTGCCTCTCTTGGGAACTAGGGTATGTTTCTCCTGAGAACTCCCTTTGGTGATAGTTCTTCCAATGATCAAGTTTTCCTTGTAGTGGTTAACTGCATTAATATACCCTTGATCCTTTAACCAATTTACTCTTTTATTTACCGAGGATCTACCAAGACCTAATAACTTACCAAAATGATTGTCTGATGCAAAACAACCATCAGCAAGTTTGCACAAAGAGTAGATTTCAGATAACAACGCCTTATTAGTCCAATCTAACTTCTTATCATTTTTTAAGTTCTCAGGTATCCATAGCCCTGTTGATTTACCATTTTTGCTTCCCATTGTATTCCATTTAATAATAAATATATCATGCTAGATCGAAATCCTTTGTGGGTACAAAAAATATGGCAAGTATCACAATATTCACCAATATGCAAGTATTTATATTAAAAGACCCACTATGAACAACAAAAAAACAGTTACCAAAAATGAATTTCTAAGATTGCGCCTTGATTCAGTTGAAAAAAATAGATTAGAATTACTATGCACAATCACTCGCCGTCAAAAATCCGATATTGTTCGTGAATCTCTCTTTGAGTTATACAAATTAAAATACCCTGAGTGTTTGAGCTAACGAATGCTCCGCATGGAACATACTAGCAACATTGATACTTTGTTAGCATCCATAATTTAACAGCTTTTAAAATTTTCTGGAAATATTTTTTTTAAGGTATCGACCCCCTTAATTAGAATCAATATATCCCTATATATAAGGTGGGGCACCGCACCCCTTCCTGCAACCACCCCCTGCAGGCAGGGGTGTTTATTTTATATTAATTAATCTATAATATAAAGAATTTGATTTTATATAATATGTAAAAAATAAATTTAAAATTTCTTTGCTCAAATTTTTTTTTACGATTTTTTTTATGTCTTATTATACAAGTGGTGAGTATTTCATCATATAAATTTAAAAAAACATAATAGAAAATGGCAAACATTATCGACAATCAACTTAAGGTTGAAGGGCCAAGAGAAACCCTTGAAGTGTTCAGAAACTCTTTTGCAGTAATTAACAGCAATGGCGAAGTAGAAGACGTTGACTTGAACCTACTCTTTCCTGTAACTGAGAAACTCCAATCAGCTACTGCTACTGATAGGATAAAGGAGATTGCAAAAAAAAGGCAAGAAATGATTTGGGAGAACTCAATAAGTTTCTTTGTTGACGCAGATGCAAATTACATCCCTTACTCAAAAGTATCAGATAATACCGATCTCTACAATTTTACTAATTACTGGAGAGGCGCTGTATCTAGTAAAGGGCCAGTGTCTTTTGTAAAGCAGGCATCGATGTTATTTGACGACTTAAGATTTTCACTTGTATGTGAAGATGTCTGTAACCACTGCGCAGATTTTTATGAAATCTCTAATGGTGAAATTACCTCATCAAAATCAGAAAGCGGAATTGAGGATTAACTAACACGAAATAAAGGGGTAAATAAAAAACCTAATAAGGTGCCCCTTTATTTAATTTAATTTAAATTAAAAAATAAAAATTATGGGCTTTGATATTTACGGAAGAAAAAAAATTACAACAGAAAAACCTGCTACTATCAATTACAAAACAGCAACTGATGATGAGAAAAAGAAGTATTGGCAAGCAATGTCAAAATGGGAAGATCAACATCCTGGTAGGTATATACAGTACAGTTCTTCAGGCTGGCTTCCAATTCTTCATTTAGCTTTAGTTGCTATTGAACACGATAACCTAAAGTTCGATACTGACTTTTGGGATAGCAATGATGGACGTGGATTGCGCACTCAAAAACAGTGTAATAGACTTGCTGAAAGTATGAACAAATTGGTTGCTTTTATTGAAGAAGTTTTAAGAAGTCCGCACTGGATTAAAGAAGACGATGATCAGTTCACTTTCAATCTTGATAGTTGGAGCAGAGAAGATGGCAATAAAATGACTGAGGATGAAGAGAAAATGCTCAGTAAAAAGTTTAATTACGGACAATTTATGGGTAAAAGTATAGTGATTAATGATGTCAGATATGATGCCATGTGTACTACAAGCGTTGAGGAAATAAATCAATTCATAACCTTTTTGCGTGAATGCGGTGGATTTAAAATTTGGTAAATAAAAAATAAATAGTATGAAATGTATTCAATGTAATAAAATTGCCCCTGAAGAAAATCTGCTTGATTATACTGTTAATAGTTATGTCTATTCCTATTATATGCATAAGTACGATGACGACTGCGATGAAATAATATATGTTTGCGACGATTGCATTCAAGACGTGTATGATAAAATCATCATACACGTTAGAGAAATAAAAATTTAATTAAAATCAAAAGAATTATAAGAATAAAGTCAATACTAGCAACGCCTAGTATAAAATCATCTTAAATTAAAGCAATTGTCAGAAGGCTATAACAATATTTCAATGAGTTTAGATACCCTAACCCTACCACAAGTATCTGAAAAAAAAATGTCAAGGACATTAAATCAGCTAAGAAATAGTTAGTGGAGCGGGGTATCAAAATTCACAAATTCACTTTTATTAGAAATAAAATGAAAGATTTTTCAAGAATATCAATATTAGAGGCTGGTAAAATTATTAGAAAAAAAGACCGAGACGCAATTGTTTCTTGGTTAAAAGAGAATGATGTAAAAATCCACACAGAAAAGTACCATTATGTATTTCAATTAGAGGTTCAAATGCAGTACCTCAAACCATTGGTACTAGACTGTAAAAAAAGGTATCCACACTTATGGAAAGAGAAGCTTAAAATCCTTTGCGACGGCAATACCCAACTACGCGAGCTATTCCTAATTGAAATGGATAACGAGCATTCAATTTCTGCGCCAACCACAAGAATTAAACCCAAAAACAAAAAACAAGAAGAACTATTAAAACGATTAAACTCGTGATGAAACTTAAATTACCAAAGAATCAGCGCAACGGACTAAAAGTCTGGTGCAGGAAGTGTAGAAAAAATAATTGCGGCTGTAAGAATTATGAGAACCACTCCTACCGGATGAACTTGATAGACCCTATAACTTTCAAACACAGCAGTAAAATTCTCAAATCAAAAAATTATGATGACGCCATCGCAGAAGCGCTGACTTTTAAAAAAGCTGTAAAAAACAATGCCATCAAAAAAGTAGAACCTCTGGTTGAAGTTGGCAATGATTATACCCTGGCCGAAGCAATCCTTAAATATGATGACTACTTACAGGGGGAAAGCATATACAACCACCTTAAGAAAAAGGTGAGCAGCAAGCACAAAACAGAGGTACTTAACTACCTAACCCAATTTCACGACAGCGTCAAAAAGAATAGGAAGGTAAAGTGGATTAAACCTAATATGATTGGACGCGCAGATGTTTCCTATTTCTATGGCCTAATTACCAACAGATACAAACCCAAGACCATCAATAAAATCATTCAAACCCTTACTACTTTCTTTAATTTTTTAATTGATATAGAAGACATAGTCATGAAAAACTACTTTAAAGAGTGTATCAAGATGAGTGTCCCAAAGTCCCAAATTAACATCATTACCAAAAATGAATTTGATAGTATTTTGGACGCAATAGACACTTGCACCCCACTCTACCAAACTACCAAAGCGGGAAGGTTTGATAAGATGAACATGTCGGGTCTAAAGAATATCTTTAAGCTGTTCCTATTCATCGGCGGAAGAAGAGAAGAGGTTTTGAGTTTGAAATGGAACGATATATTCGTAAGTGATTACGGCACCAAGTTCTTTATGATTAGGAACCTAAAAGTAGAGAGGATTACCAACGAGGTTGATGTTAGCGCTAAATTAGTTCCCATCAATAGTGATCTTGAGGACTTGCTCTACCAAATGGGTTGGGATCAAAAGAAAGATACCGATTGTAAAATCATTGAGGAAGCTGACTACTTCACACTTGGAACTTTAATGGAGAAGGTTAGTGATGCATTTACCCATTACAGAAAATGTGCTGGTATAACCAAAGACATTACCCTCAAACACCTTCGCAAAACTTACCTTACATGGACTTACCAGGCAATGGGTGAGAATACAGGAAGGATTACTTCTCATTCGGGCATCAAAGTCCTACGCGACCACTACCTTGACCCACAAGTATTAAGTACTGTAGAAACTGCTGCTTTAAGTGTTAAAATATTTGGTTAATTATCTAGCACAGAATTCTAGCACAGACACAAAAAAACCACTTGATTATGTTTCAAGTGGTTTAATATCAATAAGTTATACTAAATTATTTTTTCCTTTAATCAACCTTATGAGCCCGACGAGCTACCGCTGCTCTACCTCGCGATGTTTGGACGGCAAAGATAGGCGTTTATT
>Ga0049080_10000804_pt1 | contig 10680 bp, 14 predicted proteins | sample GreLakmeER15MSRF_FD_66716 | JGI IMG/M metagenome (GOLD analysis project Ga0049080, IMG submission 66716) | Freshwater lentic microbial communities from great Laurentian Lakes, MI, USA - Great Lakes metaG ER15MSRF | ecosystem: Environmental > Aquatic > Freshwater > Lake | place: Great Lakes... | reverse complement strand
TGTCTGAAATATACCAATCAATATGATTAATAAAAAACAAAAAACTAAAGAAGTTTTCTATAATAATAGAAATTATATTGTTCCATACACTTTATTAAAACACATAGATGGATTTGATGTAATTGAAATAGAAAATAATTTATATGTATGGTGGGATGATGATATAAAAAAATGGATTAAAGCATCCGATGCTTTAATTGAAAAATATAAAAAAGTGACGTATGACAAAATAACTGGAAATTGGATACTATAAAATTATGAAAGATTTAAGCAAAAAATTTTGTAAAGAACCTTGGAATTTTTTATTAGTGGGCGCCGAATACTCAACTCAGTGTTGTTATATTCACAAAAACATAGGAAAATTAAAAACGGATAATATCTTTGATGTTTGGAATAGTACGGATGCAAAAGAAGTTAGAAAATCCATACTTGATGGAAATTTTAAATATTGTAAACAAGACATTTGTCCTTACATACAAGACGGAACATTACCTGATAAAGATACTGAAGATGTAGAAATAAGATCTATTATAGATAATTATATCTTGGAACATGATAAACTTCCTGGATACATACATTTATGCAATGATAGAAGTTGTAATTTGGAATGTCCAAGTTGTCGTCCTGAAAAAATATCCCACGATTTAAATGTTAAAGATTATGAATTAAATAAAAAGTTTCAATATAAATTGTTAGAGTTAATAAAAAATAATCCTGATAAAATAATCACTATTAATATAACAGGCTCAGGTGATCCATTTGCTTCAAAACTATATAGAGAATTTTTATTTAGTATAGACGGCAAACAATATCCTAATTTAAGAATTGGATTGCAGACAAATGGTGTAATGATGACACCTAAGTATTGGAAAAAAATTAGTAGACTTCATAATAATATAGCTCATATTTTGATATCATATGACGCTGCAACAGAAGAAACTTATAATCAAATACGTGTGGGGGGAAATTGGAAAGCGTTAAATGATAACACTAAGTTCTTAAAAGAACAAATTGAAGTAAATAAATATACTTTTTATGTGGAAATGTCTTTTATTTTACAACAAAAGAATTACAAAGAATTGCCTCAGTTTGTTGAACTTGCAAACAATTATGGGTTTACACCAGCACCATATTTAATTTATCCTTGGTATGAATCTACATTTTTTACAAATGCTATGGTTTATAAAGAAGAACATACGGAGTATAATGAATTTATGGAAATGTTAAGACATCCAAATTTTGATAAATATAATGTTAAATGGGGTAATATAACACAATATAGAGAATTAACTATTAAAAATTTATGAATAACACACTAAAAATTGCAGTAAATATATGTGGACATCTGAGAGGATATAAATCTGTTCCTTATATTAAAAATTTTTTTAATTCATATAATTTAAATTACATAAATGAAAAACTAAATGCAAATTATAATGAAATTGAAATTCAATACTATTTGTATACAATAGAAGAGATTAATATAAATCACCATCATGTAAAATACATGAAGCACGTATATCCTGATAAATATAGAGAATATACTATGTCAGACTTCAATAATTGGCTTGATGAATTTCAAAGAGAATTGAATTTTAAAAATATAATGGTGGTAAGTCAAAAAGAATTTTATAATAAAATAAACAATTCTTTTGGTGAATTGATTAACCAAATCAACAATACAAACATTCCTAGATTTCCAGATGCAACTATATCAATGCATTTTAAACGAGAAGAATCTATGAAATTAATAGATAATAAAGTTGATATAATATTCAATATAAGGCCGGATCTTTTGTTTAAATATGAACTTGGGTCTAAAACTAACGATCTTGATAATATCATTGTCCAAATTATATCTGAGAAAAAGGAGAATACTGTATATGTGCCTTTATTGAATTCAATTTATATAAATGATGTAATTTCAAGTGATGTTTATCATTATGGATTATATGAACCTGTGCAGAAATTCTTTAAAGATATGACATTGAATAATTTGTTGTTATATAAAGAATTTTCTCAATTAAATAATCATCAATACAACACTATACATCAACTAATACATTATTATGTTCATCATCATATAGGAGAATTGAAACAAATGATAAATTATAAATTAGGAATTGTTATGGCAAAACATTCACTCTATATTCCCACAGATTTAGAAATGATAGATATTCCCTTTGATATAAAATCGTGTCAGTATGAAACTGTATATAGTCATCCGTGTAATAAATTATGAAAAAAATTAAAGTAGCAGTTGCGATATCATCTAGATTGAGAAATCACAATGATGTATCACTAAAAAGTATCGTAAATTATTTTGATTACAAAAATGAGTCTGTTCTTCTAGAGGTAGATTATTTTGTTCATTTAAACAGAAAAAAATGTAACATATTAAATGGAAAAAAAAATTTTTCGCAAGATTTTATTACATCACATGAAGAAGATATGATAAGATCAATACTATTTCCTAAAAAATTTGTAATAGAGGAAGGATATAATGAAATACAAAATAAAATAGAAAAAATAAAACTAGACATTAATCCTCCTGAAGATTGGATCATCAATCCATCTTTGAATAATGATTATCAAAGATTATATCCATATCATAGTCAAGAAGAATCAATCAAATTAATTGAAGACTATGAAAACGAAAACAATTTTAAATATGATTTAATTTTTAAACTTCGGCCTGATTTATACGTTGAACCAAATCCTCATATATCTAGACATCTCGTATTTAATTTTATAGAAAATTATAGAAATATGTGGAATGGAATAAATACGTCTTGGGCAAAAACAATTGATGTGGATAAATCAATTGTATGTCTAGATATAGAAGTAATGAATGGTCATATTAGGTATTCAGATTTTTCGTTTTTTGGAACTTCAAAGTCTATAAAGTTATACACATATAATTTCATTTATAATTATTTGGAATATTATTTATATTTAAATAAACAAAGAAATGTGGGAGATATATATGCCGATAACTACTTCACCCCAGAATCTTTTATAACATATCCAATATCAAAATATAAAATGAATCTACACTCTTTATGGTTTTTCAAATATGTTTTAATTAGAAAAAATTATGTGGAAAATTCAAATTTTGATGAACTCGTTGATTTGTTTTATAAACATGAATCTGAAGAATTTAATAAATATAAAACATAATATATGACATGTTTAGAAAATATAGAATTATTTTTTAATCTCTGGATATCCCACGATAAACAAAAAAAATGCGCAACATTTTATGGGGATCGCCACTCCGAATTATTTCCATATAAAGATGAAACTCAAGAATCATATATATTACTTTATTATGGGCAAGAATATAAAAATATTAATGAATCAAATTTTAAAACCCGACAAATTGATATAATAATTGATGAACTTTATATGTTACATGAAATGTCGGAAGAAATTTACGCTCATGGAGTTTGTAATTTTACACAAAAAATACATTTGTTTCCTAAAAATAAAAAAATATTATGTACAAATTTTAGCCAGCACATGTATGAAATGTATGATTATATCATAAAAGATGGATATAGTTTATATTCTTTTGACGAATTTGTTGATGTATTTTTAAACAAAAAAGTTTTAATTAAAAAATTATATTTTGAAGAAAAATGTTGTATTCCTGGCGCTAGAATTTGTAAAGACGATTTTACACATTTACATAATATAATAAAAAAAGACAATCTTGTAATTTTTAGAGGGGATGCTATACATGGCGTATATAGAAAACTTACAAATGTAGAAGATGTTAAAAAACTTTTTGAGAAATATAATTTTGTAATAAAAAACGGAATGGCAAATTTAACTTTCTATGAGAAAAAATTATATTTTAATAATTTTAAGAATATATTTCTAGAATCCGGTGGAGGAAATTGTAATGCGTTTTTAGTTGAAAAAAATAAAGATGTAACAATATATACATTAGAATCTGCATCTATGGGAAATGAATTTTATTTTAATAATTTGCCAGTGAATGTAAAATTTTTAGATATTGGGTATTTAGATAAAGAATCTCCATTATATGGTGTTTATTACAAAGGATGTGGCGATCCATTAAATGAACCGTGGAAAATTGATTTAGATAAGTTAGAAAATTTATTGAAAACATTAACGTAATATGAAAATCAATCTATATTATTGGAATAACGGTGTGGGCGTAGTAAATGATGCTATTTTGATTAAAGCGTTGTTATCAGACTATGATGTAGTTTCATATGACATATCCAAAACCAATGAATATAGGAAAGGTGATTTAGGTATTTTTATACAAAATATTCAAGCGGATCAACTTCCAAATAATAAAAAAAATATATTTATTATAAATGAAGAATGGTTAAATCAATATGAAGTTTTATTTTTGAGTCAGTTTGATTATTTGATCGTTAAGTCAAATTATGCAAAACAATTGTTAGCTCCTTACCATGCAAATATAGTCCAAACTGGATTTTTTAGTTTAGATAGATATTTCTTTCCTAGAAATACCGGAAAAGTATTACATTTTAAAGGTAAGTCAATTCAGAAGAACTCCGAACTTATATACAATTATAAAGATAGTATAAAGGTATTGGACTCCGAGTCTGAATATTTATCTGACAGTAAAGTTGATGGTGAACTTAATACTCATGATATTCATATTTGTTGTAGCTTATATGAGGGGTGGGGACATTATTTATGGGAAGCAATGAGCTGTGGTAAGTTGGTTATATGCAGTGAAATACCTGTATTTAAGGAGTATTTAGATCCAGATTTGGTAAAATTTATTACCACTAAAAATGTATGTAGAAGTGTATTGGGATATAAATTTTTAGATAAAAGTAAATTTATTCCAGGTACTAGTTATATATTTAGAGAGGGTCATTTTGTTGATATATCTAAATTTGATGAAATGTTAAGAAATATTGATGAACTACTAGAGTTTCAGAGAAGAAATAGTAAAAATATAAGAAACCATTTCTTGGAAGTGAATGATAAAAACAAAAGGAAATTTTTAAGTATAGTTAACTATATAATTTAATCGTTTTCAAAGATAATTATATATATTGGTATGAATGTATTAAATAAGTATTTTAATAAGGTGTATGTTATTTCATCATATGCAACTCATAGTAGATTATCCGATTTATTACTGTTTCTAGATACAGAAAATATTCAATATGAATTAATAATTGCTCCCAAGAAAAAATATTTTAAACCGGATTATGACAAGACATTAGTTAATGAAGGAGCACAAAGTTTAATAAGTGCAAATGAATCAATTTTTTTGAAAGAATCATACCTTAAATCGGATTCGTTTTTTATATTTGAAGATGATGTAAATTTTGATGTGAATTATGTTGAAAAATTTAACTTTTTTATAAGTCAAATTCCAGAAAAATGGGATATAATAAATTTTGGATATCATGCACACAACAATCATTTACATACAAAATTTTCAGAATTTAATAAATATTATAATTTGCAAGATAAAGAAGAAATCGTTGGAACACATGCAGTTGCTTACAAAAAAAACACGGTGAATTTTATATTAAATTCTATCGAAGGTTCTGTTTATCCAATTGATTGGTTTTTGTCAAGGAATGTATATTCAAATTTTAATGTGTATATACCTATTGATAAAATATTTTATGCAAGTTCGTATAGAGATTATGAAACGGACAAGAATGAATTTTATAAAAAGTATAAAAGCGAGATAGGATAACATGAGAGATCAAGAAGAAAATGTAAATAATTCTTTGGAATTTTTAAATATATGATAGATAGAGGATATTATTCGGCAAAATGTTTGAAATCAATAACTGATTTATTTGAGGAAAATAATATAAAATATTGGTTAGAGTTTGGAACATTATTAGGTTCATATCGTGAAGGTAAAATAATTGATATTGATTATGATATGGACATTGGTGTATTTAATCACGATAGTGATAAAGTTAAAAAGTTATTGGAAGGAAAAATTGATGAAAATAAGTTTAATAAACTCCCTTTAGCTAAATGGATAGATAATAAAGTTTATCAAATTGATTTCTATACATTTGAAAATGTTAAACCACTTTGGTTAGATGTATATTTTTTCGATATAAAAGATAATTATGCCTATTCTAGCTTTTTGACAAAAGATAATGCTGTATTAAAATGTAAATCAAACTTGAGACAACTAAACAATTTAGAAAAAATTAAGTTATATGATGATTTTTTTTATTGTCCAAATAATGTTCCTTTATATCTAAAAGTTAGATATGGTGATAATTTTTATAAAAAACAATCTTATTGTGAAAAATTTAATAAACAATGGGATAGTGTAGATGATAATATTGGAAATGAATATTTAGATATAGTATGAAAACTATATTTACATGTGGCACATTTGATTTATTCCATGTTGGACATTTAAACTTCATAAAAAAGTCCAGAGAAATGGGAGATAGATTAATTGTAGGAGTTAATACCGATGAATTCGTATATCTTTATAAAAATAAGAAACCTATAATTCCGTTTATTCAAAGAAAGTTGATAGTTCAATCTTGCAAATATATAGATTGGACAGTTGATGCCGAAGAATATTTACCACTCAAATATATAAAAGAATTTAAAGTTGATATAATCACAGTCGGTGCTGACTGGAAAACTGCTTATATAGAAAGTATAGATTGGACATTAAAAAATAATATTCATATAGAATATATAGATTATACTCAATATGTATCTACAACAAAAATTATACAACACATAAAGGATATATAAATATAGATAAGGTTATAAATGATATAAAAATAGGTATTCCAGTAATAGTTTTATATATGCAAAATAGAATTACAAATCTAAATATAGCTACTGTAAATAATGAGGATTATATCCGAGAATCATCCTCTGAACAGTTAATTTATTTTAGAACCCAACAATTAGCAGACAAAGCTAAATATTGTGAAAATTCTATCTTAAAATACGCAGGTTGTTTGGATGGAAAAGTTATATTTTTAACAGGAACCGGAACATTAGCTATGGAATCTATAGTTGATAATCTGATTTCAAAAAATAATAAAGTTTTTATTATAACAGGTGGAACTTTTGGCAAAAGATGGATCGAAATATGTAAAAAACAGAATAAATCTTATTGTGAATATACATCTGAATTTGGTAAAAATTTAAATATTGACGTAATAGAAAGCTTGTTAAAGGAACACTCTCCTACATTTTTATTGATGCAACATGTAGAAACATCGTCTGGTCAATTAAATGATATAAAAACTATAGGAAATTTGTGTAAAAAATACAATATTAAACTTATAGTTGATGGAATGGGATCGTTTCTTATACATGAAACAAACATGGATGATTGTAATGTATATGGATTTGCGACTTCAAGTCACAAGGGATTATCTGTTTATCCCGGTATTGGAATTGTTATTCTTAACAAAGAAGCTAAGTCTGCAACATTTAACTCTGTATCTTATTATACTGATTTTAATAAGTATCTTAATGATTTTGTTGAATTGTATTTTCCATATACAACAAATAGTTTAGTTATGAATCAGATATATTTGAAGTTAAAAGATATAGATAAAAACGGAATTCATACATCATTAAACAGAATTGAAAATTTAGCACATTATTTTCGTAAGAAAATAACACGTCTACCATTAAAAATTGCAGCAGAAACACCATCCAATTGTTGCACTGTGTTATATACTGAAAAAACGGATGTGAAAGACTTTTTTAACAAGATGATACAGAAGAATATATATTTTACACCTACTGGAGGATTAAATGGAAAGATATTCTCAGTTGGACATATAGGTGATTTGAATGAAAACGATTATGATGATTTTATTAGGGAATTAGAAAAATGGTTGCATATCCAATAAACCCTTTAGATTTTATGTTTATTAATTTAGAAAATATAAAAGACGAATACAATTTTAGTTTTATTTATTGTTTTTATAATTTTAAAACGTCATACGTATTTACGTCTCAGAAAGTTTGCACACGGTCTTTTTATAAGATGGTTGATCAAAATAAAGCAGATAGAATTTATAATATTAATTTAGATTATGAATTGAATGCATTGGTTCGAAATCCATATTCTAGGGTAGAATCTATGTATAGAGATAAATTTCATAAATCGGTTGATAAAAACCATATACAATATTGTCAACAAGAAATAATAAAAATATTTGGGTCGGATCGATTTTTTAAAAAAACAATCTCATTTAATGAGTTTATAACTATTGGATTGAAAAAACTTATAGTTAGCGAGTCTCATTTTTATCCACAATCAAAATTTATTCCGGAGTATGTAAAAAACGTATTTCACGTTGAAACTCCGTATGATTTATCTCACATTTTTTCATTATTTGATAATGAAGTATTGCATGAACATAGAACGGATAATGTAATAGATTCAAAAATAAATTGGAATGAGGAAACATCAAACATAGTTAAAAATTTATATTTATCGGATTTTAAACGGTTTAATTATAACGTTTAACACAATATGAAAACTAAATTATTTACATATTGGCAGGGCAAAAAACCAGGTTATATAAAACTATGTGAACAAATAATTAAGAACAAGACAAAAGATGTTTTGGAGTATCACTTTGTTAATGACTGTAATATTTTTGATTATATAACGGACGATTTACCCGATAACTATTTTAAAATACAATGCGTTGCTCATAAGGCTGATTATATACGTTGCAATTTATTATTAGAAAATGGAGGTGTTTGGTTAGATTTAGACCAAATATTGTTATCAGATTTATCGGAAATTGTTAATAAATTAAATGACTACGATTATATTTCGTATGAGTGGGAAAGAAACTGTCCATCTATAGGAATGATTTGTGTAAATAAAAACAATATAGTTTTACATGAATGGAAACAAAAAATGAAGGCATTAATAAATTTAAAAACATTTTTCGGTTGGGAAGAACTAGGGTATCAGTTATTACACCCAATATTACACAAAAAGATAGAAAATAATGAGATCAGATATTTTGGATATAATGCGAGAGAAAGTTTTTCTCCGTTAGAGTGGAGAGAATATAATAAATTTATTGAAAACGGTCAATTAAATACATTTGGTTTACAGTCTGTTATGTTATATAATTCAAAATTTCCAGAAGAAATTAAAAATCTTTCCGAGACGGATGTATTAAAACAAAATTGTTTATTGTCTAAACTTATATCACAAAATTTATAATATGAATAAAAAACTTATATTATTTAGTCATCATTATGTTGACTTAAATATTATAGATAGATTCAAAAATCTTAAAAAACTAAATCCTTACTGGGATGTGATATCAATTGGTTTTGAAGGATGTAATTTATTAGATAATTCGATACAAATTAAAAAAAATATATATCCATCAAATAAAGATATACATTATTATGTTCCTAATAATCATTTGGATTGGTTCGATGGTGATTTGTGTTTATATGATATATATAGACATTATAATGACTACAATGAATACTTTTTATATGAATATGACACAATTTGCAATGTATCTATAGAATCTTTTTTTGATACGAGATTAGATTTTTTCGGAAGCACTATATGTAATCCAGGTGAAGAAAGTTGGGAGTGGATAAAATTATATAGAAAACACAATATATATAATGAAAAATTTAAAAATATCTATTCGTGTGGACAAACGACATGTATATATTTTAAAAACCATATATTAAAACAATGTGTTGAAGAAGTTTTAAAAAACAATCATTTATATAATAATATGTTTTCGGAGATTAGATGTGGAACATTAGTTAATCAATTTACAACACTTAAAAAAGGACGAGAGGATATAAATAATTTTATAAGTTGGACGACAAACGATATTAATCTTAATCTAAATCAATCATATTTTTACCATCCTATAAAATGATACCTAAATTAATACATCATATTTGGATTGGAAATAAATCAATACCAGATGAATTTATCTCGTTTAGAGATAAATGGAAATTGATGTATCCAGATTATAATTTTATATTTTGGACGGATGAATTGGTAGAATCTTCCAAGATTATAGACGATTCAATTAAAAAGTATTACTATTAAAATTTTTTTAAACTCAATATTATTTTATATTTATAGGTATGTTTAAACTTTCTTTACAAACACCATCTCCTTTTAATTGATGAAGTTGATAATCAATGTAAAGATGTTAAAACAACTAGACTAGAAATATTGAAAAATATGAATGAGATAATAAATTATTCTACAGATTGTTTGAAGTTATTATGTGATAAATTTAAAGAACATAATATATTTCATTGGATTGATTTAGGAACTCTTTTATCTGCATATAGAGAAGGTAAAATGTTTGATCATGATCATGATGTGGATATATGTATCTTTAAAGAAAAACAGTCTGATGCAATCCAAATATTAAATAAATTGGTCAGTGAAAATAAATTATCAATAATTTCTAAAAGCGAAAATAAAGATAATATTATTTCAGTTGAATTTTTTGGACACAATATTAAATCCAGAAGATTTGATATTTATACATGTGAAAAAAATGGAAATTTTATTGTACTTCCATTTGGATTCCCTGAGGTTAAAGGCAACTTTAAATTTAAACCATTTTATATAGATGAATTGGAAACGATAAAACTTGGAGATTATCAATTTAATTGTCC
>Ga0049080_10000801_pt1 | contig 10697 bp, 17 predicted proteins | sample GreLakmeER15MSRF_FD_66716 | JGI IMG/M metagenome (GOLD analysis project Ga0049080, IMG submission 66716) | Freshwater lentic microbial communities from great Laurentian Lakes, MI, USA - Great Lakes metaG ER15MSRF | ecosystem: Environmental > Aquatic > Freshwater > Lake | place: Great Lakes... | reverse complement strand
ACAATCGTTCATTCGCCATCTGAGCTTTAGCTAGTTCGATACCCAATTCGGCACGAAGCAAACCGAAAAACGCCGATTGATGTTCAAAGAAAAACATGGTTCGAGCAATAGCAGCGTTGCGGACGCTTGCCATTACCTTACGTCCAGCGAACCAAGTCACGCAAGCCGCTCGGCATGCTTCGGTTGAATGCTGACATACGTTCCGACCGCTAGCACCGCTTGGCGCCAATGGTAATCCAACTATCTTGGAAGCATGCCCAGCAACAAGCTTGTCAAGCTTACTATTGGTGCAGACCAAGTCAGTGAACGATAGCTCGGCATTCTTGACGGTTGAAAAAAATCGCATGTTTACAAATCCCTATAGAAAGCACGAATGAAAATTTTAAACACGATCCAAGCGAAAATGCTCAGGACAGTGAACGAGTAGAAGCAAAACCAAAATAAAACGCGACGCACAATGGTTGTCGAATCTAGCATATTGGGACCACCTTCCAACAATCACCCGCATTTTCAATCGTAAAGGCTTCTATCCCGCGTTCTTGCATGATCACACCGACGATTTCGCATGCGTCGGAGAACTGGGCTTCGAAATCGGCCGAGCGGTCCACGTCAAGCGTCTCGCTATCAACGTATCCGTTGTCACAAAGTAGCCAACAGTTAAAACCGGATTCGAAGTAAAAATAAATCTCGCGAATAAAGCTTACTGATTCCATGGCAATTATCCCCAACTAAAGTATTGAAACTGTCGCGACAATCGCGACTACGCAAATAATCTTAGGCTTTCATCGGATGGAATCAAGCTTGATCCGAGACAATTCGGGACAATTCTCGAAAATTCTCTAAATTCGATCGATCAATCGACTGACCCACGAACCCCCCTAATGGGAGGCACCCCCAGATGGGTGTGGCGTTCCGCCACCCCCCTAATGGGAGGCACCCCCAGATGGGTGTGGCGTTCCGCCACCCCCCTAATGGGAAGGGTCACCCCCCCGAACGGGTGCGACATCAAAAAATTTAATTTTGGAATTCGTGCTTGGAGCCTGCTGCGCACAGATTACGCAATATTGTGCTAAGCCAATTTTGCCCTATTTAAGGCCTTGCCGTGTCCCAAAATTTCAAATTCCATTTTTGGAAATTTGAATTCCAGCCAGATCGATTCACTGAGCCCGGAAAAAATCTCAATAGATGTTGTGAAACTCTTCGTCGTTGTATTTGCCGACGATTGTCAGTGCAATCTGCTTTACCTCGTTCAAACAGATGCCGCGACTAGCCCGGCAACCAAGCGTGTTCTTCAGCTCGTCGTCGGCCTTGTCAGCGATGACCTCGAAGACCGACCTGTACACTTCGACAATCTCGATCCACTCATCGTTCGCCTGCTGTAGCTTGCGAATTATCTCGTCGGTTTCCTTACTGTTTTCCACAGGCTACAGCCCTCGCAAATCCGCGGCATTCAGCCAGCGACTTCGGGTTCTCCGTCAACTTCCAGGTCTCGATGTGATCAAACCCCGCTGCGACTAGCCAGCCCTCAAGGCATCGCAGCGTAGGAACCCACCAATTGGTTGGATTGTTGCCGTACTCTTTCCCGGGATAAAATTCTGCGTAGCAACCATCCTCAAGATGCTTTTTGCCGGTATACGGACTCTTCAAGTCATCGAGTACCGCGGACTCGATATGGATCGTCGCGCCAACCTCCATCACGGTTCGCAATCGCTCTAGTGCCAGCAAGGGATGCCTCAAATGATAGAGCAAACCAAAGCAAAACACGCGATCAAACGGCGCAACGAACCTCGAGGCCACATCGTACACGCTGCATTCCCGCCGAGTCGCGTTCATGCCTGGAAATGCTCTCCTGGCAATATCAAATGTCCGCCACTGGTCTCGCTCAACTCCTAGCCCGAGCTGATCGCTGAAGTCGTCGATCGCATGCACACTCGTCGCGCCACGGTTTCCGGCCCAGAAGGTCCAATATCCATCCCAGGCACCAACATCTAGCACTCGCTCGCCGTGAAATTGATCCGGCACACCATAGGCCGAGTGATCGATGGGAGCCCAGCCTGGGGTCGAGTACCCAGTCCACAATTCAATACGGTGATACCAATATGGCTCTGCCTCAACTAGCGAGCGAATGTATTGCTTGTCTTCGTCAGTCATAAAAATCCCCTATTTACGGCATTGCCGAATTCCAAAATTTGAAAACCCAATTTTCCAAAATCAATTTGCCTTGCGCTATTCGTCTTCATTCAAAACAACAAAATCGAGCTTGATAACACTTTCGCAATCAAGATCTACGTCTTCGATTTCATCATATTCTTCAATCACAAAAGAACCCATCTCTCCAGTCTCAATGTTCAAGTCCCATATCCTTTCGGGATCACCAAGCAAAGCTTCCCTAACGACGCCGTCAACGATGTCTTGATCGTCGTGTGTTTGACGGTGTTCGCCGCACCATGCGTTGTAATTAACCACTGGAAACCTTGCGTTTCCGGATTCACGCCACTCCGGTGGCGGCAAAGTAGGAGGAAAACGTAGGCAAGATCCTATTATTCCGCAGGAATCGTAAATTACCAAACCTACTTTCCCGTCCTTTCGCATTGCTTCGGATGAAACTTCCACGGTAGAAATTTTGAAGAAATCGCAGTTTAAACACTTTGCATATTGATTTGCTTCAATTGCCTTCTTCATCGAAACCTTTTCCGCAAATTTATGCATCAAATCAATCTGACTTGCATCTGCCATCAAATATTTAGTTTCTTCTTTCATGCTTCTTCGCCTTTCATTAAAACAGTGAAAAATCAATTTGCATTCCGCTTCGGCCGGAAACGCACCGGCTTGCTGATCACGTCCACAGGCTCCCATCCGAGCCAGACACGATTTCGCAAGATCGACTCCGCGATCCCGGTCACAACCGACCATTCCTGAAACGTCATGGTTTTTCCATCGACCGTCAAATCGCCAACCTTGCGGTTCCTGCGAGCCGGACGGGCAAGGGCATACTCAATGTCCCATCCGTAGCCAAGTCGCGTCCTAAGCACCGTTTCAGCGATTTGGTAGGCAATAGCCAGATCCCTAATGCTCCGAGGTGGCATGCCGTCCACAACGTAAAGCTTCCTCGGCTCAACGCCGGATTTCTTCCTGGTTTTCGCAACGCTCTTTGTCATTTCACATCCTCGGAAACTGTGCCACCGTTTGAGTCGTCCGTAAAGCATATCTGCGTTCTCTCTCTGGTCAAGTATATTCGGGATCGGAATCACGCTCTCGGAATAAAGTCGCAAAGTCATAAAGTCACCTATATAGACACCCAACCCTATAGAGAGACCAAAACAGGGGATCACCCAAAAGTAGGTGACATTGGGACAGTGACAGGGACAGACCCCCCTAAGGGTAACCTCTAAAGAACTGACAGTAATAAATACTATATAAAATCATTATTATTATAGAACCTAAGTATATATTCTTAGGCCCTAATGGAAGAATACACGCCAGTAATAAAGTCACAAGCGTTCCGTGACAATTTGTGACGAATTGACTTTATTCGATACAAAATAAAAACCGCTAATACTAGCCAGTCGTAGTATTAGCGGTTTAGATTTAATTGCTTGTGACAGTGTTGACTTTATTCGGTCTTAGTTTTTCGATAAAACTTCCTAGGTTTGCGTTTTGCTGGCTCAAATTCGACCTTGTAGCCAAGCGTTTCAGCAGCAGCATCAAGGTCGCCAGCGGTGAGGGTTCGACATCTTCGGAGTGCTTCTCTGCTGCTGACTCGAGGATCGATGGCCGACAATTGCTCCAAGACCCGCTTCGCCAGCAGAACCGACTTATCAACGCAGTTCTGCTCAACCAGTTCGCAAGCGATCCTAGCCAGCCAATTCGACAACTTGATGCCCCAGTTGATGTCTTGAAGCTCGACTGCTGCGTTTGCCACCTCTACCGGGGTTCCCATTCTGCTGCATCTATGACACAAAGCGAGCAGAAGCGACCTCGCCGCTGTCCGTCCCCAGAGAGCCGCTCTGAGTGCAGGCTCTTTCTCCATTCGGTCCAAAATCGCAAAACGGTGATCGTCGTAACGAGTCTCGGCATCCTCTGTAATTGGCATCAAATGCACCTGAGGTCGGACATCACCGAAGGACACGCCGACAGACTGCGAAAACGATCCATCCCACGCTGTTGCGATCGCCCCTGGATCAAAGTTAACCCAGGAGGAAACGCTCGCTGTAAGCGATTCTGGAACGCTTGGCGCGCGATACTTCCGCACTGGCTTCGGACGCTCCTGAACCGGCCAAAACGCGATCCGGCCGATCAGTCCGTCTTGGACCTGACCTTCAGTAATGTTTTCAAACATCGTCGCGCCAGTCGTCAGGCCGAGGATGACCAAGTGAGGCTGGTCGATCTCGTTCTTGGTTCCCGCAGCATGCGAGCTGCCTCCGAAGCGACCTGACGACTCGCCGTAGAACGACAGCAAGTGTTTTGCGATATTCTTTAGATGCTGGGAACCTTTCTTATCCAACACGCTTGCCAGCACTTTGCCAAACTCATCTCCAATCCAAATCGATGCTGGATGTGCCGCCATCGCCGATATAAGACCATTTCCAGATTGGACTTCCGGTGGCAAAAGCATTTGTTTTGCTCCGGCCGACTCGAACACCTTGCTGATTGCCTTCTTGCATGACTCTTTTCCGGTTGCCGTCTGCGCAATCACTAGGTTGTAATCGTTTGTCCTAAGGTCTGTATGACTGGCCACCTTCCGGCCCAGCAGCACCTCCATGGTAGAGACTGCGACCGCAAGTCCCATTATTGGCGTTGGCATTAGGCTTAGTTGCGTGTAGTAATCCGCCATTTCCCGCATCAGACCGTATTCCGGCAGCATCGCGCGACAGAAATCCTCATCGGAATCCTCGTCTTCGTTCGCCTTCTCAATAATCTTTGAAGGCCACATGGCTTCAACGAGAGCGTCGTTAGCCGCTGTATCGATAGCCTCTCGCATAATAGCATGCGACTTGATTTCCCTAGGCGTTCCTTTGTCTCGTGCGTTGCGTGCAATGGACTCAATTTCCTTGGCATCAAGCGGAGGCGAGTTGCGTTCGTTCCACAGCGAGAGCATGGAAATGACATCTGTGACGTCGAGTTGCTCGCCGTTGAGGCCTCGCATTGCATGAAGATGACCAGCGATGTTGAATCCAATCGAGTTGCGAGAGCCTTCGCCAGATGATTGACAGTTGTCGACGTAGTGTTTCGCTCTTTCGATTATTTCGATTGCAGACCGATGAATGACAATCGGAATCTGAGCCAAGGGTTTCGGCTCCGGTTTCCTGAGATACTTATTCAGGAACTGATTTAACTCCTGCTGGCACTCTTCGATCTGATCCCAACCGTATTCGACATTGCCCGTCATGATCCAAAATCTGGCATGATCGTAGCATTCGACATTGCCACGCTTGCAGACACTCCATTCAGGTTTCTTTCCGCGAACGATCAGGTGCAAGCCTCGGCCGCTGTAACTGCGTTCGCAGTACGCCAGTCCGTAGAACGTCGCGAAAGCATCGCTTGAGACATCATTGAACACACCTGATTCGTCGACGCAATCATCGAGGTCGATTCCTACAAACGGATCGTCGGCCGAGAATACGAACGCGATCTTGTCGAAATCTTTGACTTCGTCGAACGAACACCACGTTGATGGATCGTTCGACTTCCCGTTTGGTAGCTTTTCTCCGTTTGGTCCTAGCCTCCATGTGATCCATTGCTTTCGCTCCGTCAGTTCCTTCGGAAACATTGTCTTTCTCCATATCCTAAAACGGTGCCTCTTCCCACTCTTCGTACTCGTTCGGCTTATCAAGCACAACAGCATGCTTAATCGTCCAGTATTTGCCGTCATGCTCTGCAACAATTTGCGTCGGATCTGCCGTAGCTCCTAAAGTTGCCATGGTAATGGCATCGGCAGTTGTGTTTGGCAAACGAACGCAACTACGCGATAACCACCACTCTTCCGCTTTCTTTCTGGCGTAGCCAGTGTGATCGAAGCATATCCATTCCGACATGCCAAACATCACCTCTTTTCCATCCTTAGAGACCCGATAATCAACCCGCATGGTATCTGGCTTATCCGGCTTGCTCCACTTTGAATACTCTACTTCGATGACATCAAAAACTTGCGGTGGAGTCTTGCCAACAATCGCCAGGGTTGATTCGCTTTGTGAATTATGTCTCCCTTCGACTGGAAAAACATATCCGCATTCGCACTCAGGAACAGTCTCCAGGTTCAACACTTCGCATTTCGGACATTCCTTGACACCGACCTGCTTTTCTTTAGCCTCCGCTTCGACCTGATCGCGAGCTGCCTGAACAATCCGCTTTGCTCGGATTCTGTCGATGGATCCGTGACGCTTGATGTTCTCGCCGAAATCCAGAACGATGCAATCTGCCTTTGATTCGTGAACCCTCAGACCGCGACCGACGATCTGAGCATACAGCCCAGTAGATGCCGTAGCGCGAAGTATCGCAATGGCATCAATGCATGGCGCGTCAAATCCTGTGGTAAGTACATCGACGTTTACAAGGAATTTGATTCTTCTGTCAACAAAAGCCGCAATGGTTGATGCTCGTTCAAGTGGACTTGTCGATCCAAATACCGTACCTACTTCGTCAGGACTTACGCCTGGATGCATGTGCAGCAAGTTCTCGATGTAGCATGCATGCTTAACGCTGGTAGCGAAGATCATAACCGAGTGCCGGTCAATGGTTGCATTGACGATCTCGTTAACCGCATCAACAGTCACATTGTTGGAAAACAGTTCCTCGACTTCCTCCGCAATGAACTCACCTGCGCGACGATGGAGTTTGCTAGTATCAACGGACGCTTTAGCCTCTCCAGCCTTCATGTCGCACAGAAAACCTTGGTCGATCAATTCGATGATGTCGCTGTTGTAGACCATCTCAGAGAAGAACCGACCTTCGCCGTAGATCTTGCCTTCGCCTGTGCGAAATGGCGTTGCTGTCAGGCCAACCACACGAAAGCCTTCGCTTTGGCACTTCTCAAGACCACTCAGGAATGTTCTATACATCCCTTCGCCGTCGTTCGGTATTAAGTGGCATTCGTCGCAGATAACCAAGTTCCTAGGAGCGAACAACTCAGGATACTTGTAAACGCTTTGGATCCCGGCACAAACAATGCTTGGCTTATTTTCGTACAAACCCAAACCAGCAGAAAATATGCCGACTTCCACTTCTGGCAGCAATACTCTGACCTTAGCAGCGTTCTGCTCGATAAGTTCTTTCCTGTGCTGAAGGATAATCACTTTGCCGCCATAGTCAGTGACTGCTCGTCTAGCTAATTCAGCAATCACAACGGATTTGCCAGCTCCAGTAGGATGACAAATAAGTGCGTTGCCGTCCCTGTTGCATAGGAAATCGAACGTCGCATCGACAGATTCTTTTTGGTAATACCTAAGGTTTATCACTCCGCCACCTCCACATCGCATAAGAAATCAAACCACCACCAGCCACAGCGAAAGGAACCCACCAGGGTATGGCGGATTCCATTAGGTAGCGAAATTCAAGCACGCTCATTGGCTTTCCTTTGCAATTCGGAATATGGTGAACTCAACATATCACCGTGATATGCGGAGTTCCGCATACTATTTGTTATGCGTTGCGGTATCGCTTTGCATTGTTCTTGGTACTGCCCGCCATCATTCCGAATTGGGTCAAACTCGTTTTCAAACTCTGGCCTTGGTCCGATGTAACACCACCAAGCGTATTCCGGCTCCTTTTGCGGAACCTGAAACGTCACACCAATCAAAACAGGAGGAAGGTCTTGACGACCTCCGCCACATGCCCAAACACCTGGATGCGTAACACGTCCCCAAACAAAACGAAACTTTGGTTTTCCGTAACTTGTGTTATGCTCACACAAGCTCGCTCGTTTGCAATTGATTATGTTTTCACTTCTATCCACTCTGAAACCTCCAAACCGCATAACAATTGATTGCATCCAAGTCGCGTAACCAGTCGCTTGGCATTGGATGCGTTACTGCCGCGACTGGATGAATCAAAGCGTTCTGCGGACGACTACCGGCTCATGCCCATAATCATCAATGCCAAAATTTGTGGGTTCTTGCGAACGAGGCTACCCATTGCCTTTCGCTCGGCGGCAAACTTGTCGTGCTGTCCACAGGGGAGCGCTTCCGGTTGATCTCGGAACATGTAGCACCATCCACCATCCGACTCTAAATGCTGATACTTGCACCCGTCGCACGCAGAACAACGCGATGCAGACGGAGCACTCGATTGGCCGTTTTCGTTACTCATAGTTTGTTTCCTCGTGCCCGCTGATCGCGAGCGTTATGCGGACCCAACTTCTCGCCCACACCACGCTGCAAACGAACTTAAATACAGTGTTCCCTGAACACCATCCTGTTCGTACAGAACAACGGAATCGTTTGGGCGCTCGTTACTGCTGAACCACGGAGCCTTCAACTGGTCGCTGATCTCCAATACTGTTCGACGAGTTCTTCCCTTGCCACGATTACAGTACGTTTTTCCGACTTCAATTTTCGATGGTGACACTCGAAACCTCCAATCCTGCGCATAACAAACTCATGCACCCAAGCGGCTTTGGGTGCCGAAATAATTAAATCACCCCGCCGCTGGGTGATGGGTAGATGTTATGCGAATAAACTGCCAGACTTTGCAGCCTTCCGCGTTTGAACTCTTGCGTCAAGTTTTGCCGAAGAGTAATTAAAAAACTGGTCGAACATCCACCGAGGAATACCGAATTGTCGCAATGTTGCTGAACGGATCGCCTCCGATGCCTCAGCGTATGTTCCGTGATTAATCATCGCTTGCTCTTGTGCGTTGAAAATGCTTGGCGGCTGATAAACGATCATCGCATAACAACGCGATGGACACGAAGCCCCATCAACGTCGCTTGGCACTTCCTTGAAATCGCTCATGGTTCAAACCTTTCTTGTTGGGGCTCGGTCATCGCTACCGTTATCGTGACAAAACCTCTACCGCATCTTTCGCCTCGTCGTGGAGTCGCTCTCGCCACGCATCCGCTACTTCATTCTTAAACTGCTGTGGAGACCAACCAGACTCAATCGCGAGCGTTACCGCTTCCCAAACTGCATCTTCTACCTTAGATGGCGTCCGAACTCCCATTCGCAATCCAGAACCGTCAAACCCTAAACTCAAGCCTAGTGGTTTCATAAATACACCTTTGCACGATAACAAAGCGGTGAACCAAAGTCGCCGGTCACCTAGTTCTCAAACCCGAGTCTCTTGGCGGCGACTCGGTTACCGCTGGGGTTCCCCGTATCTAGTCTTTCGCCTTCGGTGGTCTATTCGCTGGCGGTCGCTCCGTCAGCTTCTTTGCCACCTTCGGCGGTAGCTTCGCTTTGGCGGCTTCGCCTAGCCAAGCTGCGAGCGTCAAGCCTTCCGCTTTCGCTTGTTCCTCGAATGCTTCCCACCAATCACTTGGCTGGGTTATGTTCTTGCGTTCGTTGGTCATTCGTCCCTCTCGTCTTTATTGGCTTCTGCGTACATTGACGCAAGCAAAACAAGTGCTTCAAACAACTCTTCTGTGTTCGAATGCCTTGGTCTCGCTTTGCCCCTGTCGTAATCTTTTCGGAACTCCGAAAAGATTCTTAAAGCTTCGCTTAATTCCATTTTATGCACTCACTTTCGTACCAAACATTTTTGCGACTTTCGCGTGTTGCTTTTCGTATCCAATCCACAGGATTGACTTTGGGTCTGAGCACCACAGGTAGTTTTTGATGTCTTTTGCACAGGATGTTCCAACCCACGTTCCGATTTCCGACAGAACCAATTTGCGGTGGAATCGTCCGCAGCAATCGCAAGCTTTTTCGCCGTTTGCTGGAATCGTGTCAGTTGTTTTTGCCATCGCTTGGTTTCCTTGTTTGTGGTTATCGTTGCCGTGATGTAGTTACTCTACACACACTTATCGACTATGGCAAGAACTCTACACACGCTTTCTGGAAATTATTTGGAAAATCTTTTGGAGGTTCAGCACGGGGAACAAAGTCATGCATCGAAGCGGCTTTAGCTGCCAAAATAAAGGAAGGCGAGCATCATGCTTTTCCTGTAACAAAAAGGACCGTGTTTTTGTTTCAATCCCGATCAGTAAAACCAACTTCAAATTTCGCCCGAAACGTCATTTCGTTACCGATCGGTGTTCGCACCAACTCGTTTGATTGATCGCTTTAACTCCGCGATAGCTACGCTTATTTCCTTGTAAACTGGCGATCCGCCAATAACCAGTTTCTGGTATCGACGCAGCAATCGTTCTGCTTCGATACCGGCATCGCTCAGTCTTTGTATCGCCTTTTCCCTTCTCGCCGTTTCCTTGCAGTCTCCTCGATGTCGCACGCCAAGCATTTCAGCGTGGCAAGCTTCACACCACATGTCGGGCATCGTGAAAACTTGCCCGTTGCTGATGATCGCAAAGCTTTTGCCGTTGCTTTCTCCACCATTTTTTTTGCCTCCAGCTTCCTGCTTGGATCTTCCTCGAACCATTCGGGATACCTCCTGTAAAAAGCTGACCAAACGTCCTGAAACACTGGCTTCGCGCCATTGATCGAATAGCTAGCGTCTGGTTGCGCTCTGTCTAGTTCGTACTGCAATTGCTCAAGCATAGTAAAAAACGATCTGCGACAGAGGGGGATTTCCATGTCGCAGATCGC
>Ga0049080_10000799_pt1 | contig 10699 bp, 6 predicted proteins | sample GreLakmeER15MSRF_FD_66716 | JGI IMG/M metagenome (GOLD analysis project Ga0049080, IMG submission 66716) | Freshwater lentic microbial communities from great Laurentian Lakes, MI, USA - Great Lakes metaG ER15MSRF | ecosystem: Environmental > Aquatic > Freshwater > Lake | place: Great Lakes... | reverse complement strand
GTGGCCCCCGTGGCACCCGTGGGACCTGTTGCCCCGGTGGCTCCTCTGGCACCTGTGGCCCCCGTGGCACCTGTGGCTCCGGTGGCTCCGGTGGCTCCGGTGGCTCCCGTAACTCCTGTGGCCCCCGTGGCACCCATGGGACCTGTTGCCCCGGTGGCTCCTGTCGCACCCATGGCTCCGGTGGCTCCGGTGGCTCCGGTGGCTCCCGTGGCACCCGTTGCACCTGTGGCTCCGGTGGCCCCTGTTGAGCCTGTGTCACCTGTGTCGCCACCAGCATCACCTGTGGCACCCTTGGTCCCTGTTGCACCCGTTGCCCCTGTGGCACCTGTGGCACCTGTAGCCCCTGTTGCCCCTGTGGCTCCTGTTGCACCCGTTGCACCTGTTGCACCCTTTTCACCTTGTAGAATGTTCGTTAAAACATTCATATCGAAGGGATATCTCGGTGAACTCGTGCCAATACCAACCCACCCGTTTGAATCAATGGTAATTGACGGCACGGCCTCATTTGCCTTGAGTATGAGCTTTGACCGATAGGTTCCCTCGGGTGCACCCTCTACAGCTACAGCTTCCACTCCAATTGTCACATCGCTACTCGTATTTTTAGCATTTAAAGACAATGTTACCGTGTCCGTCGTTCCCCCAAACGTCACGACATTCTGTACATTTGATCCAAACACGAAAAACTCCTTCTCAAGAAGTTCAAAGCCAAATCTTGATTCGTTCATTGGCTAAAGCAACATAACTTTACCATAACAGCACAATTGTAACGGGACCTTGTGACAACATGGCGCGGTTACGTTGTCTGCCAACGTCAAGGCAAATTGAAGAGTGTTGACTCGAATGAGATGTGTGTTTTCACAATGCAAGAGCATGCACATAAGAGTTGGATCATTGACATTTTAGCTGTTAATAGTAGTGTGTTGTAAGTAAGTTGTGTAGTCCAACATGAAAAGTATATCTGCAGTTGCGCATGCCGGAGCCGCAATTATGCTGGTTGGAGTTGTAATGTACATGAGCTACGCCACGGTTTCGTTCAAGAGCCGTGAAAGCTTCGAGGGTGCCGTTACGGGAAGCAAGATGGATCAGGACATCATGGATGTTTACAGCCGCGTGCTTGACCGCCAGCCGAGCCCGAAAGAGCTTGGAGACCAGCGTGCGGCCATCATTGCAGGGACAAAGACAACAAACAGTATTGCCCGGGAGCTAAAAGATCAGCCTGAGTACATTCGGATGCTCAAGACACAATCCAACGCCCTGGCACCCGAGTTGCCCAAGCTCATTCACGACCGCGACATACTCGACCTGATCGCCGTCATCTATAAAGAAGAGCGCAAGAAGCCGATGCCAAAGCACATGTTGTTGCCGCTCAAAGACGTATACGTATACCTATCTTACAACAACTACCGCTTCCGGGCATTTTTGCGCCTTCAAAACTATGAGCGGTTCGAGGAGATGGTCTTGGCTAACGATAACCTAGATCACGAGGCACTTGTATCGTGGGTTGAAGAGAATGTGGACGAGGCGGAGTTGGCCAAGTTGACCGAGGAGATCCAAAAGGACGCAGAGGCTTCGGCGGCAGAGGCGGAGACCGAGGCGGGTGGCATGAGCGGGAACAACCTGTCCGGGTGGAGCTTCCTCGGCGAAGGTGTCGGTGCAAACGTTGAAACAGATGGCGGCCTCGGTGTGCACTCAGCCGAGTACATTGCTTTCCTTGAAGAAAAGTGTAACCTAAAGAACGAGCCGGACCAATGCACCAAGCGCATGTACCTACCCCACGAAGGTCAGATGGTGTTGCGTCCCGAGTTTGCATGGAGCGTGCCCCAACAACGGCCACCCGTATGCATTCCTTTCGGAAATACATACGATCCCTCTCCGCTCATGGTAGTGCCGGGCAACCTAGTCGGCACACCGCTGGCCGAGGCCGCCGACACGGCCGTGGGGAGCATGCTTCCGAACTTTGAGTTCAAGCCATACGTGGATGTGCCTATTGTTCGGCCTACTGCAGCTCAATGTAAGGCAGTTCCATCGAACGATACTGCAACAACAAATACAACGCATTCTTGACATTTTGTGCGTACAAAATGTCCATTTAATATTGATTCCTCAGAAACAACACGAGCTCAAACTGTGTGGTATTTGTGAACTTGATAATGTCTTGCATCATTTACTGCTTGTACTATGATGACGCATCATTTGCTAAGGCACAACGATATCAGGAAATATACCCAGAAATTGTCAAGTTGCTGAAGCTTGGCAACATCAGTGTTTATTTTGAAGGACAGGTTTTCCCATTGCTCTTTGAGCGCATCGATGAATGGAAAAACAAAAAATATGTCGGCATCATTGGCGGCAGTAATTTTGCGCAAAAGTGTGGCGCATTATGGGATTTTGATAAAGTCGCGACCTCTTTTGCAGACTCTGTAGATGTGATTGGGTTCTATCCCGCCCCTTGGAATGCTCCTTTATATTTTCAATCGTGTGTATATCACCCATACTTTGGGGAAATCTGGTGCCATGCTTTAGGCACACAACTAGGATTCACACACGAACAAATCATCGATCCTCAAATACCCTTTTTTGCATCAAACTATTGGATGGCAAGGCCATCATGGCTTTTGCGATACATCGAGTTCTATGAGCTCGTCAAAAATATTCTTCAAAGCAGCCCAAACAATATTTCTCAAATGTTGCATTCTGATTCCAATTACCAAGGTTGTCTTCCCAAAGAAGATCTTATTCGTATTTCAGGTAAGCCATATTATACACACCACCCATTTATCATGGAGCGCATGCCATGTTTTTTCTTTCACACCAAAGGGGCAAAAATAATCATCCTATGTCTGCCATCTCATGTTGAGCTTCTTGCTTCAAAGGAGCTCTTTGAACGTGTTTTGTGATGGCAATACTCGCAAAGTACAGAAGTTTCCAATATAATGTTTATTTTATGTAAAGTTAAATGTCAAACAATGTTATTGCCATTGTAGGTTACACCCTTATTTTGACTTTCTCCCTGTATAAACTGGCCGACACGGCTTCTCGGCCCATCGATCTATTGGCGAACGTGTTGCTTCTTGGTGGTTTGTCGGCCCTCATTGTTTATCACGCACGCCTCATTAAAACACATCGGACAGAGGAGGTAGATGCAACGCAAAAGACCTTGCGCCTCGTAGCCCATAGCACTCTGGTTACGTTCTTGTTGCTTACGTTGTCTCCCTACTCTCTTGCGAACTTTCAATACTATGACATGTTTGCACTTGCAGGCCACTCCTCATTGCTAGCTTCTGTTGCTTTGAACATGAGCCAGTTGTTTGGGATTGGAATGCTGGCCCTTTACTTTATGATTGCAAGTGCTCAAAGCTACAAAAACTCGCGCTTTGAGCTCATCAACTTTGTTGGGCGTGCACTCCTTCTGGTTTTCTTTGTCTCTGCATTTACGCAAGGGATCCGATTGCCGTAGGTTAATAGCTAAGTTTGCTTTACCTGATGTAGCGGCCTACAAAGGGTGGTCCCAACCAGTGGGTGGCTCATTCCCCCGATTTACCCCTTCTTCCGTGGCCGGCGAGTTTGATTTGTTCTTTTTATTCCGCACGCAATGACCCCAAGGTTGGCAAACTTTCGCATCCTTGGGGTTTTGCTATCCTCTTACAAGTCGTTCACCTTCAAGGCAACTTTTCACAATTTTTAAGGAATTGGGATGGCAATTAATTGAGAGTATCTAGGTGTATTAAGGCCACAAAATCCACTCGCTCCTAACATCATTGCCAACAAAAGGGATAGGATGTGTGTAAAACCATTGTTTAACTCAAACCCCATTTTCGCCTCCCATTATAGAGGTTTGGGTTGCGCCCCATGCACATGGTACACCCTTTCCTTGTGCATCAGTGGACGGCCGGAGGCGAAGGTTCACGCATAAGCGCCAGCTACGTCTTTGTAGGAGACCTAATTCCGCTGCCAAGTCGCAAGTCCGATGACTTGCTCAAAGAGCACGTGCCCAAAGCCACCTGGCAAAAGGTGCAACGCTTAAAGAGAACGGCGCCTGTGCACTGGGTTTATCAATGGATGCCCATGGACGAGCGGGCGGACGTGGCATGCAAGCGTGTGCTCATGGCGGTGCTTGGCCGCAGGAAGATTGAAAGCAACGAAGGATTGGTTGCATGGAGAGAGCCAGGGGGACCCGTTCTCTTTGAATGGGCAAATGGTGGCCCAACCCATCCTTTTAAGGAAGGTCATGAGGTGGCCATAGGCTCCACACGCGTGTCTAAAGAACGGTCATGGATCGGTCGCGCCCCTTTGAATATTGCTTTGCTCGCGGAACTTCCTGCAGACAGTCCTTTCATATGGCCGATTCAATGGAGCAAGGTCAAGTCGCCGACAGACACCATTGTGCGCTCGCTTTTAGCGACGGAAGGGCGCGAGACCGCTACATCGTTTCGGTATGCTGAGGTTGTGTGGACTACGAATGTGCAGGGTCTCAACATCGAAGCTGTCTTTGCACAACTACATGCATCCGCCATTGTTCCCCTGATTCAATGGATCGATGACATTCACCACGTTCTCTATAAGCTTTATCGCATGCATGATATCAATGATATGGAGTTAAAGGAGCGCATGGACTATGGGCGGATCCATCGGTCCTCGACGATGCAAGGTGCCCGTCTTGTCATGACAGTTAACTATGCGGGCGGCTTGGGCAAGATGATCGTAAGTGCATCGGGTGCCATCGAGCTTCGCATGCATCCCCGTGTCGAGGGTGATGCGGCCATGAAAGAGTACGAACATGGCCTCTTTGTTGCAATCAAGCCGTGGCTTAGCAATGCTTTGAATGTGAGGCCAAGCCTCAAAGGTCTTGATGTCTCCTTGATGACCTTGCGTACAAGCATGGCTCTGAACACCGTTGCAACAACGGCCGATTTACGCACATGGATGGAGGGTCTAAGTGCCTACATGGGATTTACACAAGTGCGCCGCATCGTGGGCTCTGGCTCTGCACGGCCTATATACTTGTTGCAATGGTTGCGGGCGTCCAACTATGTCGCAAGCGTTGATATAGCAAATGTCGTGAGCTCCCGCTTGAATTTGGGTGTGGACATTGAGAGTATCATTGAAGATCTTGTAGAAGGTCATGGCTTTTCCCAAGATGATGCACGAGCCCTAGTTGAGGCTAGCATCGATGCATTGGACGCACCTGTTGAAGTTGTTGGGCGTGCACCTCCTGCAGTGCAGATGCGAGCGGGCCGGCGTGTTTCTATGGGAATGACGGTCACTATTGGATTGTCGGCACAAGGAAACACCCTTGAGTTTCTCATGCGTGATGTGCCATCGAATGACGATGCGAACATGGCCATACTTTGGCTAAACGGGATGCTTGCTGCAGGGCGCGGCATTGACGTAGTTGGCCCTGTGCAGAGCCCTACACCTAACACGGCGCCTCATGTGTTGGCCACATTGCTCGAGGAAGACCCGTTTGCTCTAAGCATGAGCAGCAGTGCAAGTAGCAGTGCCGGTGGGCGGCGCGGAGGTGGCCTCGACTTCCTGAGTGACCTTAAAAAGGCCGACGCCAAGCTCTTTGGCAAGCAATTCTCCAAAAAGTGTCAGTCTGCAAGCAACTCTCAACCCATGGTTCTGTCAAAGACAGCTTGGGCGGTGCTGCCAAAGAAGTACAAAGAGACTGTTGCCAACCATGTCGAGTACGGGTCAGATCCCGATCCGGGAAAACACCATGTATACTTTTGCCCCACGGTGTGGTGTCCCGATGACAAGGCGCCTCTGTCTGAGGAGCAATACAAATCTGCCGGCAACAAATGCCCGAACGGCAAGGCGGGCATTCAAGTGTGGGACAATGCCCATTGGAAGAATGATCCCAACAAAAAAAGATACCTGGGCTTCAATGCCAAAAGCATGGCAACCGACGCCAAGGAGCCGTGCTTGTTGTGCTGTTACGGAAAGCCACCGATTCCGGCACATGAACAAAAATGCAGATCAAAGGTCTTGCCGCCTGTTCCGGTGGCAATAGTTAAGTCGGCCCCATCCATGGCATCGATGGCTACAGCTGAAAATGCGCGGCCTAGCAATTATTTGCTGACCCATCCCGCCCCGTTGCCCAAGGATCGATGGGGGACGTTGCCGAAAACGCTGCACATGGTATTGCACCCGCCTGCGTTGCTCCATGGGCAATGCACACAACAAGTTACATCAAAGCCGTGCTTGGTGCGACGGGGCATACTTCACGGAGCTGATAGCTTCATGAATGCAGTAGGTCACCTACTCGGAGAAGAGTCTTCTAAACCAAAGTCCGCGCTCCTCAAGAAGCTGGTGGCCGCCGTGACACCCGAGGTCTTTGTGAGCCTCGAAGATGGCCATGTCCTAGCAGCCTTCATGGGCAATGAAGGCATTGTGGCTGCAAAAAACCCGGCCCTTGCCAAAAAATGGCTTGCATGGATGAGTGCGCCGAGTCAACAGGTCTATGCACGCCGTTTCCGTCTCGAGGACATCATGCGACTCAGTGCCAGTGGTGCAGTTGCCATTGGTGCGGCCGGCATTGTGGCACAACGACGAATCTCTCGTGAGCTCAGCATCTACCAAGCGTATAACCGTTTTCAAACACACCTTCAAAGCAACGAGGAAAAGGATGCAAGCTTGCTCGTGGACGCAATGCGACGCATCGGGGTGCATCTAGTCATTTGGGAACGAGACGATGTTGACCCCGAGGTAGTCTATTTGCGGTGCCCATCGGCCGTTCCGTATAAAGCTCTGCCTCTTCTTGATGGCGGTGCTGTGGCCATGTTGTTACATGATCATGGTTACTATGAACCCATTGAATTGAGCAAACCTTTGACGGGTGTCACAGGATCGATGGGCTCTTCCGGCCCTGCACTTCCTTCCGGTGCCACCAAGGACCTTATGACGAAGTGCGATGCTGGCATTGCCGATGCAGCACCGGTGACACACGCATGGGTGGAGCATGCTCGGGCCATCGATGCCGCTGCAGATCTCGCGATGCTTCAAGAATACAGATGGCAACACTGCATCGTATCTCCAGACCTTTCCATTGTTGGATTGTTAACGCGTAATAAGCGTTACGTTTCTTGTGGCCGTGTTCCGATTCTATCATTGACGGACCTCATGGCCGTCCTTCCCAACATCACAATGATGTACATGGAGGACTGGAATGGACGGATTGTGGCAGGAGGCACAGGCATCAACGATGTAGCCTTTGAGGCTCTTCTTAAAGCTTACGGAGCCCACATGGCAACGGAGGCTCCAGTCATCGATGCTCCCCCGATCATTCCCGTGCAAGATGTTGGCGATGTCGTTGGTTCACGGCGCAAGCAAAAAGAAGACATGCGCCAGAAGTGGGCGGCCGCACGCTGGATGGTTGGGCGTAAGATGATTGTAGAGTATGCTCGGCACGTGGAGCCTTTTCTGGCAGGCGGGGCAAGGACACGCCAGGTGTTCATAGATGTCGCGCTCGATCTCTTTCCCGCTAAAGCCCCGCTTGTAAGTGAAGCATTGATGGAAATGCCGCTCGGGAAGGCTGAGGACATCGAGGCATGGATGCGCCAAACGGGGGATGCGTGGCCATTCTTGTCATATGAGATCGATGGATCCATCGCTAGGGAATGGATGTTCTCGCAACTTGCCGTGCAACGTGGACTGCCCGAGGAGCTGTTGCGGCCGATTCGAGGTGCACGCCCGCGAAAGGTCGTGGTTGCGCGGGGGGATGGCTTCCGTCTTTTGTGGGGTGGCGTGAACTCCATTCAGCATGGCCGCAAGCCGACCAATCCTTCGGATGCAGTCGATAAGAAACTTCCATGGAAATGGAGCGATGCCCGATTGTATTCATGGCGCGATTGGCCCATTAGAATGAGTACGACGCCAGCATTGCGCCAAAGCCACCTTGTGAGCTGGCTAGATTGGGCGGCCCGTGAGTGCGCGATCCCAACGAACACTTCTTTGCTTGCTTTGTCACTAAGAGTATACCTTGCAAACACAGTCGCTGCGCACCGGGGCGCCCTCGAGCTTTTGGCAAAACAACCGGGAGTGCTCGATGGCCTTCGTGCTAGCGCAAGCATCGCCAAATCGGCGTCGCAAAACAAGGTACTCGATGGTATCATGTCAGCGATTCTGGACACACGCATATCATGGCTTGAGGCCGCATTTACGGATTTGCCTTACAACGATCTTCACTTGACACTATGGGCACGTTTGACGGGTATCACTGTAATGATTGTCTCAAACATCGATTATGGCAAAAAGGACGCTGATGCACCTGTGCGTTGTGCAGACTTCAAGGTAGACGATGATATCGAGGTGTGTGCGACCGACGTGAAGAACGGACAGAATAAGGACAAACAAGACAAAAAAGGCGGCGTTGAAAAGATCGCTAGGGGATCCACTAAGGATCTTATTTCGTGTGCGGTGCTTTTATGCAATGAGGAATGGAGTCGCGAAGATGTGTGGCGCCGCCCATTTGTCTTTCTATACAAAGAGGTTGCATCGGCAGCAATGGCGCCTCCAGCCAATGCGCTAGGTTATGCACCCATTGGACAAGGCTTGTGGACAAGCTTGCGTCATGCACCTGCGGATCTTCAACACGTTGCATGTTGTTTATGGAAGCATGCGGCTTGGCGGAGGACCGTGACACTTTGATTGACCATTACATCATTCGACCATTACATCATTCAGTTTTTCGATCCGGCTAGGCCGCCAGTACACACACCAAGTGTTGGTGTTTGTTGGCGTCATGCGGACCTTTGTGTTTGCATCAATGCCCCACATGCGCTTCAATAAACCTTCAACGGATGGATTGGCCCCGGCATCTTGTAATGTTTTGGGCGCCTCATTGCTTGCACGCTTTGAAATGTTCCACCCAAGCTCTGTGCGTGCAAAGGCAATCGCTTCGGATTGTGTGTCAAACACCTTAAATGCTTTGTCCATATCAATTTCAGGCGTCTTGGGAACTTTGAAATCACGGAGGTTGGTGATGGCAGACTTGCCTGCGTCGCCCATAGCATCCATGGGGGCCCGGTAATCCGCCTGCGAGACCACATCACCATTGTGCTCACTTGCCATATGGCGAGCACATTCCTCCATGACTTGACATCGATGCATCACGACGGTGGGGCAATATACTTGAGTTTGTATGTATGCATCTCCCCAATCTTTCGTGCGACCAGTGACACGTCCAAACAACTGATATATATCGTCGTTGCATAGATCAAGGTGGCTCAGAATAGCTGAAGTGAAGGTGCCGAGTGTGCGGTGGAGGAGTGTTTGGCCCATGCCAACACAAAGAAAGCCGGTGATTACCATCGGTCGATCACGCAAGCCTTGTTCGGAGACAACGCGAGCAATCGTTTCGCATGCCTCTTCGTTGATGCATGAGAGACCAATCGTTTTAAAGTCTCCATCATCCATAAACTTCAATGTCTTTTCGGCACCGTTGAAGAGGCATACCACAGCATCCGGGGATCGTCTGAATACTAGGTCACGGACGCGGTTATGACCGCTTTGGCGGGTGTGTGCTGGTATAAAAGAGCGCGTGCCCTTCGCCAAAATACGAGGGTGTTTATCGAGGACATGCTCGATGAAGCCAATGACTTGGTTTTCCGACTGATGTGATGATCCGTTGAACGTGGATCCTGGAAGATCGATGCAATTAAAGACCATGTCCTTTACGCCTGCATAGTTGGCGTCGTTGAGGGCGTCCAAGTACAAGAGTTGTATGCGGGACCAAAAGCCCGTGGTCTTCCATATGCTGTCGGGAGATGCCGTCATAGCGATGATGCCTTTGACGATGTGCATGCCGTTGAGCTCTTCAATCTGACTTCGCACGGCTTTAATGTACTTGTGAAGCTCGTCGTAATAAGCGAACACCCGATGTATGTGTGTGCGATTTTGGTTGAGGACCTTGAGAAAGTCGACCCCATCGTCGCAACGACGATTGTTGTTGCACATCACGACGACGCGGGGACACGTGGGCTGGTCGAGACACAGACCTTGTAGCTCAGTCTTGCTAATGACATGCCGGCAGGGCCCGTTGTAGCGGCTTGCAAATACGACAACCGACCCCTTATGCGTTTGTTCAATAATTTGGAGCCGTTTAGCGAATTGGCTGTTGTTGAGGAGCGTATTCATTGTGAAGACAATGTGAATGCTTCTGCCAAACTCTTTGTCATTGTTGACCTCTGTGAGGATCCGGCTGATGGTCCGGAATGTCTTTCCTTGTTGTGTTGGAAGGATGCAGAGATGTAGCTTGCTTGAGGGCTCCATCTTGGTTATAAGTAAATGTGATCACATTTACATACATATTAAGCCTTTTAAGTGCTTTTTTATGGACCAGAAGTAGGGTGACGCTGATTGCGTAAGCAACAACATGGGAAAGTTTGCAGCGTCAACAATGTTGATGTTGTTGTCGTACATTGTTGTCATCGCTGCTATAGGGTACATCGCATTTCGGCCGGTCTCGGAACACTACGAGGACACGACCGCCATAGAGGTGCCTGCCGACACGAACCCCTTTACGTGCAATGCTGAAGGCGTGTGTTTTCGCAACGATAGTGCCACGCATGTCGAGGTTGCATCCAAAGATCCCAAGAAACGCTTCAAGGTGCACACAGGTGTGGACATGGTGGCGCCGTTGATGATCAATGGCTCTCTAGTGGCCACAACGGCGGATGTTGAGAAGGTGCGCTTTCCC
>Ga0049080_10000798_pt1 | contig 10703 bp, 1 predicted proteins | sample GreLakmeER15MSRF_FD_66716 | JGI IMG/M metagenome (GOLD analysis project Ga0049080, IMG submission 66716) | Freshwater lentic microbial communities from great Laurentian Lakes, MI, USA - Great Lakes metaG ER15MSRF | ecosystem: Environmental > Aquatic > Freshwater > Lake | place: Great Lakes... | reverse complement strand
GGAAGTTGCCGGGAACGAGTTGGAGACCAAGTAACTTTTTATACGACATCATTGAGACTTGTTGAGGATGTAATAGAAATAGTTAGGTCTTTGGGCGGCAAAGCCAAGCTTAGAAGTAGAGACAGAAGAAATGAGAAAAATAGAAATATAGTTGCGAGAAGAATTTCCTATGAAGTTTCGATAGTGATGCCTGAGAACATTAATCCTTTTTACTTGAAAAGGAAAGCTGAGAGGTTTAAGGGGAAAAATGTATCCCATATAGAGATTACCTCTATAGAAAAAGTGGGACACGAAAATGTTCAATGTATAAAAGTTGACAACCCAGAACATTTATATTTAACAGATGATTTTATAGTCACCCATAATACTTTCGAAGAAAAAGTAAATCCTTATTTAATGCCGATGTTTGATTCTTTAGATGAGTTGGTTGGCAAGGCAGGTCTGCAAAGAGATATGATTAACCATAGCATGGAAATTGCACCAATTGGTTACTTGAGAGGCCGCACATTCAAAGATGCAATTTGTTTATTAGACGAGGCTCAAAACTGTACATATGCTGCATTTAAATTGTATCTTACTAGAATTGGATCAAATTCTAAACTAATAATAAATGGAGATCCAGATCAATCAGACTTGCGTGGTCCTGTAGCACTGGTTGATATAGTTAAAAGATTAGAAGGAGTGCCCGGAATAGGAATTATTAACTTTAGCAATAAAGCTATAGTTAGACATCCATTAATAGAAAAAATGCTTCAGAAACTGTAACCCTAATGGTAGTTTTCAAACTATATAAAATATAGGAAAACAATTAAAATGTCTGAAAGCAAAGAAAGCAAAGAATTTATAAATAATTATCCGATTGACACACCACAGGGGGCAAGCACTAGCAAACCCTCTGGTGTTAATTATTCAGATTGGGTCTTTCAGCAATCTCCCGGCTTAAGTCCTATACCTCCTTCACCTGTACCTCCTTCACCGGCTCCAGCCCCTGCCCCTTCACCGGCTCCAGCCCCTGCCCCGACACCTATTCCATATTCAACTATTTCTAGGAGAGCATGGCTGTGGGGCAGCAATTCATATGGACAATTGGGAGACAATACTACTACTCATAAAAGTTCTCCGGTACAGACTGTTTCTTCAAGTTTGGATTGGCTGCATATTGCCACAAGTGGAGATCATACACTCTCGATAAAAAGCGACTACACATTGTGGTCATGGGGAGACAACTATTTTGGCCAGCTAGGATTAAATTCTATTGCCAAATTTAGTTCTCCCGTGCAGGTTGGAACCTTTACATCTTGGTTATCAATAGCTGCTTTTGGAAACAATTCGGCTGCAATTAATGCGTCAGGGCAATTGTGGGTATGGGGTTCAAATGCTTATGGATTATTGGGAGACAATGCTACTACTCATAAAAGCTCTCCAGTACAGACTGTTGCTGGTGGAAGCACATGGGAACAGGTTGCCGTTGGTAAAAACCACATGGCAGCAATAAAATCTGATAGTACTCTTTGGTTATGGGGATCCAACAGATATGGAAAGCTTGGAGATAGCACAACTGTGCATAGAAGTTCCCCTGTGCAAACAATTTCTGGAGGAACCGATTGGTCTCAGGTAGCATGTGGGGATGATCATACTGCCGCTATCAAGACGGATGGTAGTTTGTGGTTATGGGGCAACAATACATTTGGTCAGATGGGAAACAGTTCTACTGTAGATACAAGTTCCCCAATTCAGACAATTGTTGCGGGTACTAATTGGGAGCAAGTTTGTGCCGGAAATAACTTTACGACTGCTATAAAAACCGATTACACTCTTTGGTCTTGGGGTAAAAACGATTTAGGACAATTGTCTATAAACACCACCCTGAACATTAGCTCACCAGTTCAAACAGTTGGTTTTGCTGCAAACTGGTCTGCTGTGCGATGTGGTCATAATAATGCTTCTGGAATAAAGTCTGACGGTACTCTTTGGATTTGGGGATCTAATTCTATTGGTCAATTAGGAAACGGAATATCCAGTAGTATTGTACTAACATATGCAACTAGTTCTCCGGTACAAACGGTTGCTGGTGGAAACGAGTGGTATGATTTTTCTGTTGGCAAAAATGCGATAGCAGCAATTAGTTCTTCTACTTTTAATCCTAAAAATCTTTGGGTTTGGGGAGGGAATAATAGGGGGCAGCTTGGTGACGGGACCACAATTGATCGCAGTATTCCGGTACAAACCTTAGACAACATAACTGACTGGCAAGAGATTATAGTTGGCAGTGCATTTATGGCAGGACTAACAAAGTCTGGACGAATTTGGTGTTGGGGAGAAAACACTTATGGTCAATTAGGCGATAATTCATCTGGACAAGCAGCATCAAAATCTTCACCAGTACAGACAATTACTTTTGCAACAAATTGGACAAAAATAAGTGCTGGAAGTAGCTTTTTAGGAGCTATAAAGGATGATGGAAGTTTGTGGATGTGGGGAAACAACAATTACGGACAGCTTGGAGATAGTAGTAGATTAGATAAATCTTCTCCTGTGCAAACAACAGCTTTTGGAACTAATTGGGCATCTGTATCTTGTCCAAAAACAGTTGATACAACAGGTTATGCGGCTGGAATTAAAACAGATAATACTATTTGGTTGTGGGGTAATAATTATTTTGGACAGTTAGGAGATAACACAACTGTTCATAAATCTTCACCAGTTCAGACCATTACATTTGCCACAAATTGGAGCAAGGTGGCGCTTGGCCATGGCCATGTCGCAGCAATTAAGTCAGATGGCAGCTTGTGGACATGGGGTTTTAACTACTATGGCCAGCTTGGAGACAACAGTGTAGTCACAAAAAGCTCTCCTGTTCAAACGGTAGCAGGAGGTTCTACTTGGTCACAAGTTGCGTGTGGTTTCTTACATACAGTAGCAATTAAAAGTGATGGAACTCTTTGGTCTTGGGGCCATGGTATTTATGGTCAATTAGGACAGGGAGAATTCCTATCAATTAGTTCTCCTGTGCAAACATTGTTTGCTGGCACAGATTGGAGCAAGGTTGATTGTGGTTATTTCCATACAATAGCAAGAAAAACAAACGGTACTATTTGGACTTGGGGTAAAAACAGTGGCTGATGAGGTATTAGAGGCAGGAATTAGCAGTCTTCCTTCTTTAGAAGGAGGATCACTAGGTACTGGAAATGGCGTAAATTATAATTTCCCCGTGGAAATATTTTCTGGTGGGTCTGAATGGACTGCTGTGGCCGCTGGAGGATCAAGTTCTGCTGGCATAGGTTATTTGGATGGGCCTTCTGTTTTTTCTGTCAAAAACATGTGGGGTTGGGGACAAAATAGTTATGGTCAACTTGGAGATGATAAATCTGATATAGATCCTTTGTGTCCTAGAGTTACTGTTGATAATATTTTGGACTACAAACAAGTAAGTTGTGGTTTTGATTTCACCACAGCTGTCACTAAAACTGGGTTTCTTTGGATTTGGGGTGATAACACATACGGACAACTAGGAAACTTGGAAGCCAATAATAGCAAATCTTCTCCTATTCAAACATCTTTGGGTGGTAATGACTGGTCTGCTGTTGCTGCTGGTGGGAGATTTGTTTTAGGATTAAAAAATACAGGGAAAATTTATACTTGGGGAGATGGGCAGTTTGGGCAACTTGGTTTTGCTCCAACTACTTCTACTAAAAGAGTTTACAGTCCAACTCATATGGTTAATGGAGGAGATAATTGGGTTGCTATATCGGCTGGATACAACCATGCCGCTGCAATCAACAAAAGCGGAGAACTGTATTTGTGGGGTGGGAACTATTATGGCCAACTTGGAAATGGTCAAAATGGTTTAGATTTTTATCCAGTAAAACAAATAAAATTTAAATCATCTCCTGCACAAACTGTTGCTGGAGGTACAAACTGGGTCACCGTATCTTGCGGACAAAATCATACTGCTGCAATTGATAGTTCTAACAGATTGTGGATGTGGGGGAACAACAATTATGGACAGCTTGGAGACGAAACAAAAACTTTAAGAAATTCTCCTGTCGAGGTAGTGGGAGCTACGACAGATTGGGAATATGTGTCGTGCGCCAGAGCACATACTGCAGCGATAAAAACTGATGGATCATTGTGGTCTTGGGGTCTTAATACTGCTGGCCAGCTTGGAATCGGTATTTTGGGCAGCGATTTGCTTGTGGCAGGAACAAGCAGTCCAGTTCAAATTTCAGGCGGTGGTACTTGGGACAAGTTGGCGACAGGTTTTGCTAGAAATACCGGAGGAGCCGTAAAGGATGATGGTACTCTTTGGGTTTGGGGTGACAATACTGATGCTCAATTGTCATATAATGCAAACGACACAAATACTTTTGTGGCAACTCCAAGGCAAACGGCGGCTGGAAGCGCTGAGTGGCAAGATATTTCGTTTGGCAACAACCACACACAAGCGATTGGAATAGCATTTCCTTCTTGTAATGTCCCAATACCAGTACCAACTCCTGTTTCTGAGACTGGCAAACTTTGGGGGTGGGGAGATAATTCTAATAAACAACTTGGATTAAACAACAACATAGTAAAGTATCCCGAAGCCATGTGGGTTTGGGCGCTGGACTATGATTCCCAAGGCAATCCATACAGAGTAAGTCAAGATTATAACACTGTTTGGGATGAAATTGCTGCTGGGTATTTGCACTCGTTGTTTATTGACAAAGATGGGGAATTATGGTCAGTAGGAAGTAACACTTTTGGCCAGCTTGGTTATCATGATGATGATTACGCAAACACTCTTTCGTACAACTACATCACACAAGTTCCTAATAATGATCCTGTAAAGTGGCAAAAAATTTCTGCGGGAGCTTTAAGTTCTTATGCGATAAAACAAAATGGTTCTTTGTGGGTTTGGGGAGATAATTCTGAAGGACAACTAGGAACTAACAGCACTGTTCCCAGATCATCTCCTATACAGACATCTGCTGGCGGCAACATTTGGACTCATGTTGCGTCTCAATACCAGCATGTAGCCGCAATAAAATCCGATGGTTCTTTGTGGACTTGGGGTTTAAATAGTTATGGACAATTGGGAGATGAAACTACAACAAGCAAGAGTATTCCAACAAACATAGGCACAGATAAAGATTGGTCAAACATTGCATGCGGCAAGATGCATACTGCTGCGATAAAAACAGATGGAACCTTGTGGACTTGGGGTAGTAATACATTTGGGGAATTGGGAGATGACACAACAAACCACAGAAGTTCACCAGCACAAGAGTACTCTGCTAGCAATAGGTGGATACAGGTTGCATGTGGTTATGGATTTACAGTAGCATTAAAAAACGACAAGTCTTTATGGGCTTGGGGTTATAATGGAGCAGGACAGCTAGGATTATACAATAATAGGACCACAAAAAAACCAACAGAAATTTATGGAAACGAAAAGGTTTGGATCAAAGTAGCGTGTGGTGCTTATAATACAGCAGCAATAAGAACGAATGGTTCATTGTGGTCTTGGGGTACTAATAGTAAAGGACAAATCGGAGATGATACCTTAAACCCGGACAGAAGTTCTCCGGTTCAAGTATTATACACAGGAAACGACTGGGCTGATATTAAGGCAAATGGTGATCATTTGTTGGGTTTGCGAGAACCCTATGTTGCTCCCACTCCGACTCCAGCGCCAACCCCGGCTCCAACACCAATCTATTATCAATTTTGGGCTTGGGGAGAAAATTCTACCGGCAGACTGGCAGACAACACAGTTGACAACAGGAGCTCACCGGTACAAAACATTCTTGGTGGAAATAGCTGGTCAAGTATAAGCAATGGTAATAATTTTGGCTTGGCTTTAAAATCTGACAATACTTTATGGGCTGCTGGTAGTTTTTATGCTGATGGGTTTGCAACTAAGTATTCTAAATTGTCTCCCATGCAGATCGAAACAACTCGTTTGTGGGCAAAAATTTCTGCAGGCTATGACAACTATGCGGCAATAACCGCCGACAATCAATTGTTCATGGCAGGAACTAATTTTAATAGTGAATGCGGACAAGGAGATTCTAACCCGTCTAGTCCCATGCGTAGATTGAGTTTGGTGTTTACCAAAGCACAAGAGGTTTCAGTCGGGTTCAATCATACTTTAGCTGTGCGAGAGATTGCTGCTGGAGATAAAACACTTTGGGCTTGGGGAAGCAACAGTTATGGCCAGCTTGGAAATCAAAGTGTTGGCTTGGATGTGGTTAGCAGGCCAGAACAAATCGGAACGGACAGCAATTGGAATAAGGTTGCGACTGGATATGGATTTAGCGCAGCAATAAAAACAGATGGTACTCTTTGGACATGGGGTAAAAACAATTACGGTCAGATGGGAGATACATCTGTTACAGCAAAATCGTCTCCAGTAAAAATATCCAATTCAAGATGGTTTGAAGTTTCATGCGGTGAAAACCATGTTGCCGCAATTGATGAATTTAATAATCTATATGTTTGGGGCTTGAATGAATACGGTTCTTTAGGTTTGAATACGGCTGGTCCGAACATTTATAGTAGTCCAGTACAGACCATAGCTGGTGGTTCAAATTGGGAAAAAGTTTCTTGTGGTCGTTATTTTACCGCAGCAACAAAAACTGATGGTTCTTTGTGGACATGGGGTAAAAACCAGAGTGGTGAAGCTGGCATTGATGACGATGTGACTATTTATAGTCCGGAGCAAGTTGGAAACACAGAAAAATACTGGCAGGCTATTTCTACCAAGGGCTATGCCACATATGGTCTTGTTGGCAGAGGTTCTGATCCAATTGTGCTCAAAGCAGGTTCACTGTGGGGCTGGGGAAACAATAATGGTGGCAGGCTTGGGGATGGCACAATTCCAAACAAATCATCTCCTGTGCAGACATCAGACCTCACTAGCACATGGGTTTCTGTAAGTGCAGGACAAGAGCATGGTGGTGGCATAAAAGAAAACGGCACTTTATGGATGTGGGGTAGAAATCTTAATGGTCAGCTTGGAGACTTTGAACTTACTCCTCAGGGTCAAGTAAATCCACAACAGACAATTATAGAAGGAAATACATGGTCTCAAATATCTTGTGGTGACTATCACACTGCTGTAATTCAATCTGACAGATCATTGTGGGTTTGGGGTTACAATTCTTTTGGTCAACTTGGAAATGGGTATCAAGGCGATGTGTTTACACCAGAAAAACTGGATGAAACTTATGACTGGAAATTTGTAAATTGTGGATCAAATCATACTGCGGCTATTAAAAATAGTGATAGCTCTTTGTGGTTGTGGGGCGCAAATACAGAAGGTCAGTTGGGAAATAGTTCAACAGATTCCAAGAGTTCTCCTATACAAATAATGAATGGATCTGAATGGAACATGGTTGCGTGTGGTTATGCACACACTGCTGCTATTAATGCTGTCACTCAAGAGCTTTGGGTTTGGGGTATGAACTATTATGGACAGCTTGGAATTGGAAATACCACGGGTAAATCCGAGCCAGTTCTACTAGCATCTGGAGAAAAATGGTCTCATGTATCTTGTGGTACAAATAGTACTGCAGCAATTAGAATTACTGGGGAATTGTATGCTTGGGGAGGAAATACCTATGGAGAAGTAGGAAACGGCAAAGACAATGCTTCTTCAGGATCTGTGCTTTCACCAGTTCAAGTTGTAACAGGTGGATCAAATTGGAAATTTGTGGATATTAGTATTCATGCTGTTGCTATTAAAAAGGATGGTACTTTGTGGAACTGGGGTGCTGGAACTTACGGTCAGTTAGATAATGATGCTGATAATAATCTTAGCAGTCCTGTAGAAGTCGCTCCGATTAGTGGAAATATTTGGATTACAGCTGCTGCAGGCGGCACATCTACTTTGGCAATTCAAAGATCTGAATCTTTGCCACCATCTCCACCAACTCCTGATCCTGTTTATGGTAATTTTTTGTATTTGTGGGGAAGAAATGATCAGGGACAGTTGGGTCAGGATAACAGAATTGATTCAAATATTCCTTTAGAGGTTTCGGGAGATGGAAATAATTGGGGTTATATTGAGGCTGGAAACAATCATATAGTAGCAATTAAAACTGATGGAACGCTTTGGAATTGGGGAGACAATTCTTATGGACAACTTGGTAATGACGATGGAAATGATCAATTAATACCAGTTCAAACATTAATTACAGATCCTATTTGGCATAATGCATCCGCAGGAGATGGTTTTACTGGTGGAATTAGGCAGGGGACTATAGATATTCCTCGAAGAATTTCAGGTTTCATGTGGACTTGGGGCAAAAACTCTTATGGCCAGATAGGTGATGATACTGTTGTTCATCGAAGCTCTCCTGTGCAAATCGGCAACTTTACCGAATGGACAGTTTTGAGGGCTGGAGATAATCATGCTGGCTCTTTGAAAGATGACGGAACTTTGTGGATGTGGGGTAATAACTCATATGGACAACTTGGGGATGAAACAAATGACCACAGGAGTTCTCCTGTGCAAATAGGCACAGCAAAAACTTGGTATCAACTTACATGTGGTAAAAATTTCACAGTAGCAGTAAAGAAAAATGGCACTATATGGTGTTGGGGACAAAACTCATACGGTCAATTAGGAAATGAAGATGTTGCTGATATTAATAGTCCGGTGCAAATAGGAACAAATACAAATTGGAGTTTGTCTGCTGCTGGTGATGACCATGTTGTCGGCATCAAAAAAGATGGATCTATTTGGAGTTGGGGTAAGAATAACTATGGCCAACTTGGGCAAAATAACACTGCACATAGAAGTTCTCCAGTACAAATAGCATCATCTTACAATTGGGAAAAAATTTCTGTGGGAGGTGATTCATCTTCGGGAATAAAAATTGATGGGACTCTGTGGCTTTGGGGGCAAAATGGATTCGGTCAATTAGGAGATGAGACTAAAGAACATAGAAGCAATCCTGTACAAATTGCAACAGATAAGAATTGGGAATATGTGGATTTGGGAAGGCATCACACTTTAGCAATAAATGATTCTGCAAATATATGGGCTTGGGGAAGAAATGATTATGGACAATTAGGAGATGGAACATTTGATCATAGAAGTTCGCCTGTTCAGGTTTCAACGAGTTTGTGGAGGAAAGTTGCAGCAGGAGATTATCACAGTTTAGCACTTTCTTCATCTGGTGATATTTCAAGTTGGGGTAAAAATTCATTTGGACAGCTTGGAAATGATAATACGCTGGATAGTAATATTTTTGATCAATTTCCTCAAGATACTTCTTGGAGAGATATTAGTGCTGGTGGAGAAGAAAGCTTGGCCTTACGAGGTATAGTTCCACCACCACCAGATCCATTACCTCCTGACCCATCCCCACTAGGTTGCGCACAGGAAGGATTAGACATATCAATAAGATATTCAAACTCATTCGGACCTTGCCCGGGTGGCCACCAGTGTGACCGTGCTATTTTTGACATATATTTAAATGGATTTTATTTAGGAGTGGCAGATTTAAATAATGGATCTGATGGTGGGGATAGGTCTGAGTCGTTTTCAATTAGCCAAGCACAAATAATTGAAATTATTGATTTGACAGGTGGCAGATCAATAAGTATAGGAGCTATATGCGCACTATATGCTTGTCATATTGGTGTGCCTTGGATAGAAATTAAGGGTCAAGATACTAATACGGTATATATTAGTGCGTGTGCTGGCAATAGAGTTTTCGTTAGTAAAATAAATTGCTTTGGCAATATGAGTTTGTGGTCATGGGGCACAAATACTTACGGACAACTTGGAGATGAAACAAACGACAATAGAAGTAATCCAACACAAATAGGCACAGATACAAATTGGCTTGAGTTGCAAGGTGGGGACAGTTTTTCTTTATGCTTAAGATCAGATGGGTCTTTGTATAGTTGGGGGAAAAATAATTATGGACAATTAGGACTTAACGATACTGATAATAAATTTTCTCCAAATTTAATAGTAGGATCTTTTTATAAAGAAATAGCAGCCACGGATTCCTCTTCTGCGGCTATAGCAACAAATGGATATTTGTGGTTGTGGGGCAACAATTCGTATGGCCAGCTTGGCAACGATAGTGTTTTGCATGTTTCAACTCCAGTACTTATGCCAACTACTGGTACAGATGGTGATTTGTGGTTTTCTATTAGTGGTGGTCAAGATAGTTTTTCGTCAATCAAAATAGATGGGACACTTTGGTCTTGGGGCAGAAATACCAATGGCCAGCTTGGAGATGGAACTAAAGCACATAGAAGTTCTCCAGTACAAATAGGTACAGATAAAGATTGGGCATATGTTTCTGATGCACGAGGGTTTCGGGTTGCTATACGACAGGATAAAACAGTTTGGTCATGGGGAGACAATTCGTTTGGACAATTGGGCCTTGGCACATTGACGCATTATTCTTCTCCTGTGCAAATCGGAACAGACACTAATTGGTTAAAAGTATATGGAGGTGGCACAAACTTTATAAATGCAATTAAAACAGATGGAACTCTTTGGGCTTGGGGTCAAAATACTTACGGACAATTAGGAGACGCTACAACAAACCACAGGAGCGATCCAACACAAATAGGCGCAGATACAGATTGGCTGTATAACACGGCTGGCTTAGCGCAATCATCTGCAATAAAAGATGATTATACTCTGTGGTCTTGGGGTGATAATACAAACGGAGTCTTGGGTAACAATTCTA
>Ga0049080_10000795_pt1 | contig 10713 bp, 22 predicted proteins | sample GreLakmeER15MSRF_FD_66716 | JGI IMG/M metagenome (GOLD analysis project Ga0049080, IMG submission 66716) | Freshwater lentic microbial communities from great Laurentian Lakes, MI, USA - Great Lakes metaG ER15MSRF | ecosystem: Environmental > Aquatic > Freshwater > Lake | place: Great Lakes... | reverse complement strand
ATGTGGTAATATCACTTGTCAGCAGAAACCAAACACATTCCAAACACTATGAACCAAATCGAATCCCACTTTGCCAGTCTTAAAACCGTCCGCTATGAAAAAGAAGACGGTCTCCGTGAATATCAGGTTATCCGCTTTGAAGGCGTAAAGCTTTCCAAGAAGTCGGGCAAAGAATACGCTACCTTCATTGTGAAGGCTGGCGACAAGGAAGAAACAAAGAATCTTTTCATTGACCAAATCCAGTAACCCGCTACCCTATGGGGGCGCAAGTCCCCTTACCCCTTACCCCTTACCCCTAGCCACTATGACACAAGAAAAACCAAAAATGACAGACCAAATTTACGCCTCTATCATGGTAGCGTTAAAGAGAGACAAGCGATCCGCTGAGGAACATTTTCAAAGCTCAAGTAATAAGGCTTACTGGCAAGAAGTGATTCAAGAGATTGACACCGCCATTCAATACGTTAAAGACACTCTTTAATCTTCACCCTATCCTATCCCATGAAATACGACACAGAAGAAACAATAGTCAATATTCTTACACAAGGCATCTACATAATATCCATAATCTGCTTTGCATGGTTCTTGTGGCATATGCTCACTGAGCTTGCAGCACTACGTGCTATGTAGTTGGTTAGACTCGTTGCAACGCTTGAATGGTTAGGCGTTGCAACGCTTCAATGGTTAGACCATTAACACGCTTGAATGGTTAGACCGCGAACGCGCTATTGGTTAGACCTTAATGCTATTGAGACTCAGTCTCAACCAGGGTCCCCTGGCTGCTATTGAGACTCAGTATCAATAAGACTGTGTCAAGCGAAAAAGTGTGTCAAGCGAAAAATAAAAAAAACTTTCTCTAAAACTTGGCATGATAATTACCATAAGAAAAAAATAATGCGTAAAAACACAAAAAAGACTTGTTAGCTAAAATCACTCTGCTATAGTAGAAACCTAACCAAGAAAAACAACATGACACAAGCAAACGAAATGACACTAGAAGAAGCAAAGGCTAAAATCGCCGCGATGCAAGACTTGATCAATGACTTAGCTGATCCTTTCGAGATGATCGAAACTTACTGGGATCGTGACGAGGACTCTGTCAACATGAGCAACGCTCTTTATGAGCATATCGACATTGCCAAGCAAGCCAGAAAAAAAATGGAGCCTTTCCTGACTTGGCGCTAAGATAGGGTCAAAGGGGGCGAGAAATCGCCCCTTTAAAAAAAGAAAAAAAAACACTCTTTCGCTATTGACTAACTGAAAAAAATCGCTAAAGTCTCAATACTTAACCAAACGAAAAAAAAAATGAAAATCGCTCTTACCTCCTCCGAATCCGCTCTTCTTTCCCGCATCGCTTCCGATAGCAAAAAACAAATCACGGACATTGAAAAATCCGACAGTCAGTTTCGCGTGCATTATCTCAGTTTCGGGGGCTGCGGTAGCGAGGCTATCATCTACAATCTCGGCGGCTCAATGATTGAGGCGATGAAAAAAATTCGCGAACTCGAAAAAGCGATTGCATAAGGAAAAAAAACTGGGGGCGAGAAATCGCCCCTTCAAAAAAAATAAAAAAGAAAAAAAAAAATGACAACTGCCACTTACAGCGTTCTTCAACTTGCACTATCTAAACAACTAGCGAGCAATCGAGAAAATCGAGACTTTGTTAGGAAACATCCTTACAGTGAAACGGCTGTCTCTTTTTGGGAAGAGCAAGTAGAAGAAACTAAGCGAGCCATGGAAGAGACTAGGGAAATTTACGAGAAAAGCTTGTATAATAACCTTGTAGGATAATTTACTAGGGGCGAGCAATCGCCCCTTTTTTGCTTGTTGTTGTTGCTATTGAGACTCAGTCTCAACCAGGGTACCCTGGCTGCTAATGAGACTCAATCTCAGTAAGGTTTTATGGTTTTTATATTTAATAAAAGGCATTCCTGGGCTCCTGGGCTCCTGGACTATTTAATGAATTTTATTCCTGGACTTTTTAAACAAAAGATGTTGATCTATGTTTCCTATGTGGTAGAGTAGAAAACACCATGAAAATCCGTTTCCTCATCCTCCTACTGTTCATCTTGGCTATCGAAGCTTGTATGCTCTACAAGCCAGAAAAACAAACTCAAGTCGTGATCCCTTGTCGCTTAGAGCTAGCGGAGGAGGAGGTCGCGCCCCAAGCATTGCCTTTCCAGAGTGACGCGCAAGAAAGGCTTGTCAACCTGATCATGAGCCATGAAGGTTTCCGCTCTAAAGTTTACTATTGCCCAGCAGGTCAAAAAACTATCGGCTACGGGTTCACGGGGTCGAAATACATAAGCAAGAAAAGAATGACGGAGCAAGAAGCGCGAAACATCCTCGTCAATGAGATTATCCCTCAGACTAGAGCAATCGTGCATAAATACGTCAAGGTTAAACTTTCGCCTTATCAAGAGGCGGCTTTGATTTCCTTTTGTTTTAACTGTGGAGAAGAGAACCTGAAAAACTTAGTTTGCCGCAAAGGTCGCTTGAATGATGGAAATTTTTCTGTGATTCCTGCCGTGATGAAACTCTATGTGAAAGCGGACGGTAAAACGCTCAAAGGGTTAGTGAAGAGAAGAAGTCAAGAAGCAAAACTTTTTTCTGGAGAAGTATAATATGAAAGAAAAACAAATAGTCTGGGTTGTGTATGATGATCGTGATTGTGAGATTATCGGTGTTTACGCTAACGAAACAATGGCTAAAGAAGTTTATAATCGTTCTGTCAACTACAGAATTAAAGAAGTAGGATTGAATCCTAAGTGATAGGAGGAAGGCTTGTTGAGACTCAATCTCAATAGGCCCAGGGTACCCTGGTGTTGAGAATCGTTCTCAATAAGAAAAATCACAGAATCGTATTAAGTCAAATGTATTCCTGGACTATTAAAGAATTTTTATTCCTGGGCTAAAAGGTCTTGCATGTATGTTTTAAAATGTTATATTCTCTTATGGACCACACCACATACGATCAAGCTGAGAAAATTGTTGACAAACTCATCAGCACGGCAAACTGCAACTCAACCCACCAAACCGAATGGTTAAAGAGTTACATCTCTGAGCTTGTCGCTCTTATTCCCCAAGTGCGTGAACATACAGAGCATAGAACTCGTATGCTTAAACTCTACAAAGAAAAAGTTTGCTATGAAAATCAATATCGGCACATTACATGATCGAGAACTAAAAAAGAAAGTGCGAAAGCTTTTGCCGCCTACTGGGTCAACGCATAAAACGCCCAAAGACTACTCGCGAAAGAAAAAGCATAAAAAGGACTTGCCCGAAGAATAAAAAGCTTTATAATCTCCTCATGACACAAGCGCAATTTCACAACAAAGTTCTAACTCATTACTTTCAAGCTCGCAATAAAAAACGTAATCATGCAATCTCTCAAACGATTGCGGAAATCGAAAGCAAATCAAACGAGGCAGATCAAACAAAACAAAAGCTTTTGCCTAAAATGACCAAGGGGAAAGCTAAACCGTTTGAATCAATGGAATTTTATGAAGCGCGTGGCACTTATGCCTCCCTTATCGGTTTGGCCTACACATTGCGAGAAGCACGCAAGCAAATCTTTTACGACATTGATGAAATTGCTCGCTTGACAGAACCAGAGTGGAATGGACGCGAACCTTTGCGCGAAGAAGTTGACAGAAAAAAAATGTATGAAATTTTAAATGACATATAAACTCTAACCCGAAAGGGCCAGGGTACCCTGGCGCGGCTGTTGAGACTGATTCTCAAGAAGATTGGCACAGGCTGGTATTAAGTCAAGAACATTCCTGGGCTAAAATTTCTTTTGAGAATATGCATTTATCGCTTGCACTTCTCTGTTCATCGCCTATAGTTACTTACCATATGAAAGACATCATCACCAAAGACCAACTCCTCAATCTCCTACGCGAAAACAAGCAAGGAGTCATTGACGCTCTGAACAGTAAACATGTTGTTTACTTGAATCAAGAAGCGTCTAGCATCAAAGCTAACGGCGTTCGCTCCTTCACCATCAAGGACATTGAAAAGGTCGCTACTGGCAAAGCTGGTCGCACCTACATCACCGCCAAAGTCGTTGACCATGACGACGGAGACAACGAAAAATACCGCTCTCTCCATATCGCAGGTCTTGAGCTTGCTTGGCAATAATCACCCCATAAAACAATAAAAAAATGATACGCTTAGAAACTTCCGTTACACAAGTAAACGCTGCGATGCATTACTTAATCGACAATAATGCAAATCTAGTTAAGCCTTTGAATGAAATCAATGTTTTCATTTTAAGCAAGCTAAAACTAAAATAATTTCTATGGGTTAAGGGGGGCGGGAAACCGCCTCCTTTTTCATGCTTTCTTGTTGAGACTGGATCTCAGCCCAGGGTACCCTGGCGCTGTTGCGACTGATTCTCATTAAGGTTTTTTACGCTTGTCAAGAACTATTTTTTGGCCTAACTGCAAGTGTGACAATGGGAGCGTGATTTTTCTGAAAAAATGATTTGCGATAGTTCAGCTATGCGTTACTATGAGGCCCGTATGAAAAAACAAACGCAAGCAATTGATGTGCTGGTCAACTTGGTTGACTGGCTGATGACAAATGACCGCGCCTCATTAGCACCCGCTTTTGATGCGCTCAAACTAGATGCCGACACGGTATTCGATGCTTTTGACGCTGCCTATGGTGACGATGAAAGCGAGGATTCAAAAGAACATCTTGTTTCACTCGCTAACGTTGGGCGCGAATTACGCGCGATGGGTGTTGACATGGAAGACTAAACCGCTATCTTGTAACCCTTAACTTGCTAAAAAAAATGACTCCATCACTTGCTAAAGAAATCACTGGGGGACTCAGCGCCCCGTCTAAAATGCCTGGATTTGCGTTTAGTATTCCAGCGCAGGCTTGCAACGTCGGAGGTAAACTTCGCGGCGTCGCTGGCTCTATCTGTTCAAAGTGTTACGCTCTTAAAGGTCGTTACACTTTCCCGAATGTAAAAAATGCACTCATGCGCAGGCTTGAAAATTTGACCCACCCGCTATGGGTCGAGGCAATGGCTTTTTTAATCAATTCAAAATCTGTTAACGTGTTCAGGTGGCACGATAGCGGCGATATTCAAAGCTTGTCGCATCTTGAAAACATCGCCAAAGTATGCGAGGCTACGCCAGACGTTCGCCATTGGATTCCCACTAGGGAATATGCCGTAGTATCTGCTTTTAAAGAAAAGCACGGTGAATTTCCTAGCAACCTGACTGTGCGCTTGTCGGCTCTTATGGTTGACGGCCCACTTCCAACGGGAGCGGCGGAGCGCTTAGGTGTTACCGTGTCGGGCGTTACTAGTGACGCCGCAAAAGTTACTTGTCCCGCTTACAAGCAGGAAGGGGTATGCGGTAGCTGTCGCGCCTGTTGGGATAAAAATGTTGCTGTCGTTTACTATCCAAAACACTAAATGGAAATCCTATTCTTCCTCTTCATCATCCTACTCTTATCCACCCTTAAAAAATAGAAAAATCCTTATGGCTGGCGGCTATGGTCGCCAGCCCTTTTCTTGAATGCTTGTTGAGACTGAGTCTCAATCTCAGCCCAGGGTACCCTGGCGGCCTTGTTGCGACTGGTTCTCAATAAGGCTTGTCAAGGTAAAAGAAAAAAATCTTTTTTGTAAACTTGGCACGCTAAAAAATAATCGTTAATAGAGTAAAAAGAGCTTGAATATAGTTTGGCTAGTGGTATTGTATCCCTGTTAGAGAAAACCAAATCAAACCAAAGAAAAAAACACTATGTCACTCCTCATCGCAAAAAACAAAGTATCCTTCGACGAACTCGCAGCCGTTGCCATTCCTGAAAAGACCGAGAGCTTCACGCCTATCAGCCACGCCTACTTGGCTGACCAAATGCGTTCCGCCATCGAACGCGCTGGCTATCAAATCAAAGAAGAAGAACACGCGCTCGCTCGCATGGGTCAGCGTTACTTCGGCGGCTTCTCCATCACTGGTTCAGACATTGCCGCGAGTGATCGTAATCTGGTTGTGGGTCTGCGCAACGCGCATGACAAAAGCTTTGCGGCTTCTGTCTGCATCGGTAATCGCATGATCGTTTGTGAAAACCTCTGCTTCTCCTCAGACATTAAACTGGCACGCCGCCACACGCTGAACATCCTCAACGATATTCCTCGCGTATTGGCCGAGGCTGTGGGTCGTCTCGTTTCCCACTTCAACGATATGCAAGCACGCATTGACACTTATAAAACCTATGAACTGACGGAGGATGCCGCCGCTGGTTTGATCGTCCAGCTTGCAGATGCCAAGGCACTGCCAGCCCGTGAGGTTTACCCCGTGATGCAGCAGTTCCGCGCTCCTAATCATCCTGAGTTCCAAGGCCGCACTTTGTGGAGCCTTTACAATGGAGTCACTGAGTGCCTCAAAGGCGGCGACCTAAGCAGATTACCTGCTCGCACCATGGTTGCTCAGAGTATCTTTGATTCTCGCGTGGGTCACTTGTCCGCGATTGAGTCAACACTTGATGTAAGTGAATTGGCCATGGAAGCCTAAGAGTTAGGAGGGGGGCGAGAAATCGCCCCTCTTTTTTATCCCCCCTTGTTGAGACTGAGTCGCAATAGCGCCAGGGTACCCTGGGTTGAGACTGAGTCGCAATAAGAAAATATATTGATTAAATAACTTGCATGAGGTCTGTCATGTGGTATAGTTTCAGTCATGAAAACAACATTGCCAGACCCGCCATCTGAAATCTACATTGATGAACGTGATCATCCACGCTATGATGAGGCTTTGAAAGAAGCGGCATCTCATTTTTTGTCTAGAGTTCCTAGTGAACTATCGGGCGATGAGATCATGGAATCTTTGGAGTCTTACGCCAACGGAGACTCAGAACATTTGCACCCCAACATCATCTTGTGGGAATCTCTCAGATCGGGAAACACTAAGTCGAACGCAGAAACCGCTGCGATAGCCATTGAAGGCTTGGCTTGTAGCTTTATCAGATTCCTAAACTCATGAAAAACGTTCGCGTCTATCGCAACCTCCACAAAGACTGCTTCTCTGTTCTCCATCGCACCGATAAGGGCTGGAGGCTTTGGAAGCACGTCGAACAGATCGAGCTAATGAATGTCAAGTTCAAAGTCTCGCAAGCAGGACACAAGAGAGTCTTGAAAGAAAAGCGCAAAAATGTTCATGCTTTTGTGGAGGGTGAATACTCTGGTAAAACAGACGTTAGCTCGTCTAGGATCAGATTTGTCAGATATAATCCCTACATCGCTGGTCACTTCATTGAGCAGGGAACGAATCAAAAAATCACAGAAGCAGTCTGGGCTTGGGTAACAAAAAAAGGAATAATGGCAATCTAAAACCATCGAATTCGATGGAATTAAAAAAATATGAACACACTACTAGAACTTTGTCCCGAATTAAGTTAACCCTGGGGTTTCGCCCCGTAAGGAGCTTTGTTAAGTTTTTATTCGCGCTTTTGGTGTATTTTCCACCCTAGCATAATTGCACCATCATCGTATAGCGGTGTTGCTACTAATCCTTTTGTCAAATGTTTTTCTACATTTAACTTAAAGTCATCTGCCTCAGTTTTGTCGAAGTTTCTTTGTATAAACATGGTTATACTATAGCACCGCCGAAAATTAAATCAATTTAATTCTGCAAAGTTTAATTATGGTAATTATGGCCAGGGTACCCTGGGTTGAGATTGAGTCTCATTAGCATTATCTTTTCTAATAACGCTTATTTGGCGTATTTGGCTCCTGGATTTTTCACAGGCATTATTTGACTTATTTGGCTCCTGGATTTTTCTTATTTACCCCTTTAGAAATTCATTGACAAACTGGCGTCCCGTGATGGAATCGAACCACCATCAGAGGGGTAGAATCCCTCTACTCTATCCATTAAGCTAACGGGACAAAAGTTTTCCCTCTCCTAGTGAACAAAACACCAATTAAAAACACTAGAAGAGGGAATTTGGCTAACGAACCACCACTAACCAATCTGTTCAAGGAAGGTTAAACCCGACCCTGTAATCTGCCTTGTGCCTTCAATGCGCAGATAATTAACTTTTAAAAGATGTGTTTCTACATCACGCTGAAGACTTGTGCGGCTCATGCCAGTCACGGCGGAAAGCATTGTCAAGGTGCTTGGCCCACGCTCTTTCAAAACGCGCAACACTTGAATCTCAGTGTTAGTCAAACCGTTTTTATTGATGTTTACCTTGTGGCGAAGGTCGCCCCACTCTTTGAGTGAAAAGCTAGTGTCGTTCTTGCTCTCACAGAACATCTCAACTTCTTTTGCTCGTTTGACTGCACTGCGAGCATTGCCACGAACAGTAGTGACAATATCAGCCAAGGCCGCATCTTCAAACACCACATCAGGAATACGCATCTTGATGATTTGTTTTGTTTCGCTATTGCTGTATGGCACAAAGTCCACAATAGTGAGACGATCTTTAAACGGAGGAAATAGTTTGTCCAGTTCCGTTGTAGCAAAGAAGTAGCTTTGGCGGCTGAAGTCGAAGACGAACTCCATATCACGATAGGTAAACTCTTTGATGTGACCCTTCTCTGTATTAAAGATGGTTAAAAAAGTTGTGACTAGCTTTTTGGGCAAGTCGTGCGCCTCATCAAAAAAGACTGTTACATCTTGGTCGGTAATCATTGGTAGCATAACTTGCTCAAAGAACTGTTGCTCGTTCTTAATGGTGCTGCTGTTGATTTCGATGAAACGCTTCTTATTAGCCTTGGCCAAGGCGCGAGCGAATTCAGTTTTGCCGATACCCTTCTGACCATTGAACATCAGGAAGGGAAGAACACCATTGTTTTTCGCCGCGTCCAAATAGAACGAGAGTTGGCGTTTGATGTGGTTTTGACCAATGAGTTTGTCGAATGTTGGGTTGTGCATAGTTAACGGTGGTTCGTTGTTAAGAATGATACAGTACTGATTTTTTAATCGCTGTCAACGTATTCTTCAACATTGAATTCGATTTTGTCCTCGACCTCAATGACGGGGGAATGATAAACAGTTAAAGGTTTTGATTCTTCTACTGTGAGACCAACCTCGCGCAGCCAGACTGAGCTAACAGGAACTAAACTTCCGTTAGGTAGGGCAGCAGCTAGCTGACCAATGTTGATGCGCACAAAGCTGGATTGACCCTTTGGGCGACCACGCCCACGTTTTGTTTCTGAGTTGTCTTGCATAGGGGTATATTATACTGATTTTTTATTTGTTGTCAAGCATTACATTTCGTTACCGTCATCATCGAAAACAAAGTCTTCAAAGATGCAGGGCGTATTGTCGCTATTAAGCAAATTCGCTTGTTTGATTATCTCATCGAGTGAAATAGAACATTCTTCTCCGTCTAAGGTGTAGTGAAGAAGGGTGGTGTCGAGTCGTCTTAGTGAATACATAGGAGTAATATATTGATATTTTATTCGTTGTCAACAATGACTTTGAAGTTTCCTTCGCTGTCCATATCTGCAAGGCGAAGATCCATTGCAGCATCAGAGATCATGTCAACAGTATCAATGTTCCATTCTTTCTCACGCTCTAAAATGCGCAAAACAAATATAGTAAACATTTTGTATCGGTGTTGTTGTTCTTGGTTTGTCATGACTGATAACATATTGATTATTTAATAGCTGTCAAGACTTCTTGTCTTTTTCTTTTAAGCATCCAAAACCTTTATAACACTCCCATTTATTTTGTTCGTTCTTCGTCATGATGGGAGTGTACCGACTATGACCTAACCAAATAAAACTAGCTTTGCGATTAGATAATTGTCTGGATTGACCGCATTTGTGGCATGAGACTTTCATGTTATTAAGTGATTATTTATTCCTGGGGAGTGCCGCTGGTCGGACTCGAACCGACAATGTTTACCTCTTGGGTATCAGATTTTAAGTCTGATGTGTTTCGACCATTTCACCACAGCGGCGTTTTATTAATTTGTTTTTCTCCTGTATTGACCGTACGAGATTACTTTCCAACCAATGAAACAAGAAACTTTTTTCCAGATAGGCGACCAACCAAAACCATATTGGACGTTTACTTCATCGTCGCGTTTAATTTTTTCACCAATTGTTAAAAGTCTCATGTTATTAAGTGATTTTTTATTCCTGGACATTGGCTCCCACAGTAGGGTTCGAACCTACGACTTGGTGGTTAACAGCCACCCGCTCTACCACTGAGCTACATGGGATTTTTTTGTTCGTTTATTAGGCGATTTTTATTTCCTGGTGAAATTAGCAGCTCCAGTTGGGAATCGAACCCACGTCCCATCATTACAAGTGATGTATTCTACCATTGAACTACAAGAGCATTTATTAAGAGATTTTTCTTTCCTGGCGAAATTGGTACTCAGTGAGGGATTCGAACCCACAGTCAAGGAATTATGAGTTCCCTGCTTTAACCATTAAGCTAACCGAGTAAATGAATTGCCGCTCTAAAGCTCCCCCGTATTCACAGAAGTAATCGCCACTTTAGACTTTCTAATTACGGCACATATGCCCTTTTTAGATCGGCTAGCGAAAGCACGGCAAAATTAAAAATTGGTAGCAGGGGAGAGGTTCGAACTCTCGATATTCTGGTTATGAGCCAGACGACTTAACCGCTTGTCCACCCTGCGCTCTTTATTATAACCTATCCTAAGCTTTTGTCAAGATCATTTTGTTTAAAACTTCTTTGACGCTAGCATGGAGAGTAAGTGAGTCTGTATTTATTG
>Ga0049080_10000794_pt1 | contig 10716 bp, 10 predicted proteins | sample GreLakmeER15MSRF_FD_66716 | JGI IMG/M metagenome (GOLD analysis project Ga0049080, IMG submission 66716) | Freshwater lentic microbial communities from great Laurentian Lakes, MI, USA - Great Lakes metaG ER15MSRF | ecosystem: Environmental > Aquatic > Freshwater > Lake | place: Great Lakes... | reverse complement strand
TTTACCCTCGGCAATAACTTTAACAATCTCTGCTCGCAACCAAGCGGCTGTATCACGTCCGTTGTTAAAATCAGCACGTAGCGGAGTCATACCGCGATTCAAACAACAGGCAACCGCACCCATTGTGGTACCAACACGAGCATCTTTAACTTTCTTGAATGCCGTAATGTCTGCTCGAGTACAGCCAACAGTTTCCATCCATTTGGCCACAGCAGGCTTGTAACTTTTAATATCACTTTCCAAACGGTAGAAATCCATTGAGCGTTTGAAATGACGATGGAATGTGTCTGCGTCCCAAGTTTCGCAACCTTCCCAAACTGGGCTGTGGTCTTTGACTACCCGAGTACGGTGAGCTGTAACTTGCTTTTTGGTTACCCGAGTTTTGGTTGTTGCCTTAGTTGCCATTTTCTGCTCCTACTTTGTTAAACAATACAAATATTATAGCACCGTATGTAGAACTTGTCAACTTCTTTTGGATAGCCATTTGTCTACTTATAAATATTCACATGAAAAACATAGTTCTAGTTACTGGTGGTTTTGACCCAATACATTCCGGACATATTTCGTATTTACAAGCAGCCAAAAAATTAGGTAATCTATTGATTGTTGGCATTAATAGCGATGATTGGTTGACACGTAAAAAAGGTAGGTCGTTCATGCCGGTTAACGAACGTGTACAAATTATTGAGAATATTAAGGCTGTAGACGGTGTAATTCTGTTTAATGATTCAGATAGTTCGGCAAAAGAGGCTATTAAAAATGTACGCAGTATGTTTCCAGATGACAAAATTATCTTTGCTAACGGTGGCGATCGTACACTAGAAAATATTCCAGAAATGGATACTGCCGATACTAACATTGAATTTGTGTTTGGCGTAGGTGGTGAAGATAAGAAAAATAGTAGCAGTTGGATATTACAAGAATGGAAGGCACCTAAAACTAATCGACTATGGGGATATTATCGAGTTTTACATGAAGCACCGGGTTGCAAGGTAAAAGAATTAACTATCGAACCCGGGAAAGGTATTAGTCTACAACGTCATACCTATAGACATGAATTTTGGCATGTTGCTGAGGGTGCATGTATTGTCGAGCAACGAATGCCAAGTGGATATGTATTGCCTAGTAAAGAATTAGTTAAACATCAACAAATATCAATACCTGTTAATGATTGGCATCGTGTGTATAATCCCTATGATATACCTTGCCGGATTGTTGAAATTCAATATGGTAATCAGTGTATTGAAGAGGATATTGAAAGATTATAATCTGATAATAGTTGTACAATTGTTTCTGAATCAAATCTTGCCCAGCTAGGTTTTCCAATGTTTTTGTCATAGATATCAAATAGTTTATTGTAATTGTAATGACACACTTCCATGCTCATATTTGTTATTTCTTGGGGACTGTATGAGTCTACAATACGTTCTACTTCATTTATAAATTTATCCATTCGTCTAACTATGTTATATTCAGTATCAAAATCGTAATTAATAAATGGATATTTCTTAAATCCGTAGTTTCCTAAGTTTTCCCAATGTCGAAAATTTCCTAAAACTAATAGCGGTCTTTTATGCAGAATAGGAATAAATGTTTTTTCTGTAAAAAAAGTTGTTGAATTATTACATTGTGATTCTAAGACAACACTTATAGCAGTACTATTAAATGCATCTTTAGGAATACAATATTGTGTTATTAGTGCGTCTGGAGAGTATGATTCTTGTATACAATGTTTTGATAGATTAGTCAACCATGTATATCCGTCGTGTTTAATATCTCGATTAGTCCAACTATACACATTGTTAGTTAACAGTCCACGTTGGTTTAACCGATCCATAACATAACACCTATGATAGTGTTGCTTGTTATTCATAGTTAAGAAATGTTTAGTTGGGGACATACTCGGCGTTGTTTGAGAGTGTGTGGATTCTATAGTAACCCAAATAAAATACGTAGGCCAGTCGGTGTTATCTTTAAGAATAAACTTTTTAGAATCTTTTAATAATTCTTTTTCAGCATGGTTAAACTCATTTGAGAGATATACTTCTGGTTTCCCTGTTTCTTCAAACCGTGTTATATATACTTTATTATATGTATTATACTTCTTGGTTTTTATAAAATCAACTATCTGATGTTGGGGTAGTGTTATATCTTGTATTTCCATAATGAATAACTGTATATTTGCTAGAGTTAAATGTTCTCCAAGGGTCAACGATGATTGACCCCTCTTCTATTGCACAATAAAAATCTTGTTGTTGTTGGAATCCTCGGTAGTCGTATGTTACTTTTCTATTGTGTGCAAGTAACACAACTCCTTTAATACTACCGTTAAATTTTCCTTCGGTAAGGGGGTCGATGTATGTAGGGTATATTCCGAATTCTTTTTCTAAGTAGTGTCCAATCAGTAAACTGTAGCTACCATCTAGATACGGAACATCTGGCTTATATGCCTTCCCATGAATAAAAACTGGTAATGATGTTTCTTTTGCTTTGTTAGATAAAAACTCTGCTATATTCTTAGCCTGTATTTCTCTAGCAGTCATTATAGAGTCAAATAAATCATATCCTAAGTCTAAATTCTTTGCCATGTACCTTAAGGCAATGTTATCTCTAGGATGACAAGCACCACCATCTCCCATGCCGGCTCTCATATATTGAGGCCCCATAATACGCATTGTACTGTTAGCAAGAGCATCAGTAACTACATCAACATTAATGTTACCTTGCTTTACTGCTACATCTTGAATCATATTTACTAAACCAATTTTAGCACTAATAAATGTATTATAAAATACTTTAATACATTCACATTCGTCCCATGTTCCAACAACATACCTAGGATTGTTTTCCATTACAGTTTTATAAAAATCTATCAACTGTTGGGCATCACCAGTAGTTGATCCATCTTCAGTACCAATCATAACCATTTCGGGATTAACCATATCCCAGGCTACTGATCCCATAGCAATTAAATATGGATTATAAACAAATCGAGGATTAGTCATATGCGGTATAAGATTTTTTCTTACAGTTCCGGGTAATACTGTACTTATTAGTACCAACAACTGATTTGATTTCATATATTGGTTTGCTTCTATAATAACGCTAGTAACAATATCGTATTGAAAATCTTTTGGGTCTAAGTGAGCAGTGGGAGCTCTGCCGTCATAGGCAGGGTCGTGCGGCGTTGGTACTGCAATAAAAACAATATCTCTATCTTCTACGCACTCTTTTATGCCAGAGGAAATTTGAACAAGTTCGCTTACTTGACTTACAACATCGTATCCTTTTACATCGTGCCCTTTTTGAGCAATAGCTTCTGCACATGGCATACCAAGTTTTCCAACACCAATAAATCCAATTTTCATTTTTTACCTTTAAAGTATTCAACCGACGAGTTAATTATGTCATTAACAATAATTTTTTTAAAGTTTGTATTCCTGATTGTATTTAAGTTTTCTTCTAGTTGGCCAAATAAATTTTCGTATATTTTTTTTCTTCTATTATTATCTAACTTTATCCAATTTAGTAATGCGTTATGAAATTGTACAAAACGATCAGCCGGATCATCTATATTATCAAATGATGTATCTATACCATTAAAATATAGATTAATGTTAAATTTATTTTTTAAATAATCTAACGCTGCTGGTTGACCTAATATAAGTTGTGGACTTCCTGCAAGTATAGGTTTGAATGTTTTTTCGGAAAAATAAAGTCCCGGTTCTTCAAAGTAGGTCTCTGTTACAACTGAAAGTAATGCTTGCTTGTAAATGTCAAAATTTACATTATTTGCTTGGTTATTGATTTTTAAAGTGTAAGGATCAATGTCTATACTTCTGGGATAGTGATGAGTTAATAAAGAAACCCACTCAGCCGCTTCAACTTTTAAAAATTTAGGGTAGTGTATGTCTTGGTCAAAATGCACACCTCCACTAACTAGTCCAACATTTAAAATGTTTTCTTTTGCTAACATGTATAAATGTTCGGTCCTGCTTTGTCTATGAGATCTATTTAAACTACTATACAGGTAATGATTTTTGAAAGAATATGCATGTTTTGCACAAATAGAATTATCCCATAGATGGTCATTAACACCTTCAGTACCACCTATAAATTCTATTAATTGCTGTTCGTTATGTTGTTCACACCATTGTTGATATTCAATATTAGATTTTACGTTGCCGGTAATAATTAATAGACTAGAAGGCGGAATACCTAATTTTTTTATACTAGTAGTTAGGGCTGAAAAAGCATCCCACTCATCTTTTACAAAGTGATCCCCTTCAATAATACTTAAGATTACAATTCTTATTTTATTATTTTTAACAGACTTTAAAACATGTTGTGGAATATTTTCTAGTGTATTAAAACTCTGATCAAACTCATTCTTTCCAGTCCATTGATGTGTAAACTTACTTACTTCTATTAAGTATATTCCAATTTCAGAATATTCTGTACTGTGTACAAATTCTGCATCACTAGTATTGTAATAGTTTTTTAACTCTTGTAAGGGTCTAATTTTTTTTATTTCTGGAACTGTGTGAAGATTTAATTCTTTTTGACTATCAAAATAAAATTTCATCGGTTACTTCTATATAATATTATTCCGTTATCCTCTGGACAGTCTCTGTTATGTCCTCGACCAAACACTATTTGATATCCATAGTTTAATAGATAAGGAACGACAGCGCCATTTTTACCAAAGTAAACTCCGGAAGAAGTATTGTAGGGTGTATCGTCGCATATTATTAACGACTCACTATCCATGTATGGCAAACATCCAACCATTTGATGCAAGTGTTCTCTTTGGCAATCCAAGTTAGACATTTCAACGCTGCGTTTTTTGTACTCTTCGATCTGTTGTAGTTCTTGGTCGTTAATGTGAGACATGGTGCTAATCCAATCGTAATTGTCAAGATAAAGTACTTTTATTTTTTTATCTAACTTCGGTAACTCATCGTGGGCCCATTTTGATCCAGATTCTGTAACAACAAATTTTGTATTTTGCAAGTGTTTAAGCACAATGGACGCATAGTCAACTACATCTACAGAATAAAAATTAACATTTAATAAACTAGCAATATTATTGAACCATTCAGTTGATCCTTCAGCTCGGTCACTGCCAATTTCAACAATAATATTGTTTGGAGTAAAAGATAAAGTATCGATAAATGATTTAGAGTGTAAGTGAAAATTAGCCATTTAGGTCCTTAAGGTGTTTATTAACGCAAGCAATGAATTAGTGGCTCCGTATGACTCATACAGGACATTACAATCCGTTAATGGTTGTAATGCTTCTGGAATTATTAAAGATTGTTCATTAAAAATTTCTTCTAATCTTCTTTTATTATACTGTAATTTAGGTAACAACTTTTTGTACAAATTGTTTAATTCGTGTCTTTTAGAAATTAGATTTTCAACATTGTCAACGACATCATTAATCCTACATTGTAGACATTCTTCATTATCAAAAGTGTAATCTATAATTTCATCATACAATTCTAATTTAAAATATTCTTTTAAATACCTGTTATGAAAATAAGTAGATCCAATTACTATAAATGGCTTCTCATGCATTATTGCTCTAATTGTTTTTTCAGTTAAGAAAAATAAGCCTTCTTCGTGACTAGCTTCAGTTACAACATCTATAAAAGAATTTCTATAAAAAATAGGATCAGTAAAATGATCTACGCTATTTTTTGAATATTGTTCTTCTTCAATCGTTATTGGATCGTTGTTCCAGTATTTAAAATTGTTATAAGATTTACAAGAGGGCTGATGATAAGTTACATAGCCTTCTTCTAATAAATTTCTTTTTATTAGTGTATCTAACAGTCTACCTCTAGATTCGGTTGGTCTAAACATATACGATGAATAGACTTTGTTTATTTTTAATGTTTCGTATTCTTTATCTTTATAAAGAGGCAGTACTGATTCGATCATAGCCCATGACTGTTCGGCAATAATGTTTGGTCTAATCCAAACATTATTTAAATGGGGAGTTATAATTTTTGCAATTTTGTTATTCTCTGCTAACCAAGGCTGGAGTATATCAAGTAATGCTCCCCAGTTTTGCTCTATATATATCTCAGTACTACTTAAAATAAAAATCTCGTCTGGATTTATATTAACTAATTCGTTAAATTCACTGGTCCAGTTTAGCGAGATTTCACCACCGGAAAAAAAGTATACCTTTTTCATAGAAACTTAGAACGTCTAGGATCTTCTTCCCAAGTTGCATTACTTGTGTAGTAAAATTGAATAATATTATCTCTATTAACGTTATTAGGAGTGGATATTTTATTCGAGTGCCCGTGTAATAGCCATGTTTCGTAATTCCAAAAAGCAAGTCTGTTTGCTTTTGGTTCAATTTTTGCTATACAATCAGATCCTTCTTTATTCCAAAGCTCTAGATCTCCATTCCACTCACTTTGCCAACCTGGTGTTAAGTATAAAATTAAATTAACTTTTCTGTTAAGACACAACTGGTCATTCCAGTTAAAGTCTGTATGCAGGCCTATTTTACTATTTGTTGATACTCTTGCAAGCCCGGCGCCCCTAAGATGCGGATCTGGTATTATTTTTTCAATGCCAGATACTTTTTCAAGCCAAAGTATAAAAGGACTTGATTGGAAAGAATTAGATAATGTTTGTAATGTAGGAGAATTAACAAAATTCCTACACTCGCGCCTTTGATTTTCACCTGATGAAAATATTGTATAATTGTTGTCTGGAATATTTTTAATTTCTTCTACCAGAGTATTAAATATCTGTGCTGGCAGAAAGTCATCAATTATAGTAAACGGAACCGGCAGGTTTTTAAGGTGCAGATCCTTTAAACTTTCTGTTGGGTAATGCGTTTCAATATCTGAAACAAATTGATATATTTCACGGTGCATTTTGCTTTCTCTTTAAAATTTCTAAATTTTCTACAGCAATCATTCTACAGTTGTCAACTAATGCCGAATAGTCTTCTTTATTTAATAAACATATACGATTGATTTCTTCAACAATCATATTTACTCGAGTTATACTATTAGTTTCTCTATCGTAAGATTCGTTGATAAACGGTGAGAATGTTTTAAAACCTAATTTTTTTAAATCTTCTAAATAGTAAGGGGTTGAAAATGCTATGAATGGTCTTACACATGCAATGGGCTTGTAACATTTTTCTGTGACAGAACTTGGCGAAAAATTTCTATCAAATTCTTTATTACCTGATACATACTCCTTTTGATCAAAGTGAGTTTCTATAACTAGATGAAAGTCTGCAGAATTAATTGTATCGTAAGTTACATTTGACCACTTGTTTGTAACTTGATTTGACTCTGTAAGTTCGTGAGGGCATGCCTCTAACCAATGCATGGCATTATTGGGAATATCTGTTACTCCTATGCTGGTCAAGTCGTTGATCATTTTATCTATCGGATATACAACAGGAGGGTTATTATATGGATGTATATTGTGGAACGAATAGTTAAAGTGTGTTAGTAATTCACGTTTTGCTAATTCAAAATATACAAATAGTCTCCATAACCTATAATTTCTACTTAGCGCACTAAATTTATAACGCATAGTAGGTATTGTTATATGATTGAGTAAGTAGTTGTGTACCTTAACTTGTACTTCAGTTATATTAAATTTAGCTAAATTTTCAATTAAAAAGGTTTTGTGATTTTCGTCCATTACGGTTATATCTATCTGCGAAGGCTGTATGTTTCTTTCTGTTAATGTTTTTACAACATCTTCTACAAAATAAATTTCAAACGTTTCACTATCGTTGTCGTGTACTAATTTTACAGTAGGATTATTTCTTAAATATTCCCAACTAGCGTCGTCTAATGCATTATATAAAGGAATATTACTTTGTAACTTATCGTAAGGGTGGTGATAAAAAATTACCTCATTATTGTAATCAACTTGATCTAAAGTCTTTATTTTTTGATATTTAAAATCGTTTGAATAGTGTCTACCACTTTTACTGTAAATTGGCATCTACTTGTTCCTTAATCCAGTTATATGTATGAGTTAATCCGTATTCTAAATCCTCGCCTGGCTGCCAACCTAGTAATTTTAAAATTAATTCGTTATGGCTTGAGCGCCCCATTACTCCTACTGGTCCGTCAATATTTTTAATAGATACAGATTTATTTGCTAGGCTAGCAATCAATACTAATAATTGATTAATACTAATCATGCGTTCACTACCTAAGTTTACAGGAACAGTAATAGTACTGTCCATTATTTTTAATAATCCTTTAATACATTCTTCAATGTATAGGAATGTTCTTGTTTGTGATCCTGGCCCCCAAATATCAACAACTCCGTTATCTGAGCACATAGCTACCTTACGACACAATGCCGCAGGGGCCTTTTCTCTTCCATCATTCCACGAACCAAACGGACCGTAGACGTTATGTAATCGAATCACCTTAGCATCAATACCATAATTCTTTCTGTGTGCCAAATATAGTCGTTCACTGAATAATTTTTCCCAGCCATATTCTGTATCTGGCTGTGAAGGATATACTGTGTGTTCTTCACAATCAGGATTATCTGGATCTTCTTGATTAAACTCGGGATACACGCAGGCACTAGAGGTATATAGAATTTTTTTAATTCTTTTCTTACAAGCTTCATGCAGCACATTTAAATTAATCATTGCAGAGTTATGCATAATATCAGAGTCATGTTCACCAGTACCGATATACCCTGTTCCGCCCATGTCAGCGGCTAATTGATAAATTTCATCTATATCACTGGTTACGATATCTGCTACTAGGCGCGGATCTCTTAAATCTGCAATATGAAACTGATCTGCATTGGTTGATTTAAATTCATTATGTTTTAAATCAACACCTATTACAGTATGTCCTTGTTGTTTAAGTGCAGTTACTAGATGTCCACCAATAAATCCTCCTGCGCCACACACTAATATTTTTTTCATTATTTCCATTCCTTAAATAGTTGCTCGTAAAGGTCTTGTTTTACATACCATGTATCAATGTCAGAAAATGGCTCAAGGACTCTAACGTAGTGATTTGATTGCATTATGCTGTCAAGTTGCTCTATGTGCTCTGACTTTACTTCTATTGAAAAGCATTTAACATCATAGTTAAAACTAAAGGCTGATATTATGTCTAGTTCTGATCCCTCTGCATCAATACTTATATAATCAATGTCTGTGGGTGCATTAAATTTTTGTAAGATATTGTCTAATGTATCTGTAGTAATTAGATTATTATCTGTACTGTCATGATTATACTCCTTATAAATGCTGGCAGTCCCACCGTGTCCCAAAAGTAGAGAGTTACCTGATTTATTAGAAACTGCTGTGTTTATTAAAATTGAAGTTCTTTTTACTTGAGATTTCTTAAGTAATGAGAAATTTACTGGATGCGCTTCTATCAAAATACCAGTCCAATTAAAATATTTTTCTAATCGATAAGTATTGCTTCCTTGACCATCAGCCATCCCAATTTCAACAAAGAACCCATATTTTTTAAACTTAGTGACAAATAATGCAAATATATCCTGAGAATATTCAGAACCATAATCTTTATTTGCTATATCAAACTCATCAAGATTAAACACCGTATTTCTCCACAAACTGATCCATCTCAATGTTAGGCATTGTTCTTAGATGATGTTGATTGTATTTAAGGATACCAGCTACTGCATGACTAAATTGAATTTTTTGTTCTTCTGGCCAGTTACTGATAGATTCTACCAAGTTCATAATCATTGTAAGACGCTTGACATGGTCTTTTTCTAAATCATAACTTTCATCCCAGTATTGATCAAATGTTTTAAATCCCATATCTTTGATATGTTTAAGACTTCTGGGCGCCGCAACCATAATAAACGGCTGCATATATGCAATTGGTTTATATGTTTTTTCTGTTATATGAATGATGTTGTTAAAAAAATAAGTTTCATTGACGATATTTATAAGCGAGTTACTATAAAGATCTGCAACACTGTCTGTAGTCTTCTCCATTGGATATTGCGAAAAATTCGGTGTGTCAAGTATCAATGGCAAGATATCCGAAGCAGATAACGCATCTTGTTCTGTTATTCCAAATTCGGGCATTCGATAAACTAAATGCTTTGCAAAGTCAATGAACGGGGCATTCGATTCCGGATGAGTAGAATTCATACTCATATAAAAATGATCTAGTAAATTTTTTTTCTTACACAACATATAAAACATTAATCTATGATCACTAAACCGTCTATTAAAACATAAGAACGTTTTCTTTTTAGGCCCTATAGCATAGGTACTAGTGTTCATAGCGCTACCTACACCATCCTTGTCAATCCTAAACGTAGGGCAATATTCAACATTGATCTCTAAAGATTGCCCAGTACGTTCGCAAAAGCTAGCATATACCTCTTGCGGATTGCCGCAGTTGGTAACATATATTACTTGTGATAGTGGTATTTGTAACGACTTAAAATAGTTTAGTAGTGCAGTTAAAAACTTGTCCTGCATAAATGCTTCGTGTAACAACGTAAAACATATGAATGCTTGTTTGCTTTTAATGCGGCTAGTTACGGTATGATCAATCAAAGACTCAGATAGAATTCCATTCTTCGGGTCGAAGATTTTTAGTTCAGGCCAGCTATAATATTCTGGGCCAAAGTTTACTTCATATAAAAAAACAGTTTTTGGGAGATTTGAACTCAACAGTATTCTTGTCTGGGGGATTC
>Ga0049080_10000792_pt1 | contig 10738 bp, 5 predicted proteins | sample GreLakmeER15MSRF_FD_66716 | JGI IMG/M metagenome (GOLD analysis project Ga0049080, IMG submission 66716) | Freshwater lentic microbial communities from great Laurentian Lakes, MI, USA - Great Lakes metaG ER15MSRF | ecosystem: Environmental > Aquatic > Freshwater > Lake | place: Great Lakes... | reverse complement strand
AGCTAGAGGCTATTATGCAGCAGTATCAAGCTTTAGCAAAAGACGTGGCGACGCTAAAGAAAGACGCGCCGCCTCGGAACTTCACGCCGACTGCCAAGCCCGCCAATTCTGATATCGCCACTCCTGACGGCGGCGCAGGCTCATAACAATGGCTTACTATTTTGAACACGTCAAACTTCTCTCATACGAGCACCGCCCAGTTTTTCTAGGAGCGGGGTTGCGTTACCGCGTGGAGAAGCGTCTCAAAATAACAGGCAGACTCAAAGATAACGACACGTATTCGGGCGCAAAGACAGTCTTATCTAAAGAGGCTCTAGTATTAGATAGCGCCAACAACTATCAGGACGTTCTTCTTAACGGTATCTCATTTGGTTCTGGGCGCATTGACTCTATTGATTTTGCGGGCGGCACTCTGGCGCGAGATGAAGATTACACTTTCAATATTAGCTGCTTTGACGCGGGCGATTTAAGCGGGGCAGTTGGCGGCGTTTATTCGGGGCTGTCGTGGGCATCTCCCGAAAAAATTGAACAAATCTCAGAGTCCCTATCATTCCAACTCGACGAAAAGGGCGACTCTCAATACTCCCACGAAATTTCCATCAGCTATCTCAATGCGGGCGGCGCAACTGCTGCGATAGTCTTGGCAAAGGCGTTGGCGACTATCTTCTTCAACGCCGCATCGGGGCTTGGGGCATTTTTGGGCGCATATAGTAATATTTCGCTAGCTAAGAAGCTTCATGCAGAATCCTACAATCAAATTGATGGTTCGTGCTCCTTTTCTGAAACGGCTTTGATTCCTGCTAATGCGGTCGGCAACTACGCTTACAACGTGAACTATTCGCTGCTAACGGGACAAGACGGCTTTACAAACATCGAAGAGAACTGTTCAATTCAAGGTTTGACTAATCCTCCTTATGCGGGCGCGTCCGAAGGATTGGCGGCATTGAAGAACGGGGCATACACACGATGCGCCGCAATCTATGCCGCTTATGGGTTATCTGACGCTACTTTAAGAACAACTCCATTAAGTCGCGGAATCTCGGTCAACAAATTTACAGGAGATATCGTTGTTAAGACGACATTCTCCAATAACCCTAAATACAACAGCGCCGCAATTTGGGAGTATAACATCTCGGCGTCTCGCGACAATGATGGCTATTACACGATGCAGGAAAGCGGCTCAGTGATTGGTCAGGGGCCATACAATTCAGAAGAGCGATTTGCTTCTGCCGATGCGTTTTACGACGCTTCCGTGGCCCCATCGTGCGCCACCCGCTGTAATACATTGTATCAGTCCGCTTCGGGAAGGTCAGCCACTTTGACTCTTTCATCGCATACCCGCCAAGAAGATAAATTGGTCGGCAAATTGACATACTCTTTCACCTACACTGATAACACCCTATTTTCGGCGGGCTCTATCAAACGCTCTGAATACTCAATCTCCGTTTCCAAAGCAGTCCCTCTCGCTCAGGTTTACGGAATCTTTAACTACGGGGAAATTGCGCAAAATCAATATCAATCAACGTTAAGCACAATTGAGTATTCCATCAATTATAAAGGCAAGCGAGACACGTCTATTAGCACCTATCTCACAGCGGCGAAAGCATTCGTCAACGCTAATCTTCCATCAACCTCAGATAGATATGTATCTACCTGCCAATATTCAATTCGCCCAGAAAGTAATGACTTTTCTTTGAGGTTGGCGATATTATACTCTAATACCAACAAGGCGTTTACAGATACGTCTATTGACTAATGACCCAGTTTCTATACAACGGAGTAGATGTGTTTTCGGGGATATGCCCTACGCCCCTCTTCTCCCGTCGTGCCGAGATGATTCCCGCAGGCGAGCGCTGGGGTGAGCGTCAGGTGTTGACTTTGCAGGGTCAAATTACTGGGAAATGCACGAATACATATTCAGGCATCATCGCTAAAAAGCGCGCAATCATTAGCGGCTTCGCAAGAGATTATCAAGATTTAGTCATTCGTGAAAGCGGCGTCAATATTTTGACCTTTAAAAATGCGCGGGTTGATGATATCTCGTTTCCTGATTCGACGTTTGCTCAAAACATCGTTCCGTTTAAGCTGTCATTGTCTTGCTACCCATCGGGATATTTTTCTGGACAGTGGGGCGTTTTGTCACCCAAAAATTCTATCGTCTTCTCCGAGTCTCAAGACGGCAAGGTTACAATTACTCAAGATGTTGGCGCGCAGGGCTTCCCGACCCAAAGTGGCATCAACAATTCTCTAACAAACGCTCGTTCGTGGGTATCCACTCAAACGGGATGGGCTGGCCAAGTATCCCCATTATTGATATCTGGCATAGATAATCCCGCCTGTTTGCAGTCTATCGCAGAAAATATTGACCGCCTCAATGGAACATACGGAGTAAAACTTACTTACGTGAGCGACCGATATGGTTCGGCGCAAAACGGAATGCTGCGCTATTCGACAGAATATGCTTCTGGAATCGAGGACGGGCTAGAAAGCGTGACCGTAAGAGGTAATTTGCAGGGGTGCCGTTATCAAGATATCACTACTCTTCGTAGCGGCTATCAATCTTTTGACGCTTTTTGTGAAGCGTTCTCCCGATTTAACGAGATTACCTCTCGCACCAATCTCAATCCGACCCCAGTATCTCAAGGCATTGGTGAAGACTCGACATATAAAAGCTTGACCTTCGAGTATGTTTATAACACCGACATGCGGCCTCCCGTTTGCGTGTCTTATACGGTCAGCTTTTCCTATAATTTTGAGTCAGATATCGTTTCGGCGACGATTTCCGCCACCGTTCGCGCAAAATCCACTTATAATACTGGCACTTGGGCCGAAGTTCAGCGCATCGCAAATAGCGTCAATCTTTTATCCATGTTGATTGAGCCGTTTTCCCGTTACGTGGCAGATGTTGCGCCGCACTTGTCGTCTTATCCATTAAACCCTTATCCATCGAACGTCTCGCGTAGCGAAAACGAGTTTGGGCTAACAATCTCATTATCAGCAACTTATACTAACGCTCCTATACCCCCAATAGGTTTGCACGAGATGAACTCGTCCGTGGATATTACCCCAAGTTTGAGAAAGTTCTCCGCTGGCCCTATTTTAGATGGAACTGGGCAGTATTATATCTTTGACCTTGGCTACGCAAGCCGCGCAGAGGCGCGCATACAGGCCCAAGGACGGGGCAATGAAGCATACTCGTCATCGGGCGCTCTGACGGCTCTTAAAACTCGCGTAATGGCTCTAGGCGCTCAATATGGGGCGGGAACGGGGATGCTGCTAACTTCTCAAAACTACTCTTCGGGTAATGTTGGAGTTGGCATTGGATTAAGCGCCTCGGCATCTTATACTGCAAATCAGGTTCCTTTTTCGCTCTAGGTTCTGTTTTTCAGTGTAAAATAGAGCAGGCATAAGGATATGGCAGCAAATAACTCAGGATTACTACACTATTTGGACTTACTTGGCGTTCCAAGGGAGTCCATGCTGGTTCACTACGGGTTCAATGACCCTTCTGGTGTCCCGAATAGTGCGCCTTCATTTCCGCAGTCTAGTGGCGTTTTGTCATCTATCGGGGGCTTTTTCTCTCAGTCGGGCTCTGGAAATTTCACGGGGCAAAGCCTTTCCATCGCCGATTCCACGGGTTTAAACGCAGAGACTTGGACGCATATAGCGATTATCGAGCGTCAAACTAGCTCTGGGGGCGTAGTCTTCTCGAATCTGGCTACTGGCGCGCCGCCTTCTGGCTATTCATGGGGTTTTAACGACGCCAACAAATTATTTTTTGAGGCAGAGGGCGCGAATGGGCCGCTTTGCATGACTTCAAATCTGGTTCTCGGCAAGAAGAACCTCGTCGGTCTGGTTTATAACGGCGCGAGTTTGTCTTTCTGCTCTTACGACTTCGGCGCTCAAGAGGTAATGTGGGACGAACAAACGCCAAGCGCAACAATATTTACCGCTCGTCCAACGGGGGTTTTGTGCGCGCCCTCGGTTCCCAACTATGCTTATGGACAGCCATTCGTGGGCCTTATCGATGAATACGCAATCTTCAACGAGGCGTTTTCCCCAACGATGTTCGCTTATCTATGTTCGGGGCTGGTATCCAACCTTTCCTTGAATTCTGGAAGCGTTCAGACTATTACGGAAAATGTTATTACTGGCTATGGTTATGTATTGACGGGCGCAACTGGTATCGTTGGTTACACAAGCTCCGCTTCAGGAAGCGGCGTTAGCCCGTTCGGAACAGGAAATTACCAGAACTGCTGGACTGCCGATGCTATCACAGGTTATCTTACTTCTGGGTCGGGGCTAGTCCCATTAAGCGGCACGCGATTAACTTATTTGACGGGTGATACTACAGCATCACTCACGCCAGATTTCGGATTAATCAATAGCTTCATTTTTGATGAAATCTCCATGATGCGCCGAGTGGAGGAGACGGACTTTACTGAAATTCATATTCTACCTACGGGCCTACCAATTAATCGCGCCGCAGGATTCGATTCCGTGCGCGGCCAGTTTCAACTAGATGGAAACTACGCTGAAAACGGCGTTCACCTTTTCATTAACGGACTTTCACAATTATCTACAGGCTACTCCATTACTGGCAATGGATTCGTATCGGGCGCGCAGTTAAGTGGAGATTATCGTCTGAACGGGCCGTATGTTGATTCTACGGGGCGTTATGATTTGGACGATTATGCTATTTATGATGGACTCTCTGGGCGTCGTAGTAGTTTTTACGATACGGGAATTCAAACTGGGGTAGCTATAAACTGGAGTCCAAGTGGAAATCTGGTATTTTTAGAAGGGCAGTTACTCGCATCTGGCCTTGATTACGTTACTTCGGCGGGGCTATTTCAATGGAAAACAGACACTTACATCGGCGATTCGGGGCTTCTCGTCTCTTTCGAGGATACTTACTATACGCGAGCAACGGGCATTCCCGTTCCTTCCGTTGGGTCTTTCTCTAAAGGAACTCCAAGGGTCTTTTTTAACGGTCAACGCCAGCGCCCTCAAACCGATTACTTGGAAAACTCGACCCTTGACCTGATAAATCGGTCAGGAGTGTTTGAAAATGTGACTACAACTGTATATAATAACGAATCGGGATATTTTGAATAATGGCTATACACTCAATAGATAAGGTAACTATCGACGGCAAAAACCGCGCTTTCGGCGGCTTTATTTATGCTGTGGACTATGAAGTGGGCGTCCTCGACCAACCTTCCAAAGTAGTTATTACTTTAGTCAACGATAATGGAATTTACGTGGAGCCGGAGTTATCAGTCATCAAACCCTATCGACTCAAGATAGGCAACATCCTCGATGAGAAATTCTACGCTATAGAGCGCCGCATTCAGAAGAGCAGCGGCGGGCGCACATTAGAAGTTACATTCTGTGATGGAAGCATTATTCTTGACCGTCTATGGGTGGGGCTGCATAAGAGAATGGGCGGGCCAGAGACTAGCGTTCCAGGGCTAATTATTGTCGGTAAAGAACTCCACCCTTGCGATGCGAATGAAGACGGAGTGTTTGACCAAAAGGACGCGGACTTACTGACGTGGGAGGGTCTTGACCCATGTGAGCTAAAATGCCCATCTGATAGCGATACTAGAGAGCCCGTTCTAGAAAAATGTTTTGAAAAAGAACTGACTAATCTATTTCCCATCAAGTATTCTATTGAAGACTTATTCAACGCCTTGCAGGGCACCGTGCCAGACGGTTCTCCTGCCCGCCCGATTTCCTACCCCGTTGAAAATGACTTAGCAGAAGGAAGTTCTAACGCCGAAGTGACTCTGCCCGCGCTGAAGAGTAACAAAAATACGCCCGCAGCTAATCGCGTTAAAATCAAACAGCGCCCAGCCGTGACCAACACCTTTTTCAAGGCCGACTATACGGGCACTTTACGCGAAGTTTTGAAGAATTGGTGCAACGATTTTGGATGGAGCTTTACTTGGGAAGACGACTCATTAGTTTTCCTAGACACTAAAGAGCGCCCAAATCTTGTATTTCCAGACTTCAAAGACAGACTGCGTTCGGTATCGGACACCAAAACCCTCGAAGGCACCGTGTCGCGAGGCTTCCATAGCACCTATTTACAGGAGGGTATTACATCGAAGAAGGATTGTAAACAAAGCTCTTCAGTAATGCTTCACTGCTTAACACTTCAAGACTTGTTTGGAAACTTTTATCGCCCGCAAGCTAAAGCAATCCTCTTCGCGCAGAAAAGGACTCCTAATCCAATTGGCCCGACCCCCAAGCTAGAAATTGCCGACCCAATCGACCCAGATGGCGATAATCAAGTCGAATATTTTGACACCGTGAAAGGATACGAGAGCGGCGTGCCGATTGAGAAATTGGAAGCTGCGTGTGTGTGCGCGGGTTTTAGCAATATTTTGCGCGACTTATACATTCAGTGGAATTACTATGGAATAACGAACGACACAGAAGCAGCCAAATTAAAAGGCAAGTGGCTAGACCGACTTGGCCAAGTTAAGATTCTTGCCGTATTCGGGCCAAACGGAAAGCCTAATAACGTCAAGAAATATGAAGCGCTCTTAGGTGATTTTCATGTCGATAAAACGAAGGCTCCCGAAAACGAATTTAATCGATTATTCAGCGACGCAGACGCGCAAATGATTCGGCGTCTTGGCGGGTTTATTACAGTCGTCCGCAGGCGCAGAAAAAACACCTCGATAAAGCAACTATTACAGCTTCAGTATAAAATCGAAGAGAGGCTCGCCAAAAGCTTCATGGGACAGCACTGGTATCGCGCCTACACCAATCCCTCTTACGGGCATTCTCCTACTATTTTTCCATCGGGTCAATATTTCGGAGAAATGTCGATGGACATCAATCATTTAGAGTTCGCAAAGTTTAATCATACGGAAAAATCAAGAGTAGCGAGCATTGTCGGAACGTTTTTGCAGAAGCAGAATAATGACTATACTCAGCGCAGTTCCAAACTGGGGGCAGTCCACTCCGCAAGGGGCGGGACGCCATCTGTTCCAAAAGTTGTTAGGTCTATGGTTTACTTTGGACGCGGACAGGGTGGCTCTTCTCCGTTATGGAGCCCAATCCCAGAAGCTCAAAACGATTTAAAAACAATTTTTGATACTTACGGGAAGCTTCATTTACGCACTATAGATATGTCCCCGCGAGAGGTCAAGAAAGGGGAGGTTGTTCTAATTGAGTTCTCATCAGACTGGAAGAAGAATTTATTAGCTGAATACATCGACGACGATACTAAAGAAACTAGCAATGCCGTTAAAGCCGAAAAGGACTTGGATATTGACTGCATAGATGTAATAGTCATGTTCCCTCAACCTACAAAGGAGGTTATTGATACTCTAGGCAACCGTAAGCAAGTGACGAACGGACTTAATCTTACTCATTCATTCGCCGACCACATTAACACAACTCACCCCGAACACGTTGAGAGCGACGAACCTTATGGGATTTCTACGGCGGGGATGTTGAGCAACAAATGCGTAGTATATGACCTCGCGGGTAAAAAAATCTATACTCCAATCGGAGCGTCTGTTCATTTCGATACGGATAGGTCTAAAGGATTCTCTTTCTCGTATCGCGCCCCAAGCAAGAAGGACTTCGATGCGCCTTCATACAAGGTCTTCATCACAAGCAGCATCTCTAATCGGGGACTCATCCCTAAAACGGAAATTGCTTATGTCCAATACGCCGATATGAATGCGGCGCGCCGCGTCGAATACAAGACTCACTCTCTCGACCGAAATTCCATTCGCTTCTTAAACAAACTCACTGTGGACTGCCGACTCGACCCAGACCAGATTCGCGCCCTACATGAAACACTGTCCAAAAACCTGAACTTCAATGTCACGAAGCCGTTCCGTTCGATTCAATACGAAATTTTTGGCGTCACAAGTCCCACCGCGCTAAGCCCATCTTCGGGCCTTGAGTCTTTAAAGATTCGCGTAGATGGACAAGGAGGAATCACAACTTCGATTTCAATTGGCGACAAACTGTTTACACCCGTCCCAGAAAATATGATTTTGAAAGCCTTGGAGAATGGTATTTCCCCAAGATTGGCTGGCCTCACCCCGAACCCTCTGTAACGCCATGCCTTTTACCTCTTATAAGAAACGCTCTGTCGCCCGTCAAACTGGCGCAGTCAATTTCTATTATGACGTATCTCTCGATAATTCGACGGGAAGTTGCGTATTTGGATTATCTGGGACAAATGCGCTGACATTTACAGCGTCAAGTGGTAAGTTATACGACCCTTCTAGTAAATTTGTATCGTCCTACGCCACGAACCAAACGTTCTCTATTTCAGGGCAGGCCAAGGGTGCCATGCTAGATTACTGGATAAACGGCAAGTGTGTTGGGTTGGGCGTGCCAATTAGTAGTGGAAGTTACGATTGGTTAATAGTGTCGCCAACCTCCTGCTCAGCCGAATTTCAAGCTTCCATTCTCGGCGAGTCGCCCAACTATTCAATGCAAACGACGGGAGCCTATACCGCTCCCAATGTTCAAGTGTCGGGCGCAATAATCAACAACACTCCTGAGCGACCTTTTAGAATCTTCTCCGTCACTAACTCCCTTACAAACTCTCCATTTTCCGTGGTCGGTTTCACGACGGGCAATATAACGGGCACGGGATACGTAGTGCTGACTAGCACCGAGACGGGGCTTAACGACTACGTTGTGCCGCTTTTGCTCGAAACAAACTTCGGGAATGTCGCGCTGAACTTCGATGTCTCCGGCGACTATACTCGGACTCCATCCTTTTATATTTCATACGCTCCCGCGATTTCCCTTGTGGCAGCGGGAACCGTGGAAGCAACAGATATTAACTTCAGCTATTACCCCACGGGGATGCCTCTTGCGATTTCCTTAGATTATGTCTCAGGCACGACGGGAAATATCTACGCTGACCAAACCGTGTCCACGGGCATTGAATACCGAACGTTGGGCGGGACTGTAACAGGATACGCCCAACTATCTCAAACTCAAACGGGACTTATCACGGGCACGGGAGCATTCGGGGATAGCTGGACAACAACTGGCAGCGGCGTGTTTACGAGCGACTTCGTTTACACTTCGGGCTCCGTGTCGAAATTGTGGACGGGCATAGTATATGGCACGGGAGAGGGATATATCGGCACCTTTAATTCTCTGGAAATTCCCGCGTATGCTTATATCACTGGCAGAGTTACGGGCGATGCCGTATCGGGAGTTTTTAGCTATGACTTCCCGATTAGCGGTGTAGCGATTAAATATCCTTCGTTTTCCATATCTGGTGGCCCAATTGGGAATTCTGGAATTTATTCAACTCGCGTGAGTGGCTATCGCACAGCAGCGGCTTCCGTTTGGATTGACGAATTATTTGAAGGAGACTATCTATCTCTTGATGGGGTGATTACAGAATATAAGGCTTATGATGCCGTCGCGCCTTATTCGTTTAATTCGATGGCGGGGCTTATCGATATTCTCAATACGTATCCGATATTTGAAGTCACGGCGGCTCAAATTACTGGGCGCACTGGCGAGGACGTTGGAACTGGCGCGTTCGGCGTGCCATTGATGACGGGCGTTGGGGAGCCTGGAGTTAGTGGGCTAATGCAGCTATGGGGAATTCGCTCAGGTGAGTTGGGCAATGTATCTATTGCTGCCTCTGGTGGAATTTCTATTAGCGGCTCTCAGGTGTCTTTGACGGGAGGAAAAACATTTTACTACACGCTAATTCCAGCGGTGCCTGACTCCATATGGTATGGAAGGGTCGCTGGAAGCGTTTCTGTGGCGGGCTACGTGACCGCTTCGGGCTCTGGCGAACTATCTGGCACCGCAAGTATGATTGACCGAGTAAGAACGTTTACAGGCACTTGGGGGCTTCAAACGGGCGACCGCGACTATCTAACAGATGGCCAAGTGTCAGGAATTTCCAGTTACCAAAGCGCGCCAGTGACTTTTTACGATGTGGTGAATTCCGTTTCCGCTCAAGTGGCCTATAACGATGATTACATGGCCGACTCTCCAGATTTGGCGCTATTAACCGTCACGGGAGTTGGCACGAATTCGGGCGTGCAATTTATGCTGTCAGGAACTTACTAATATGGACAATACTATCGCGCCAACGTATCACGACCCGTCAATGTCGCCGCCTGCGCCGGAAACGCCTTATCCATTCAAGGTTAGCATTGTGAAGACTCACGATAATACCCCGCTTCCGTATATCAACGTTTCCGTAAGTCCTCAGTCGTATCTGTTTGAAAGACCTTACTCAAATAATCTCGTTCCGCTACTGGGGAGGAATATTGATTTTACAATGTCGTTGGGGTTCACGGGAGTAGGATGGGCTCAGGATATCTACTTAGAGACTTTTTACAATAGAAATCGCACGCCATTATTTTCCATGATTAGAAGCAAGAGCAGACTCAGCGAATCCCCTTATGCGCCGTGGCTGGGGAATGCCTTCGGCCACGAAAGTGTAGATATGATAAAAAAAGCACAGGTTGTTGAGGCCCGCGCCGTGATGGATACTGTAATAACTGAGATTGACACTCTTTTGGATAGTGCTATTTGGACGATTGATGATTGGGTGACGGTAGGGGTAATGAAACAAGAGTCTCGCGATGCGACGGTGGCCGAGGCTAAAAAGCAGTATGCCAAATACAAGGAATTCGCCAAGGAGGTAAAAAGCGATTTGAATCATTTCTTCGACGATGCCCCATTTCTTCCCGCCTCGGAGTCCTCTGTTTCG
>Ga0049080_10000791_pt1 | contig 10742 bp, 17 predicted proteins | sample GreLakmeER15MSRF_FD_66716 | JGI IMG/M metagenome (GOLD analysis project Ga0049080, IMG submission 66716) | Freshwater lentic microbial communities from great Laurentian Lakes, MI, USA - Great Lakes metaG ER15MSRF | ecosystem: Environmental > Aquatic > Freshwater > Lake | place: Great Lakes... | reverse complement strand
CGCTATACTTTCTTCGTTCCGCCCATAGACTTCCTGTGACAACTTGTTTAACCTCAACTCCTGAAAATACGCCCTCTGTAGAACTTCTCCCCCTAAGAAGGGCAATAACTACATAACCAGCATCGTCCTTGTCAGCAAACTCCTCAACGGATTTGACAACCTTGACCACCACCCATTCTGGGAACTTGCCGCCTGAAAACTCGTCTTCCTCTTTGGGGGTGCACTCAATAACAACATACAGTATGCCCGCCTCCTCAAGGTCGGCCTTAGTCACTTTTGTTGTCGGTTCATCCCAGAGGTAAGTCTCTTCGTCCTCGTATACTGGAACGACATTACACACCGTCCCAACCACTACATTAAGGATGTATTGCTCATCGTTATCTGGGTCTAATGTCATTGTAACCGTAAAGGGCGGGGCGTCAGCCACAGCGTGGAAAATGTCGCTAGAAACCCCTTGGAAGATGTAGCCGCTTTCGTCTACGGTGCAAATTGGGTAAATAATCCCCTCTAGGCCAAACATACATTCTAGGGTGGCGTATTTGATACAAGGAACTATCGAACCCTTCTTGGATTTGCTGTAGACATTCCAGACTGAGGCCGAGGGGTCGTCCTTAGTGGGCAACTCACGACCAGACCAGCCCGCTATAGTGAGGTAGTAAAGGCCAGACAATAGTGGCATACTGAGAGGGATGTAACCGTTGTCCATCTGTGTGTTTGCCAGATAGTTCGCACCCTCAATGTCAATCCAGATTTCAGAACTCCCCATATGTAATCCATTACTCTTACTGTCTGAAGGATAACCAAAGGAAGCCGCCCACGGCTTGGAATTATTAATTAACCACTCGTTGGCCCTGTTGGTCGTTGTGAGAAATGTTGTTTTAGCGGGGTCGCCTACGAGGGCAACGCTTGAGTTGCCAGTCATAAAGAAGTGGCCCATATCTATGGTTAACCAGTTCCCCTGCGACTGACAGAACCACGGGTGAGTTGGCTTGTGGCGTTTTGGTATGTTAATTTGCGTCCCGCTTGGTGACTGCGTGACGGAGTAGCCAGACCCGCTTTGGACGGTTGTCTTCTCCACCATTTCTGAAATCTTGTTGATGTGCTTCGGCTGGAGGTGCTGACCGCCCGCCACCTTTGGCAGGTGTATACCAAAGTTCCTTCCAGACGAATCTGGTGTCTGTTGGTTAAACATTAGATAGAAGAGATAATCGAATTGAAAGGTGCACTTCCAAAATTAGTTCCCCCAATAGGATTGAACGAAGCATACCCATACTTGTTACCACCGATGCGATTAATGCCAGCCGATGAACCCCCACCGTTGCCTGAACCGTAGGCTTTATAAATATAGGTATTCCAAGGCTCGCCGTGGGCGGACTGCATCCACTCTGTCTGGACTTTAAAAATCGTTCCGTATTCCGAAATGCCCGCAGAAGTGAGCAGGTAGTTAGACCCATTTTGGGCACACACTTCGGATGGAACGCCTTTTGGCTGGGGGGCGTATTTACCAATGTTAGCCAAAACCTCCCTAACCTTACTCTTGTTGCCCGTGTAAAAAGATGCCTTGATAGTGCCTCTTGGGGCAAGATAAGACTCCACGCCCCCGAACCCATTTGGTGCTGTAATCTTAAATCTGACAAACGACTGAGAATTACCAGTATCCGTTTCAACTAAGTCTCTATTCCAAGACCAGTTTGGGTTCTTTGCTGTTGCTGGGTTGATAATCCCAACCCAGTTTCCAAGGTCTGGGTGAAGAACGATGCTCTCAGACGAGGTGGTTGAAGAAATCTCCCACTCTGTTTCTGTTGGGTCTTTAGAGATACCAATGTAAGAGGCCGTAACCCAGCATCTCCCCATCTTGTCAAATGTAGCAGAGGATTTGTAGCACTTAAGTCTTCCGTCTTGGGCGTGAGGGGTTCCCTTGTTGGGTGCCGCACCGCCAATACCGTAATTGCTAGGGTGGTGCTTCTTGTAAGTGCCCTCCAGAAGGCCACGACCATCAATGCTCATTGTCCAGTCTGGTTGGCCCTCGCCAGCCCCCCAAGTGCCAAAAGACCTAATGCCGCCGTGGGCGGACGGAAGAGACGCTGGGGGTGATGTTGGTGCGGGCATAGTTTTGGTAAATTGTCAGCCTTTATCTGCTGTTGATAGGGGGCGAGTTGTCTGGGCGTAGTGAACTGTCATCTATCGCTCCTCTGACGCCTTGGACATAGACGCCTCTGGTGTTCTTCTCGATGGCCTCAAGGAGGGGTATCTTCTTGCGGTTGGCCTCGATAACAGACATACCAACATCGGGCGTGCCAAACACGCCACCGCCCCCACCAATCTTACGCATATCGCTAACCACCATACTTGAGGGGTGCATCATCCCATACAGGCTGTCCTCGACCTTTTCCTTGGCATTTGTGACCGCCTTTTGCTTTTTAACAAGTTCGGCTCGGTCAACATCGGACAGGTGCCCTTTGTTTGCCTTGGCTCTTTCTGTTGCGGCTTTGAAGTAGTCGTTGAACTCCTTTACACGCCTTTCCATAATCTTTTTGTCAAAGTCAAGTTGTGCTTGGGACAAGTCCTGTTGCGGAGTTCCCATTAACTTCTTATCCTTCTGGGAACGCTCAAAGTCCTTCCTTTCAAGTTCTTCCTTCTCGGAGCGTTCTTCGTTGGTTTCGCCAAGTTTCTTACCCTGCATCGACTCGGTTGCTTTTCTAACCCTGTCGATAGCATCGGCCTCCTTTGTTCTGGCCTGAGTTAATGCCGTCTCTGTGGCAAGAGCCTCTGCCGTAGCGGCGTTCAATGCGTTCTTTGCAACAACGGTAGCATCGGCGGCGTCTTTGACTTCCTGTTGGGTTGTTTTAGATTTATACCCTTCAGCCGCATCCTTTTCTCTGGCCTTTCTCTCTGCTTCTTCTGCCCGAAAAAGAGCCGCTTGAGCGTCTGTTTTTTCTTTGTCCTTGGGGGCGTGCTCATCCTCCGCCTTTTCAACATCCAACTCGGCACCTGTTAGGGCAAGTTCAGCGTGACCCACCTCGTCATAGTAGTCCAGTTTTGAAAGTGCCAAGGCACGCTTAGCCATATCGGCTTTCTTTTGTGCCCCCTTCATCCTTTTTTTCTGCTTTTCATCTGTCATCGTGAAGTCAGTAACCGCTATTGGTTTTCTGTTCTCCTTTTTGATTATGTCGGTATCCTGAAGGCTCCAATTTCCATTTTCGTCCTCAACCCATTGGTTCTTGTTCTTGGGGTCGCCCGACAAAATTGCGTTCTTCATTTTATACCATTGTCTCTTGTTGTCCTTCATCAGGGCCTCTTGCTTTTTGTCGTAAGCAGATTCCCCTTCATTAAGGATGGCATTTCCAGTCTTGGCGGCTCCTGCCATCCCGCCCTTTTTAGCGGCGTTGTGCAGTTTAGCCATTGTGACAAGACCGCCTTTTAAATCGGCATCGCCAACATCAAAGAAGGTGGAATCAAGGTCGTATTCACCCTTGTCGTTTTTGGGAATTGAATCTAAGAGTTTTTTAAACCTAGCCCGTTTTTCAACTTCGGTGTCTTTTCTAGCCTTTGTTTCGCCAGCGTGTATAGTTTCCTGATTCATTATTGCGTGCCCATACCTTGACCCACGCATCCCCTTACCAAATCCGCCGTCCTCGTTGTTATTGTAAGCGGCAACCGCCGACTTATAAGCAACTTCATCGGCTTCAGACCAATTTTCTAGTTTTTGTCTTTGGTTGGCGGCTCTTTTTTCTGCTGTATCTTCTAAAGCGTCACCCCTAATAGCATCTCTTTGCCTTTCAGTTCTTTTTGTTGGGTCGGTATTAAACGCTTCGGCGGTGAACTCAGCACTATAATGTCTTCTGGGATTAGCGGCGGCTTGGGCCGCCATAGTTGTTTCTACATCTGACTTTGCAAACTTGTTCACAGCCCAGTTGAAGAGCAACATAATGCCGTTGAGAATCAACTGCAAAACAGATGCCATTATCTGGAAAACGGGCATAAAGTTGGCGACCATATGCTCAAAACCTTCTTTCATTTCTGCCTGCCCTTTGGCGTAGACCTTAGCCTGATTGACCTGACTTCCAGTCATAGCGTTCTCGTTGTTTAAGAACTTCTTACGCTCTTCCTCACTCTCGGACAACTTGTCAATGAGGGGTGCTAACTGCTGGTATGAACGACCCAGTAACTTGGTTCCAACCTCTGCACGAAGCGTCTCTGACGCTATCTCTGACAGTTTAAGGGCCACCTCACCGAAAGCCTTGGCTGGCTTTGTCGCCATATCACCTAGTTTGCTCGCATCCATCCCCATTGTCTTAAAGGCATTGGCAAACTCCTTGTTAACCACAGCCTTTGATGCGGCGGCACCCAAGGATTTCATACCCATCAAAAGTTGTCTCACGGAGACTCCCGCCTGTTCCGCACTCATCATAATCGAGTGCACCTGCTTAGGGTCGATATGGAACTTAGACGAAAGTGACGAGATTTGCTTGGCTATCTGTAAGTTGTGGGCCATAGCCTGACTTACCTTGTCAAAGCCCATCTTGACCACAGCGGCGGCGGAAAAGATAGCAACAAACCGATTAGTTACTTCGGTTGAAAACTGATTCATCATCGTTTTCAAATAGCCAACCTGTTGCTTTGCCTGTTCGGCATCAACTGCGACTTTTACTTTTGCTTCAAATGAGTCAGCCATTTTGTTTCTTCTCCTGCTTGGCTTTTGCCAACTCCGCTTGAAGGTTGACTAGGAAATTACGCTCAAAATCAGCCTTTTGCTCGTCCTCTGTAGAAAGAATCTTAATGTCGGCACCTTCTGACACCGAATAAGCAGAAATATACCAGATAGCCTTCCCCATAGGTGTATCCCAAGCCTCTTGCTCGGACATACCTAATTTTGACATAAGCGTTACCGCTAGGGTCAGGGCGTGGGGAATGTTCTCCTTCTTTTTGTTCTGCAACTTACCGTCATCCAACTCTTCCTTTCTGTAAAAAACAGGCGAGGAGCAACATTCGTGGATATAGGTGGTTATCTCTTTGATAACCGCAAAGTAGTATTCTATGCTTGATTGCATCCACGCCGCACGCCACCTGTCCCGAATGGTAGGGTTACGCAGAGCCTCGGCTGGGTGCTCGGCTGAGCAGATACGAAGGAATACAAGTATGTCTTCTGGGGTAAGAGAGGACATATTCCCCGTCACAAAGGGGTTCTGCAACGCTAAAAGATACAAGGAGTGCCGTAGGCTATACGGCTTCAACTTGTATCCAATAATGTCCCATTGTTTAGGTAGGACGAAGGCCGTCAGGAAACGACCATCCATAGCGTTTCAGCGTGGCTGATTAGAAGCCAGCGGCCTTGAGGCCGACAACGGACTCGTAAGCCTTACCACCGATGCTCAGGTTGTGGAAACCCTTAGCCTGACCCGAATAGGAGCATTGTTCGATAACAATTGTGTCCCCATTAAGCGTCAGGGTGTCGCCAACCTTGATAGTGAAAGGGGTGTCTTGAAGGACACGACCATCAACAGAGACATTGGCTCTGAAGTCCTGCATACGAACTCCGACCACTTGACCTGAAGAGTTGGTGACTTCCTGCGTATCGGCATACTGCCCATCACGCTTATAGGAGTCGATGATAATACCAACAATGTCGCCCTCCAGCGTGTTAAGGCCGAAGTGCAGAATCGTGCCGTAAGTGATAGGATTGACTGAAGTCGCAGTCTGGGAAAGGGGAAGAGGAGGACTTGTCGGGGCGGGCATAGGAGTTTAGGTTTCCCCTTGACGCTTGTCAACCGTCCCAGTCTGCGTCTGGGTCTATCATCCAATACCCTTTCATCAGGGCCTTTGCCGACCACCCCATCAACTTATCCGCCAAGCAATCGAGCGGCTTTTGCATCCAGCCTGCGGGCCAGAACTCGCCAACGAAATCCGCTAATCTAAAGACCTTCTTCCCGCACCACCACAAGATGCGGGCAATCAAGATGTAAATCTTAGCCTTCACGCCTTTGGCGGGTTGTCAATTGCTCGCTTATACTCACCCCATCCCGCTTGCTTAAAGTTGATGTTGTAACGGGCGGACAGGGCGTAGACCGTTGCCACAGTCGTTCCTAGCACCTTGGCGGCGTCTCTGGGCGTGTAGTTACTAGCAACCATAGCGTGCATCCGTTCCTTCAGAAGCCCCATCTTCATTCTACTGTCTTGCTTCATTGATTTGCTTGAAGGCTGTTGTGGGGATGTGAACCACAGGCTCTATGTCCTGCCAGTCTCCCCTGTCGTTCTTTCCTCCCGCAGTTCGTCCACCTATCTTGACTGCAAAGTTCTCTTCGGCGTGGTGTAGCGGGCGGGTGTAGTAAATCTTGTCGTCCGAAAAACGGACGCAGAAGAAGAAGGGGCGGTTGAGGGTCTTGTCCCTGTTGATTAAGTAGGCCCACTTCTCGGAGGAGATAATGATAGTCGGATACTTTTCGTAGGTAAAGTTCCTGCATCTGACCTCGATGAAAGCGACAACGGCATCGCCACGGGCGAGCGACCAATCGCACTTGTAGAACTTGGGCAACTTGCTTGGCGTAGTGCCCCATACCTTTCCTACACGCTGGGCCACAGCCGTCTCTAGGGCTAGGTGGTCGTTAGTCTCGTATGTAGGGCGGGACATTACTTTAGCCTCTTCTTGCGGCTGACCATCATAAGGGAACCCTTCTTGGACTGCCTGTAGAAGGTTGGATAACCAATGCCTTCGTGAACATTTAGCCGATGGTAATACCCATCACCCGCATCCACGGAAGTCTTCTTGCACTTGCAGGTTACATAGACCCTAGGCTTCATCAATAAAAGCAGGGAGTCGCAACATTGAGAGCGTGCGATAAAGGGTTTGAACTGGGTGCTCACGGTTGTTCACCCTCACGGATACCAAAGGTATCGTTACGCACAAACTTAAATTGGTCGGACGCAAAGTGGCGTAGACCCCCATCCTTATCCAACACGACAGCAAACACATCGTTGGAGAAGGTGCCGCCGTCACGGACATAAACCAGCATCCCGTATCCTAGCGGTGTCTCTACTGGCATAGGATTTCGGAACTCGTGTATCATTCAGGCTTGGCGTCAGGCGTTATAGCATAGCCAGCCGTTATGGAGTCTGTTAGACGCTCGATTTGACCGCAAAGCATAGCAGACTTGTCGATTTCCTCGTCCAGTTTCTGGTCAAGGTAGTCGCAGTTGTTCTCCAGCCGCTGAACCTCGGACTTGAGTAATGCGTAGTCCTCGTAACGGACATACTCTCCTCCTGCGGTTTCATATTGAAAATTATCGTATCGCTTCGGTTCGCTCATTTGGTTATTGTGGTAGATTGCGGATGAAGTGTCCACTTATTTAAAGGCTGAGCAAATAAATCCGCCCAGCGTTTATGGTAAAAAATAGATACGGTCTGTGTGGTCTTGGCCTCCCAAATTGTCTGTTTCTTCCCAGCAAGAACGCTACCTGTTCGTCTTTTCCTTCCAGAGGGTTGCCTTGCGACCCCATCGGGAAGTTTTGGTAGATTGCGTCTAAGCAAACAACCTGCATATTCGTTTACTTCACTCATAGGACGGTTTATCTTCCAAGAAGTTGCATCGGGCTTCAAGTTGCTCGTTATCCCCCTTCAGCCGCTCGACCTCGGCATCGAGGCGTTGCTTTTCTGCGAGCAACCAAGCATAGTCACGCCACTCGACATACTGCCCTTCATCGTCCGCTTGCATCACATCACCGCCCATTGTTTGCTGGGCTTGGATGCTCGCCACATTGTAGCGGTTCGGCTTGTTGAGGTTTCTCACGACTGCTTGCCCTCCTCGGCTTTAAAATAGTCAGCCCCAGATTTAAGATTAGTCAGACGCTCAACCTCGGCCTTGAGGCTGGCGATTTCCTTTTCCTTTTCGAGAAGCAACTCTACAGCCCTTCCGACCGCATCGTTGCTACCTTCTGGCTGGATACCTTTTTCAAGCCTCTCGACCTGTTCACAAAGGTAAGCCGACCTTTCCATTTCCTTATCGTGCATTTTGTCGAGGCAGTCGTTTCCTTCCTTCAGCCGCTCGACCTCGGCCTTGAGGAACGAGATTTCGACCCTTGCGTGGGACAGGTCGGACTCAAGCCCTCGACCCCAAGCGGTGGTGCGATTGACTTCTTCGCAAAGGTAAGCCGACCTTTCCATTTCCTTTTCGTGCATTTTGTCGAGGCAGTCGTTGCCTTCCTCAAGCCGCTCGACCTCGGCCTTGAGGCGTAGTTCTTTGGCTGTTCCAGCGTTGATGACCATCTCAAGGCATTGAGCGTGGTTGTCGGCTACTTCAAGTTTGCGGGTCAGCCGCTCGACCTCGGCCTTGAGGCGTTCGTTCTCCACGGCTTGCGTGAACACCACGGCATCGGACTTCTCAAGGTCAGCCTTGAGGCGGGCGTTCTCTTCGCACAGTCCCCCCATTTGGTTTAGGTCGTGGATGCGTTCAAAGCGGGCGAGTCGGACTGCCGTGTTTAATCCGTTAAGCAAGGCTTCCAGCCCGATGGCACTATTGTCAATCGGTGCCTCGTTGTCCTGTGTATCACACACAGACACAAAGCCGTCTACACGCTTGATAATGTATCGCTGGACTGGCTCCTTGCTCATACGGACTTTTGGGCTTCCAATTCTTGCTTGAGGACTTGGTTCTCCTTCAGCAAAGCGTCAATCGTCTCCTGCATTTTAGACAGGGCAACGATTTGCTCAAAGTTGAGGAGCAAGATTTGTGGTGGCTTATCCATTTGATTTGGCTTTCTTCAACTGCTCACGCAGTTCTACGATTTGACGAAGGTAGTGTTGGGTGTGTTCCTCATTGGACTTCTCAAGCATCTCGGCGTGGGCCTTGGTCGCCTTGAGTTCGGCCTTGAGTTTATTGATTTGTTCTGTGTCTGACATAGTGGCTGGATGCTCACGCACCAAACCCGCTGAGTCAACCACGGATTACTCCTTGGGCAGGTAGTTGGTCAGGAGTTCCTCTAGGATGCGGGCCGTTGATAGCCCATTTGCCTTACAATGCTTGGTGAACCTGTCCTTGAGGTCTGCGTCAATGTAAGTGACGAAGCCCTTGCGGTTGTGACGCTCAATGTAAGCCTTGAAGGCCACGGAAGATTTAGTGGTTAGCACCCCATTCACTCGGAGAAGCGACCCGCCGTTAGCGGCCTTGCGGTCAGCCGTCTCCTTGGCGAGTTTGTAGGCACTCTGGTAGGCGACAGACTCCAGCGAGTCGGCAGGAGGGTTCTTGCGGATGTAGGCTTTGTTGTAAGCCCGCATATACAGTTTGCGTCTGTCCTTCTTAGTGAGGGCAGGCTGGTCGGGTGGAGTCGTGTGTTCCATACCTACATACTGCATAAACAGGGACGCTTGTCCAGCATCTTTTTTTAACTTTGTTTGCCCATACTGATTTTTATTTCGTTGACAAGAGGACGCTTGTCCAGTAGGCTGTCTTTACACAACCAACCTATGTCTACGACATATCTACATCACAACGGCACCCGCTTCATCAATGTTGACTTGAGTCGCTTCCCCAAGGCGGTTCACAGAATGAACGACACGGATAAGCAGGAGTTCGTCAAACTCTTCCTTGAACGGACGAAGGCTCTTAAGGCCCTCCACCACTCTCGCCTCTGGCACTCTAACGAGACGCTTGAAAAGCGTGAGCAGGCTTTCGATGCAATCGAAGCCAAGGTGCTCGCCCTCGCCAACAAGTATCCTGCCCCTCAAGCCTAATGCACCTCCTAGCCTTTACGGATGGGGAACTGCGAGACTTCCTCGATGTAGTCCTCGCCCCCGTTCTCCTACTCACGCTGGTTATCATCGCCTACAAGGCGTTCAGCAAGTGAGCACAGACCCTACGATGGAGCCGTTCTACCTAGACCTTCAGCCCCTCGACCCCTGCCCCACCTGCAAGATGGGGATGTGGCAAACAGGGTCTGTGTTTGTCCGTGTAGAGCGTGACCTCTGGCTTGGTAAGTCCAAGTGCTTCCTCTGCCAAGGGTCTTACCGCTGGGACATTGACCCCGACAAGCCCATTGAACATCAGAAGATTAACTTGCTGAAGTTCCTTGCTTGACAATCGTTCACCCTTAGTCCATAACAGTAATCACACGACCAACACGACCTATGATTAATCTAAATAACATCGAATCGAGCGACCTCGAAAAACTCAAGAACTACCTCGCCTCCGCCAAGAGCGAACTCGACAAGGCTATGGAACAGGTGGACGGAATCCTTGAACAGCGTAACGACCTTGAGTATGCGGTGAAGTGCGTCTCTGAAAACGAAGACGCTATCGCTGAACTGAAGCGGGACAAGGAGAATGGGGAAGAAGTCTCCGACAAGGAGATTGCTGACCTTGAGGCCGAAGTCGCTGACGACAGGCTCCGTGTAAAGCGTGAGTCTGACCGCCTCGCCAAGTTGGTCGAGAAGCAATACATCTACTCGTCCCTCCTAGAGGTTTCTAGTGACGCTACGGACGCTAGTGACTACCTTGACGGCAAAGGCCCCCTGCGTTAAGCAGGAGGGTCTAGCGAGGGGTTGGGAGAGTAGTTAACCATCGCCTCGTAGTTGTGGACGGCAATCATCTTACGGCCCTCGTTCTCTTGACCTTGCGAGCCTCGGATTATGTCATACACATAAAGGCCCTGCACCTTAGAGTAGAAGCGGCTGGCCTTGGTGGCTAGCACCTGCCCAAGCGTATAGGAGACTTCATTGTGCTGGTCTACCGTGGTATCATCTATCAGGGAGTT
>Ga0049080_10000790_pt1 | contig 10745 bp, 14 predicted proteins | sample GreLakmeER15MSRF_FD_66716 | JGI IMG/M metagenome (GOLD analysis project Ga0049080, IMG submission 66716) | Freshwater lentic microbial communities from great Laurentian Lakes, MI, USA - Great Lakes metaG ER15MSRF | ecosystem: Environmental > Aquatic > Freshwater > Lake | place: Great Lakes... | reverse complement strand
AACTATGTCGTTGAAGAATGGGTCAAGGAAAATGAACTAGCAATTGAGTCTGGTCTTCGTTCTGAATTGACAGAAGACTTTATTGCTGGTCTACGCAATCTGTTCACAGAGCATTATATTGATATTCCAGAAGACAAAGTCAATGTTGTCGAAGAGATGACAGCACAAGTTGTTGAATTGGAAAATAAGCTTAACGAACAGATCTCTTCTGCAGTTGAAATGAAGAAGCAATTGAATGAGTACGCAAAGAGAGAAGCGTTCTACGAAATTTGCGAAGGACTAACATCTACTCAAGTAGAAAAGATGAAGTCTCTGTCTGAAGGTGTTGAATTTACATCACTTGAAGACTATGCAGAAAGTCTCAAAACTCTCCGCGAAAACTATTTCTCAACAAAAACATCATCAAAGTCAAATAACGAAAAACTTGATGAAGAAACAGATGTTGTGGAACAAGCCCAGAGTCTTGCAGAACAAAAACAAAAAGAAAACAAGACAGGTGCAGATCCAATCATGGACGCATATGTCAAGTCAATTAGTCGCACAGTTCTAAAATAATAGTCAATAAAGGAGTTTACTAAAAATGCAACTTACTGAACAACTAGTCAACAAGTGGGGTCCTGTTCTGGATCATCCAGAACTTCCAAAGATCGCGGATCCTTACAAGAGAGCTGTTACAGCTATGGTTCTTGAAAACCAGCAGATTGCTTCTTCTCAGCAAGCAGCATTCATGGGTGGTGATCGTTCGTTCCTATCTGAATCAGCTCCAACAAACGCAACTGGCGCTTCAATCAGCAACTACGATCCGATCTTGATCTCGCTGGTTCGTCGTGCCCTTCCAAACTTGATCGCATACGACATCTGCGGCGTTCAGCCAATGACAGGTCCAACAGGCTTGATCTTCGCAATGCGTTCAAAGTATGACTCACAGACTGGAACAGAAGCTCTCTTCAACGAAGCTAACACAAAGTTCTCAGCTGCAAACAAGCTTGGTGCAAACGGTGCATCACAGAATCATCAGACTTCTACACCAGGAATTGAAGACTATACTCTTTCCAACACTGGTAACGGTATGACAACAGCTCAGGGTGAAGCTCTTGGTGACTCTGGTACAAACCTATTTGCTGAAATGGCATTCTCAATCGAAAAAGTTACAGTAACTGCTCGCGAGCGTGCATTGAAGGCAGAATACACTCTAGAACTTGCTCAGGACTTGAAGGCAATTCATGGTCTTGATGCAGAAACTGAGTTGGCAAACATTCTGTCAACCGAAATTCTTGCAGAAATCAACCGTGAAGTAATTCGTACAGTGTATTCTACAGCTGTGCTTGGTTGCTCAGCTGGTACAACAACAGCAGGAACATTCGACCTAGACACCGACTCAAATGGTCGTTGGTCAGTTGAAAAGTTCAAGGGTCTGATCTTCCAGATCGAACGCGAAGCAAACGTAATCGCTCGTGCAACCCGTCGTGGTAAGGGTAACCTAGTAATCTGCTCATCTGACGTTGCTTCTGCAATGGCAATGGCAGGCGTACTACAGTATACCCCAGCACTTCAGGCTGATCTACAGGTAGACGACACAGGTAACACATTTGCTGGTCTTCTACACAACCGTATCAAGGTCTACATCGATCCTTACTACGGTTCAACAACAGCAGGAACAAACACATCTGAACTAGTAACAGTTGGCTATAAGGGTACATCACCTTATGACGCTGGTCTGTTCTACTGTCCATATGTTCCTCTACAGATGGTTCGTGCAATCGGACAAGACACATTCCAGCCACGTATCGGATTCAAGACACGTTACGGAATGGTCGCAAATCCATTTGCTGAAGGTACAACAGCAGGTCTTGGACGCCTATCAAATCGTTCAAACGTCTACTATCGTATCTTCAAGGTTTCAAACCTTCTGTGATCTGAAGAACAATAAGAAAGCGTTACTACAACTTGAGGGGGAACTTCGGTTCCCCCTCTTTTTGTTCATAAATACTACAGAGGTAAGTTATGGCAAAATTAAATCAACAACCAACAAATACAAGTTTTCTTCAACCAACAAAGTTTCAATTGACATTTACAAGAATGCCAAATTTAACTTATTTTTGTCAAACTTTTAATTTACCTGGACTATCGATGTCTGAAATAATTAGAAATACCCCGTTTGTTGATTTATATGTTCATGGTGATAAGGCTCAATATGAGCCTTTAGATATAACGTTTATGGTAGATGAAGATCTTAGGGCTTGGTTAGAAATGCATAATTGGATAACGGGGTTGACATTTCCAAAAGAATTTGATCAATATCGTCGTCTTTTAAAAGACAATACAGATTACGGCGGAACAGTATCCGATGCGGTCATGACAGTAATGTCAAATAAAAATACTCCAAATATTCGTATCACTTTTAAAGATTGTTTTCCTATTACAGTGTCTTCAATTGCTTTTGACTATACTATGGATGCAAATATGACTCTAACAGCTTCTGCTACATTTAGATATAATTATTTTGATGTTGACATTCTTTGAGTTTTAGTGTATATTGCACTAATATTCCAAGGAATTTATATCATGATCAAGAACATAGATGACCTAATGGAGTCGTGGAAAAAAGACTCACAGATCGATAGTACGGAACTTGGTACAGAATCCATTCGCCTATCGTCCCTGCATTCAAAGTACATAGAAGTGTACAAGACGCAAAAGATGCGTTGTCAAAAGCTTCAATTTGATCTCAATAAACTGACCAAATTGAAGTGGAGATATTACGACGGTAAGCTAAACGGAACAGATGAACTGACTGAACTTGGTTGGGAGCCAATGCGTGAAAAGTATCTTCGCGCAGACATAAGCACAATGATATCTGGCGATGATGATGTGCTAGAAATCCAGACTAAATTAAACTATACGGAACTTTTCGTAGATTGTTGCGAAAAGATCATCAAGGAAATCCATCAGCGAAGCTTCAACTTGAAGAACGCTATAGAATGGCAGAAGTTTACACAAGGTGTCTGAAAAAATAATCGTAGCAAAAAAAGATGAAGCATACATAATGATCTCTTGCGAGCGCGGCGTCGCTCGCGAAATATCAGAATATTTTACATTCTATGTTCCAGGATATCAATTTACTCCAGCATTCAAAAGTAGAGTGTGGGATGGCAAGATACGTTTGTATGATACTAGAACATCCACACTGTACTACGGACTCATAACACATCTTGAGTCATTCGCTAAGGAAAGAAAATACACCCTTGTCTATGATGATAAGGTTCTTCAAACGACATCCTTCTCCCTTCACGAAGCAAAAGAATATGCCGACTCCCTGCATATACAAAGTCGTAACAAAGATATTGACGCTCGCGACTATCAGATTGAAGCGTTCGCGTATTCCATACGTAATCGTAGACAAATGCTTATATCTCCAACAGCATCAGGTAAATCATTAATAGCATATCTTATCACAAGATACATGACCGATCAAGACAAAAAAGGTCTAATTATCGTACCAACGACATCTCTTGTCGAGCAGCTATATTCAGATTTCCAAGATTACTCTACAAAGAATGGCTGGAGTGTAGAAGAAAATATCCACAGAATTTATTCTGGTCGTGAAAAGTTTTCCGACAAACTTGTCACAATCTCAACATGGCAATCTTTGTATACACTACCCAAGCACTACTTCAACTACGAGTGGGTGATTGGAGACGAAGCACACAATTTCAAAGCCAAGTCATTGACAACGATCATGACAAACTTGGACAAAGCTTCTCTACGAATTGGCATGACAGGTACGCTCGACGGAACAAAGACGCACAAGCTTGTTCTTGAAGGTCTTTTTGGACCAGTAAGAAAGACCGTGACCACAAAAGAACTAATCGACAAGAAACAACTTTCGGACTTTGAGATCAAGTGTCTTGTGCTAAAATATCCAGAAGAGATTTGTCGTCTTCTAAAAGATGCCAAATATATCGATGAGATGAAGTATCTTGTTACCAGCGATGCACGAAACAAGTTTATTCGTAATCTGGTTCTCTCGCTAGAGGGAAACACGTTGATTCTTTTCCAATATGTCGATAATCATGGAAAAGGATTGCACAAGTTGATTGAAGAAAAAGCTGATGGAAGAAAAGTCTTTTTCGTTCATGGTGGAACGGAAACTGAGACCAGAGAAGATATTCGTGCGATTGTCGATGCACACAAGATAATAGATGAAATAACTTTTGAGTTTGACGAAATAAAAATTACATGCAAACATGATGAATTAGTTCCTTTATCTAATGGAAATGTAAAAAAATCTCAATTTATTACTGAAAATGATGATATTGATGCCAGTTGGATACTAAATAAAAAAAATAATCAACTGGAGTAAATATATGAAATATTATACAATATACAAAATAACAAATAAAATTAACGGTAAATTTTATATTGGAAAACATATTACTGAAAATTTATTTGATGATTACATGGGTTCCGGAAAACTCATAAAGAAAGCGATTCAAAAATATGGCATTCATAATTTTCAAAAAGATATTTTGAAAATATATGATAATGAACACGATATGAATATTGCAGAAACTTTATTGATTGATTTGAAAGATAATCTTTCATACAATTTACAACCGGGTGGAATAGGGGGTTGGAAATATGTAAATGAAAACAATTTATCCAACAATGAAGACTCTAAAAAGAAAAAATCGGATACAATGAAAAATTTTTGGACAGATGAAAAAAGAAAAGAACAGTCTATAAAAATGAAAAAATATTTTGATGAGAATGGTGTAGAAAAATATAGCGAATCTTTGAAGAATAGATATACTGATCCAGTATATAAAGAAAATTTTACTAAAAAAATGAATATTGTCAATAAAGATGAAAACAAAAGAAAGAAAGCAGGTCAAAAAATCAAAGATAAATGGCAAAATGATGAAGAGTTTCAAAATAAAATGAAAAAAAGAAAACCTAGAAGCTCAAATGGAAATGCTATGAAAAATAAGTGGGCAGATCCAGTTTGGAGAAATAAGATGATAGAATCCAGAAAAAAAAGGATAAAAAATGAAACCTACTAAAATAACTAAAGGGGGCGTAGGATGTATTATTGTTGCATCTTACGGCACCTTTTAGTACAGGTATCAACGTTCGCAATCTACACAATATCATATTTGCCTCTCCATCAAAGAGTCGAATTCGAAATCTGCAATCGATTGGTAGAGGTCTTCGACTAGGAGACAACAAGAAAAAAGCTATGCTTTTTGATATTGCGGATGATCTAAGATATAAGAAACACGAGAATTTTACATTGAAACATTTTGCTGAGAGAGTAAAAGTTTATAGTGAAGAACGTTTTGAGTTCAAACTATATAATATAGAAATCAAGGTATAAAAATGGAAATACTCTACATAAAGTTAAAGAATGGAACTGACATCATCTCCAATACTTCCATTGAAGGTAATGATGTCACTCTAGAGAATCCAATGGCAATTAGACAGTATGCAGATCCTACCGGACGTATTCTATTGTCGTTTCAGGAGTGGGTACCATCAGACTTTGTCGAGACTAGTTCCTTTGTCATTAGCAAGGAAGAGACTATCGTGATTTCAAGTACATCTCTTCGCACTAAGGAATTCTATAAAGAGTGTCTTCAAAAGAATGAAGCGAGTGATATGGATTCAGATCACGATGATGAGGAAGACGAAGAAGCATCAGATGCATATTCAAGTCTCATCAAGCTACTAAACAATCAAAAGAGATTATTGCATTGAGCTGAACACTAGAAGTGTATCGCTTTGTCAAGTGAAAGTCAAGGAAAATCGTCATGAAAAAAACCCCATCTAATCATTATGTCAATAACGAAGAATTCCTATCCGTCCTCATCAAATATCAAAAGGCGGTTAGGAAAGCAAAACGAAACAAGGAAGAGAAGCCTCCCATACCAAACTACATAGGGGAATGCTTCATGAAGATTGCCGAACATCTATCATATAGACCAAACTTTGCAAACTACTCATACCGAGACGAAATGATTGCCGATGCAATCGAGAATTGTCTCATGTATTTCGAGAATTTTGATCCAAAGAAATCGAAGAATCCGTTTGCATATTTCACTCAAATAGTGTATTATGCTTTCATTCGTAGAATCTCTAAAGAAAAGAAACAACAATACGTCAAATACAAGTCTCTGGAGAATTCAAGAATATTTGATGACATTACTGGTGAAGATCTTGAACTTTTGGGTACAGAGATTAAATCTAGCGTTGTCAAAGGTCAGGAAATATACGACAACATGGCCGAGTTCATTGAAAATTTTGAACAGAGTCGAAAGGTAAAGAAAGAAAAGTCTACCAAAAAAACAGGAATAGAAAAGTTTTACGAAGGAGATACAAATGGCTGAACAAGAGCCTCTACCAAGTCAGATTGAATACTTGATGAAAAACATGTTGGATCAATCGCAAGATGTTTGGAAAAGAAACAACTTTCGTCAGCGTCTTGCTCGCATTCGTGATTTGATGAATGACAAGATTGCAAAATATGATTCGGAATATGCCAAAGCCAATCGCAATGTAACTCCTTTCAAGAGAGCGTCCAAGTGAAGATTGCTCTCATTAACGATACTCATGCTGGCGCAAGAAATGATTCTCTTGCGTTTGATGATTATTTTTTTCGTTTTTGGGACAATGTCTTTTTTCCATATCTCAAGGAAAACAACATAGACACAGTCATTCATCTTGGCGATATCGTTGATCGTCGCAAGTTCATCAACTATGTCATCCTCAATCGTTGGAGAAACAAGTTCTTTGGTCGTCTAAAGGAGATGAATGTAAAGCTGCATGTATTGGTAGGAAACCATGATGTTCCATATAAGAATACAAACGATATCAATGCGATTGAAGAACTTTTTGAGCAGAGTGATACCATCCAAGTTTATAAGGAACCTTGCGACATTGCTATTGATAATTTTGACATTTGCCTGTTACCTTGGATTAACGTCGAAAATCAGCAAAGAACTCTCGACCACATCAAGGCAAGCAGAGCACAGGTAGCATTTGGTCATCTTGAGATAGCTGGATTTGAAATGGATCGCGGTAATGTTTGTCGCGATGGAATGAATCGTTCGGTATTTGACAAGTTTGAAATGGTTCTTTCTGGCCATTTTCACCACAAGTCTACAGATGGTCATATTGTTTATCTAGGCAATCAATATCAAATGACATGGGCAGACTATGATGATAAGCGTGGATTCCACGTGTTTGATACAGATACAAGGGAACTGGCATTCGTTGAAAATCCATATCAAATGTTCTTCAAGATTACATATGATGACAAGAACGATTTGGACTTCGATAAGTTGAAAAAGCTTGATTTCAGCGAGTACACAGGAACATATGTGAAGATTTTGGTTTTGCACAAGACCAATCCATTCTTGTTTGAGCGATTCATGCAAAAGTTGATCGATGCTGCTCCTTTAGACATAAGCATCGTGGAAGACTTTTCCGATTTGACAAATAAGGACGATAGTGATATCATAGATGAAGGTGAAGATACCATGACCATACTTGATAAGTATGTCGATGGTCTTCAAATGGATTCTGCCGATAAGCTTAAATCGATTCTCAGAGAACTTTATCTGGAAGCAATAAATTTGGAAAAAGTATGATACTCTTTGAAAAAGTTCGTTGGAGAAACTTTCTTTCTACAGGAAATGACTTCACGGAGATTACACTAAACAAATCTCCTACAACCCTAATCGTAGGAAACAACGGAAGCGGAAAGTCAACACTCTTGGATGCGTTGACTTTCGCTCTATTTGGTAAACCATTTCGCGGTATCAATAAGCCAGGACTATTGAATAGCGTCAATGAAAAAGACTGCGTTGTCGAGATAGAGTTCATCATAGGTAAGAAATCCTACAAGATCCTTCGCGGAATCAAGCCGGGCAAGTTTGAAATCTATTGTGACAATGAACTAGTCAATCAAGATGCGTCTTCGCGAGATTATCAAGAGTATCTTGAAAAGTTCATTCTCAAGATGAACTACAAGTCGTTTACCCAGATCGTAGTTCTTGGTTCATCTACCTTTGTTCCGTTCATGCAGTTGTCTGCTGCGGATCGTCGTGCAATCATAGAAGATCTTTTGGATATACAAATCTTTTCGTCCATGAATGTTGTATTGAAGCAAAAGCTTCAAGCAATCAAGGATGAGATGAGTGACGTTTCTCATCGTCGGGAAGTTGTAAAGGTCAAGATCGAATCAACGAAAAAGTTGATCAACGAGATTACCAATACAAAAACTCTTCATATTGAAAAGACACAAAGAGACATTGCAAACAGCAAATCTCAAATAGTTACTTTGGAAAAAGAAAAGGCGTCTCTTGATCAAGAGATCGTTAAGCTTCAATCTGAAGTCGTTGGTGAGAAGAAGCTGGTTGGCAAGTCCAACAAGCTAAACAGTCTCATCGTCAAGATACAAGACAATGCCGAGAAGGCACAGAGCGAAATTAATTTCTATGAAACCAATGATGATTGCCCGACATGTCGTCAATCAATTAGCGAAGATTTCAAGAAAACCCAGATTCAGACATTTCAAGACAAGATTATAGAATACGGCAATGGTCTTAAGGAAATAGATAATGAATTGGAGAAGATCAATACGCAAATTGCTCAGATCCAAAAGACGTTGAAAAAGATAAAAGACAAGACATTCAAGTCTCAGGAAAAAAATGCAACTATTACTGCAGTCAATGGTTATATCCAGAAGCTACAAAAAGAAATTGATACCATTGAGCAGAACAAGACAATAGACACAACGCATACTGATGATCTAAAAGCACTTGAAAAGCAACTGAATGATCTTGTTGAAGACGAGAAGAGATTGGTCAATGATAAGCATCATCATGAACAAGTTTCTATTCTACTGAAAGATACTGGTATCAAAACCAAGATCATAAAGCAATATCTTCCAGTCATGAACAAGCTAATCAACAAGTATTTGAGTAGCATGGAGTTCTATGTCAACTTCAATATCAATGAAAGCTTTGAGGAGGTCATCAAGTCTCGCCATCGTGATGAATTTGCCTACGAGAACTTTTCTGAAGGCGAAAAGCAAAAGATCGATCTGGCACTACTATTCACTTGGAGAGCAATTGCCAAGATGAAGAATAGCGTGAATACCAATTTGCTGATACTGGATGAAATCTTTGATAGCTCGTTGGACTCAAATGGTACGGAAGAACTATTGAAGATTTTGAACTCCATAAGTAGTGATACCAATGTTTTTGTTATTAGTCACAAGGGCGATATTTTGTTTGACAAGTTTAGATCAATAATCAAGTTTGAAAAGATCAATAATTTTTCAAGGATTGTGAAATGATGTATAATGATGATTCTTCCAATGTTCAAACGCATGCAGTAAAAACCAAGATTGTGACGGTACAACATACTGTGACAGAATTTTGGTTAGAAAATATGTCGATAGACAAGAAGCAGATCTTCGAAGATCTCATAAAAGAAAAACTAGCCAACGAAATGGCTAGAACATTGTTGAAGGAAAATCTTGTACTATTTACAAAAGAATCTCATCCGGATAAATTTGATACGATCTATCGTGCCAGATGTTATTTGGCTAATAAAGAAGATGTGGCTTTGATTGCAAATATCAAGTGAGGATAAGATGATAGAAAACGGAATGCTAAAGATCAATACGGCGGCGCAAACAATAAGACCGTATGAAATATATGATCTAGTCAAATCTACGGATCCAGTATTGAAGCAAGTTTGCAAGCCATTTGATTTTGCAAATCCGCCAATTGATCCAATTCATCTTGCGTCATCTCTTTTCGAGACGATGTTCAAGCATAGTGGTCTTGGTTTGGCTGCGCCGCAAGTTGGCATACCTTATCGTGTATTTGTCGTTGGATATGACAATACGAACAAGCAGGTATTCTTCAATCCAGAAATCATTGAAAGATCTCAAAGAGAAGATGATCATCTTGAAGGTTGCTTGACGTTCAAACGTCTATTCTTCAAAGTTTCTCGTCCACAAGAAATCAAGGTCAAATATCAACATGTGAATGGTGAGTGGAAAGAAGATAAATTCGTCGGTCTTACCGCTCGTTGCATTCAGCACGAATATGATCATCTTGATGGCATTTGCTTTACCGAGAGAGTTGGTAAAACTACTCTGATGATGGCGAGAGAAAAAGAACGCAAGATGCGTATCAAAATGACGCGAAATGCTGTATAGTGAATTTATGTATTGGGAGAATCCCATGATGAGTGATAGTGATTTTTTGCATTGGCTTCGCGATAGACTAATCAATGTTCACGGCGAAGACAACATGAGTGATCATATGATTAGACTATATAAGATTGCAAGGAAATTGGAAGATGATGATTCATATTGGAACGAAATAACGAAAAATAAGTATAGAGAAACCGATTGATTTGATGTATAATACGTTTTTTATGGGATGATATGATGTACCAGAAATATACTGTTGCCGATGTAAAAGAGTCTTCAGCGAGAAGACTGTTCAACGTCATTTCCACATTTGCAGGTGGCGGTGGATCTTCCACCGGCTATCGTCTTGCGGGTGGAAATATCATTGCAATCAATGAATTCGTTGAAGAAGCAATCAAGACATACTCGACAAATTTCCCAGATACAAAGATCATTCCCGGCGACATCAAGAAATTGACAGGTAAGGACTTTCTAGAGACGGCTGGTCTAAAGCCAGGTGAACTTGATTTACTTG
>Ga0049080_10000789_pt1 | contig 10750 bp, 18 predicted proteins | sample GreLakmeER15MSRF_FD_66716 | JGI IMG/M metagenome (GOLD analysis project Ga0049080, IMG submission 66716) | Freshwater lentic microbial communities from great Laurentian Lakes, MI, USA - Great Lakes metaG ER15MSRF | ecosystem: Environmental > Aquatic > Freshwater > Lake | place: Great Lakes... | reverse complement strand
TGCAGGAATAGATTTAACAAACTCTGTGTTTTGAGGTTCTTTGTCTGTAATTATATCAACTTTAATATTGTGTTGATCCATCAACTCACAAAAACTTTTTGTAAATTGTCCTATACCACCATGTGGTATTAATGTTTGATAGCTTACTAAAAAGCCAATTCGTTTATCGTATGTTCTCATTTATCTTTCACTGTAGGTACGTCTTGCCAGTCAGTCCATTCACGGTTTTTAATAAAACTACCGTTTGTGGTAGTTCCGCTATAGTCTGTAACTTCAATTTGTGTTCTATATTGTAACACTTTTTCAGGTCCGTCCCAACCGTTTCGGACAAGATATCTTAATTCATACATATATTTACCTTTTCAATAACCATATAATATGGGTATTCTTATCGTGCCATTTTGTTTCGTATACAGGTTCGCCTGGCCCTGTCCACATAGCAGTTAGTCTATAGGCATTCTTAAACCAGATGCGTTTTCTTGTTAGATTACATTTTTTAGGTAACCAAGCAAACTTGAGTTCTGCACCTAAGTATGCGTTACGATAAAAAGCCTCAGGTGAAGTATAACCAATACTATCTAAGAAGGGCATTAAGTACCCCACTCGTTTTTAAAGAGTGGTACTTGTAATCTATCACTATATCGCCACCCTCTGTTCATTGCCGCAATAGCAACGTTTTTTGCGTTCAGGTTATACAGTGACTCTACACCACCGCATGGCATCAAATAAACATGACCCTTAAAGCCTTTACGTTTATATTTCAATACTGCATCTTCGGCTTCCTTCACATCAGTTTCTGTTGCTACTACAAACTTAAGATATACACTACCATACTGTTGATATTGATTGATTACTTCAGGGAGAATAGCTTCTTCTTCTTTCTCACCACTGATAGATAACTTCGGACTCACGCTAAATGTAATTGAATGTTTAGCTCTCATCTTTTGCCAGTCATGTAAGTACTGACCAAACTCGGGTGAAATCATTTGAGTGCCATTTGTCTCAAATGTAATTTCTTGTAATGCTTTCATTCTGTCATGTGATAATAGGTCGGGATATGCACGTTGCCATCCTAGAAGCGGTTCACCACCCGTGATAACCAAGTGTTCATCAAGCCAACGATGTCCAGGAAGTAAATCACAAATACTATTAGCAATAGCATCGGAATCGAGCACAGGACTAAGATGTTTAAAACGAGGGTCCCAAGATGCATAACTATCACATCCTGTACTGACAAGCGGTAAGGATTTATAATCTGTATAATCTTCTGCTTTGATTGCAATAGTATCTCTCTCAATGCTTAGTTCTCCCTTAGGCATGCCAAAGCCGCCGCATGTAAAGTTGCATCCGTAAGTTCTGAGAAATACACTAGGGACTCCCATGTATTTGCCTTCACCTTGAATGCTATAAAATAATTCTGATATTTTTAATTTACTCATATGTTACCAATTATGTATTGTATTTGCTATAATGAAACAACATGTTATCACATGTAGCACCACCCAGAAAGTTTTTAGGAACAATGCAATTTTTGCTTCACCCAATGTAAGAATAGGTACATCAGGCCTGTCATCATCGGTGTTACCCATCAGATGACCGGTTGCTCTTGCCCAGATTTTCTCTAAACTATTCATACTTCCCCGACGCTAAAACAATTTGACAAATGTGTTCTAATCGTTCAATGTGTTCAAACGCACGCCATGGACTTGTGTCAATTGCTACAACTCCGTGTCCTTTAATACCTACAATGTCATAGGCAATATTGCCTTTATTATCTAATTGTAACTGCTTATGGCATTGATCCGCAAGCTCTTGGCTAATAGGAGCAACATCACCCACATTAGGTGCTACCTTAGTGTAACGATTGAGTTCCGGAAATGCATTGCTGATAGTACTTAAATCAATACCGGCATGCATTGCGGCGATGCAATAAGTAGGATGTAAGTGTACTACTACTCTTACATCATTACTATGCTGACCCATTTCTCGTTGTAAGCCGAAGTGTAGAGGGATTTCTCCACTAGGTTTTAGCTTCTCACTAATATCTGTATATGCTAGTTCTTTCCAAGAATAGTATGGTCTAGGGGGTTGGTCATAATAGCCTTGTTCAATACCGATCTTCTTAAACTGATCGGGTTGCATTGTCTGCTTACGAACACCACTGGGTGTAATATAAAAATGGTCACGGTCGTGATGACGAATACTTATATTGCCATCACGACTGGTAATCCAGTTGCGTCTATATGCTTCAACTAATGTATCGCAAATTGTTTCTAACATTATTCAAACTCTCTATCTTCTCTGTGACCACTACGACCTGCCATGTTGCTATCAGTCTCACGTACTTCTACTTTACAGCACCATACACGTTTAGCTTCTTCAGTACCGCAGTTAGGTAAAAAGATTGTATTAACATATTCATACAAGAAGTCAGCAATACCTTCGCATCCTGTGCGTTCTACTTCTGTAATCTTTGCTAGTTTCAAACGACCTAGTTCTAATAGATGTTCACGCATCGGATCATCTTGTGCGACTAATAATGTATGGTCAAACCAATCTTCTAATACTCCCTTGAGTGGCTTTAGACCACCAAAGTCAGTTACCCAGTTACGGGCATCTAATGTGTCAGCTTCAAACTCAAAGTGAAAACTCATAGCATAGCCATGAATTAAATTACAATGACTGTCAGCACGCCATTGACGGTATGCGACAGGACCTATTTGTTTGTATGTCTTTGTTGAAAAGAATTTTTTGTTTGCCATGATGTTCTCCTATGTTATATTATAGCATAGGACGCAGAGTTTGTATACCGGGATGAGCCCAAAGAGACCGGTTATCTTATTTATTAAGAACGTTAATTATCTGGGCATCTGCCACTCGTTTTCTTAAACTTGAACTACTGAAACTGTGGTCACGACCATTGAACACAAGCTCAATACCACGTTCACCACCTTCATATCTTCCAGTAAACTCTTTCTCAGCATACTCTATACCTAGTATGCGAACATCCAATGGTAGAATAAGTAATAGGTCAATAAGGTCCTGTTCAGTTTGATATACAACTACTTCATCTACATAACGACAAGCCGCAAGTTGAATTTGTCGTTCTACAATACTTTGAATAGGTTTATTCTTAGTATCAGGTCTGTCGATAGTTGGATCAGTTTGTAATCCACAAATCAAATAATCACAATGATTCTTTGCTTCACTGAGCATTGCAACGTGACCGGCGTGAAGCATATCAAACGTACTGAAGGTAATACCAATCTTCTTACCGTCTTGTTTAAGTTTTTTAATGTGATTGAAAATCATTTTGAAAGAGTTCTCCACATTTTCTTTTGGTCATGTTCTTTTAAGAATTCTTCCTCACCGGCAAATGTAGGTGAGTCAGCCATAATTTCATCTAATAACCATTTTAACTTGTGTAAGTCTTTTTTGATTTCAAAGGTAGTGAATCCGTCATTATAAGGACTGTGTAGTTCTACACCCGCAATATAGATTTGATGACTTACTGAATTGTAATCCATTGGTTTTCTAAATCCCATTACTGATCCTTACATGTACAATTACGGCCCTGATTACAGTTACCGTTGCATTTACTATTATTCGGCATTGTTGCAACCAATACCACAATACCAACTAATACTGCGATTGAGATTATTAGAGTGATAATCATTTGCACCCCTTATTAGCAATTTGTAAAAACTCTTGTCGTGCCGCTGGATCAGTTTTGAAACCACCACCTAAACGACAAGTAACTGTGCTTGATCCTGTATCTTCTACACCACGTGATTTCACACAATAATGTTGTGCATCAATCATTACCGCAACATCTTCAGTCTCCAATATAAATTGTAGAGTGTGGAAGATTTGTTCTGTAAGTCGCTCTTGAATTTGAGGGCGTTTACTGAAATACTCAACAATGCGGTTAATTTTTGATAGTCCGAGGACTTTTTGTTTAGGAACATAAGCCACAGTAGCCAAACCATCGATAACAACAAAGTGATGTTCGCAATTGCTTTGGACATTAACGTTGCGTTCAACGACCATTTCGTTGTAATGCATCTTGTTATCGACAGTCGTACACTTTGGAAATGCTTCATAATCTAATCCCCAGAAAATTTCATTGACATACATCTTAGCAACACGCTTTGGTGTCTCAATAAGACTGTCATCAGACAAATCTAATCCAAGATATTTCATAATAGCAGTGAAGTGTTCTTCAATACGATCAATCTTGTCTTTTCTGTCTAAATTGTTTGGCAATGCAGGTGTCTCAACTCCTACTTTGACTAAGTACTCATGCACTTTTTGACCCAACTCAGGGTCGCATTTTGTTTTATTATAACTCATAGATAACCTTCCTTTGTGATGGTTTTTGTTTTGAAGTGTAAGCTACCGTTGTGTAGCTTACATCATATTTATCACGATTACTTAGCTTTTGCTTTTTCTTCAGCACGTGCGGCTTTTTCTGCTGTAATTTCATTACGGCGAGCCTTAACTGCTTTAGCTAATTCGGCTAGTGCCTTACGGGCACGTGTACCAGCGGCTGCATTGCCTTTGTTAAACTTGTCGTTCTCGGCATTGTATGCTTCTAAACTTGTTTCAATATCATTTTGTGCGCTCATTGTTTTTCCTTTGTTAATTTGCGTTTTGTTTTTGGTACTTCTACCGATTTGAGTGCTTCTCGCACCTCTTTTAATAATGCTTCGTCATCCCATTCTAACATAGTTTTGCCATCAGGGAAAGTAGTTACGGTTAAATGATTTCCCTTAACTACAGTTGGTTCTTGTGATTCTATTTTCTTTTTACGTGTTGCCATTTTAATATTTGCTTTCTCTAGTGTATTTGCGATAGTCAGTTGCCATGCGCAAGTATTTGTCCCCACCACCCTCTAATACATCAAGGATACGATCTATAGTACCATTGTTGTAATCACTGATTTTACCCATGTTCTCATGCGGCTTCTTTAATAATTTTTCTAGTTTGTCTAGTGCGTCTTCTATAGACCAAGGGACATAGAGCCTTGTATGGTCATTTGCAAAAGTTTCAGGGAAACTGCGGTAAGCAGGATAGAGAACGTTACAGCCCAAAGCATCTGCTTCAGAGACAGTGTTAGACACCCAGTCTTGTAGCGCACAATTAAAAACAATACGAGAATCGTTAACGATATCATAGTAATCATTCTTTTCTAGATCCTCATGTACTTTTAATAAACCACGTGCTTGCATGTCACGTGTACGTTGCATGTAACTATCATTGTTTGATTTTAGTTTACCACCTGAACAGATAGCAAATTCTATTCCACTCTTAGGATGACGCTCATTCCATGCTTCAATAAGATCCATGTAAAAGTCAGGTTGCTTCTCTTGATCCCAACGTGCAGAAAAAACTACACGATGCTTACGTTCACCGAATGGTTTGATAGAATTAACACGTTCTTGCACTTCACTCTTACCGAATGCTAGACCACTGATATTATATAATGGTGCCTTCCATCCTGCAATCTTCATGTGCATAACCATTTCTTCATTCGTAGCTAATACACCATCTACAAAACTGTCAACCATTTTCTCATAGTGACCCATAAAATTACCCATTCCCCATACGTGAACAAAGTCATCTGGATCGATACTTTGTGCCAAACATCGAACATAAATCTTGGGACGGCTTGTGATCGGGATCTGTTTCATAATATAAGGCAGTGATTCAATACCTGGTTGAAACATGTCTTCAAAATAAACCACATCGCCTGCACCTACGTTACCAGCTTTCATCATCTTAATTAAATTCATTAACTGACTCATGCCAAAATATGTGCGACCGTGTGCGTCTAATACTTGTCCCGTAACAATAGCTTGGTCATTACTTAGTGTGTCACCGGGGACAATAACATAGTTAATACCACGTTGTTTAAATACACGCTCATTCCACTCTTGTAATTGTAGAGTGTATCGTGCTTTATAGGGTTCAAGACCCATATAATATAATTTATGCATTTGTTTTTCTTTCAATATCTTCTTCTATACATTCTTCACCGTATTGAATCTCTACAATACGACAAGGTTCATTGTATGGATTACTTAGCTGATGCCAGTCACCTACAGAAATATTATGTGATGTGTGTTTAGCTAATGTTTTACTAGGCAATTGATAACCATTATTCATCATCGACACCACATCACACATACCTTCACTGACTAACCAATGTTCATTGCGTTTAAAATGCTTTTGCATACTCAAACTTTGACCCGGTTCTACAGTTAGTTCTTTTACTCTACAACCTTGCACATCATGTAGTATACGATAGTATCCCCATGGACGCAATGTTTTCGGTTGTTTCCACTCACGTAGTATCCAAGAACTACTGTTAATTTTGTTGTCACCACCTACACCAAATCTGAATTCAACATCCTTAACTGACATTTCGGGAACATTGATTGAGGTTCTATCACCACCGTTCGCAAAGATAATGGTATCATTTGGATACATCATCTTTACATTGTTAATAGCTTCAATACTAGATCCATCATTGTCATCAAAGATAACGCAATGATCTACCATTTTTAAATTCTCTATGATTGACATTCGTTCAGTAATAGGCATAAAAGGTTGACCTTTTTTACGGGTCAACCATGCGTCACTATTCATTCCGACGATTAGTTTATTGCCTAGTTGTCTTGCAGCCTTGAAGTATTCAATATGACCACTGTGTAGAGGATCAAAGCCTCCGGTAACTAATACAATTTTATTTGTCATAGTACTCTTTCAAATGATGAAAATTATGCGATACTCTAGGTAAATATTTAATTTTATTAAATTCCTCAATAAAGTTATCAAAGTTAGAATGAGTTGGGTTAAAGACTGCAATGTTGTTAACATCTTCGATTGTATACAATGAAGCAGTCCAATGCACAATTTGTCGGTAGTTAATATCAACGTTAATTGATGATTCTTCAAAAATATTTTTAATTACTTGGTAAAATGAATACATTTCTGTATAGTTATACTGACTCACTACCATTGAGAAAATCATGTTTGAAATACTAGATTGCTTACTTAAAAATTTCATGTTTTCAATAAGTTTATCCCAGTCACCATTCAACCTAGTTACATTCTCATATGTATCTTTAGTACCTGCATCTACACTAATTTCAATAGTCTTTATAAATGGTTTAGCCTGTAGACTGTCCCACATTTTTTCAGTTAACAATACACCATTAGTGATAATTTGTATGTCTTGTAAGTTTGGATATTTATTTGCATCAAAATTTATCAAGTAGTCACGATAAATTTTAGAATAAAACGGATCCCCGCTACCAGTAATCATCATTCTTCGCAAAGACTTAGAAAAATGTTTTTCTATTGAGTTAAGTAAATGTAACTTGTTCTTAAACGAATCTGAATCGGGATCGTCATTAGTTACAATGTCAGCACGACAACTAGGGCATTTCAAATTACAACTACGATCAAACCCAAATAGTATTTCTTCGGGCAGACCTTCAAAGTTTTCTAAATCTTCTATTGAAGAAATATTGTATTGTTTTTCAAAATCTGTTTTAGATAGAAAAGAATTTGGCACTACCCCAGTATTAATCAATTGCGATAGGTCTGGGCATACTTTTTTGTTGCAATGACTATAGCTACCATCAAACACTGATTTTCTAATATCAGATGCGATATTACCTTGCCAATGTTCATGTATATTATAATGAGATTTTGCTTCACCTATTAAATTAGAAGGACACCAACTAGGACAACAAACCCACAGGGTGTTATCCTGTGCATCTATGTAGTTGAAAGGTTTAGTACAAACGTATTCTTTAAGTATTTCAGACATGCTTAATAAAGTTGCATAGTTCAGCGGCTATAACTTTGTAACCGTCTGTTGTTGGGTGAAAACATTTGGTCATGTGTTTGTTTGATTTTGATAATCTCTGACAGATGTTATATGCATCATGTAGTTGATCTTTAGGATACCCATCTAACAACATCAATTTATCGACAAAGGTTTGATAGTTAACGTGTTTGTTCAAATAGTTATCAAAATTTATTTGATCTACTAGATCAGGGAATCTATTAAAATCTTCCAATCCTCTTGGATCAAATGCATTAGCAAAGATAAATTTTAAGTTATGTGCTTTAGCAAATGTTTGCGCTTCCAAAATACAACACAGTGTTTCCGTAATAACTGATACTTCACTATGCGCTTCTTCAAAGTATAATCTCCAAAGTTTATTACCGTTGTCATGTGGGTAGACTGTGTTATAGGGATAATATTGATTGATATAGTTTTTTGAAAAGAAATCAAATCTATCCCAACCACTTAACAAAAATACAAGGTAACCACCTGAAATATTGTCTCTGATTTTCTTATCAATGAAATAAAGTTGTCTAACAGCACCTCTATTACCACATCCACGCTTACCTAAGTTCACGGGAGTATGGTCATTGATATAATCTCGGCATAGGACATTGACCCATGAATTTTCAAATTCATATTTAAGTAAATGCTCATCTTGACCCATAGGGACGTTAACGTTACCGTTATACTGAGTCCATATATGGTCAGGGTAGCCACCTTGACCTTGAGTCCAGCTATCCCCTATGCCAATTACTACGTTCATCGGCGAATTGCATCTTCCCATGAATCCTTAGGCCACTTGCCGCCAAGCTGTTTTGTATGTTGACGATACGCAAAACTGCGCATATCATACAAGGTTGATTCGTCAAACTTGTACCCATAGTCTACACAGAATTCTTTGTATTTTTCAAGGTCTTCAAAAATTTGATAGACACGTGGGTTAGATTGAAGGTTTGGTTTTGCCATTTTGATAATCCTTTAAATAGCGAGTTGTTGATAAGGTTTAGTTTTGTTGTAATGAATCGTAGCACCATTCTCACCGTCTTCTGAAACAGTGATAGTAATATTACGATCTGGATACCGAGTTGCGATAATCTCATAAAGATCATCACTAATCATTTCACAACTTTTGTAATTCAATTCGAGGATGCCCTGAGAATATTGATTCTCTAACCATCGTTTGAATTGAATAAACTCAATATCCCTGTCGTTGTGAAATACTTCAATAGTCACATCAAAATGAAAGATGTGACGATGCGGAGTGCTTAAGAAACTAACATCATATTCGTCACCTGTTGCAAGTGCTGGATCATGACCTGCAGACGGGTAGCAGTGAATACCTTCTTTTCGAAAGGTGACAAATATTGTGCGAATCGCGGCCTGCTTAATACGGCCACGTTGTTCTAGTAGTGCTTGTTCTCTTTGTTCCATTATCTATCATCTCCTAAATCGACCGTATCGTGGTCATGATCCCATTGTGCCCGATTCATTAATCTCAATTCACTAAAGTACTTATCCTTAGTTTCTATAAGTTTTTTAATTTTTTCAGGGTCAGCATTTCCCGCTTTTTCTAATTGAAAGATTTGATTGTCTAATACTCTAACTGATTCTTCTAGTGTCTTAATACGACTTCTATATGGCATATCATTCTCCTAATACTTTTGAAATTTCATCATCACTATCTTCAATAACTTCGTCAACCTCTGGTTCTGATTCAAACAATTGGTCAAACATCGTCATTGCATTTACTGTTCTCTTACCACTGATACCTTGACTACCTGATTGAAACTGCATCCACAATCTGCTATTTGAATTAATTAAATCAATGGCTTCTTGCTTGTTCTTCTTTGAAAAGACCTCATCAATAACATCTTTGAATAGAACACGTTCGAATTGTTCATTCATTAACATTTTAGGAACAACTCCTATATCATATTGACGATTAGCTTGTTGTACCGCAGACATATGTGTGAACACATTGTGACTTTGTAACAGTGTATAGCTCAATGTATCCCAACTAGTTTTAGTTTCTTTACCATGCTGTCCTAAGAAACCTACACCACGATAGCACAGATCCTTAAGTAGTAGTTTATCAGTAACTGGACTATCTGTAAAGACTTTATGGATGCCATCAGCTAGCACGGCGTCCTTAAATTTACGGTTATCAGTTGAGTAAGACTTTTTCTCGGCAGTCTTTTCCATACTGTATGACCATTTCTTGTTATGCTCAATACTTGTATTGAAATATGCTAAACCTTTAGCCGCACTAAAGAAAGGACTTGCACAGTCAAAGGTAATTTGTAGTTTAGGATTATGATACTTGCGAATAGCACGTTGAATGTCACTAAACAATACTGCATATTCTAAGATACTTGTACCCAAACAGTGAATCAAATCATGCTTACCTTCTACTAGTAACCCATCGTGAATGATATCAATCATTCTAGTTAGCATCAAGTGTACATCAATCTTATTCTGTCCACCAAACGCCCAACCATTAAAGTGATTGTCTGGATAGATATTTGGGTCGCAGTACTTCTTCATCTCGGCATACCAGTCTTCCGACTGACCGTGATTCCTACCTTGCAATACATTTAAGAACTTACATTTACCCGAACGATTGTTGATAAAGTATTCGTTGTTAATGTGAGTAGCAGTGATTGCCTCTTCAATAGTACTGATACCATGAAGACTGTTTCCGTTCTTATCTTTCATACCAAACGTTGTTAATGATTGTGACGGGATATCAAGACACATGCCATAGTCCATGTATGTGTCCATCCAGTTTAATACAGTTTTACGCTTTACCATGGCACGAGGACAGTTAGGATCCTTCCAGTCAGCAGGCCATTGACCTTTTAGAATCTGAAATCCACCAGAGTCACC
>Ga0049080_10000787_pt1 | contig 10756 bp, 15 predicted proteins | sample GreLakmeER15MSRF_FD_66716 | JGI IMG/M metagenome (GOLD analysis project Ga0049080, IMG submission 66716) | Freshwater lentic microbial communities from great Laurentian Lakes, MI, USA - Great Lakes metaG ER15MSRF | ecosystem: Environmental > Aquatic > Freshwater > Lake | place: Great Lakes... | reverse complement strand
CCTTGAATCTTTAACCCGCAATAGTGGTCGGCAATCATGTCCACGATTTCTCTGTGGTGAGCCGCGACAACAACCTTGTCTCCGGATGCAATCTTGCCGTCAATCCATTCGAATACCGACTCCATCTTGGCTTTCGCGGCTAGACGGCGTAGTACCGATATCCGAACAAGGTGTTCGTTGGCTTCTGCACGAATCTTTGCGTGTACTGCGGCGTTCCAGATTGACGTACCCATCTCGAGAGCGACTTCTTTGGCTCGTCGGGTGATGTACTCGATAATATCACGACGCGCTTGTTCATACTCTTTCATGCCGGCCGCAGAACCCGACACAACAACCTTGGAGTGGCGGACTGCGGGTAGGTCTAGAAGCACTTGTTCTTTGGTCCTACGGATGTAACACGTTGCACGGAGAGCGTCGTTCAGCTCTTCTAGGTTTGTCGCGCCATCTATATGCCACTGTCCAAACCGGTCACGGAATGCGCCACAGTACCGTCGGTAGAAACCCCAAAGTCCGCCAAATTTATTTAGTTGTCCGAGAATGTCGAGTTGCGGTCCAAACTCGGCTGGCCTATTTGTTATCGGCGTGCCGGTAAGACACAGTACAAGTCCATCCTTATCGGCTGAGCGCGCCATCTTGATGGCTGACTTTGTTCGCTTTGCGGTCGGTGTCTTTGCATAATGCGATTCGTCGAATACGTAACTCGTGAATCCGGTTAGCGACTTAACCCAGTGGTCGATGTTTGAATACCCGACAACGATTACATCAAACTTGTTTCGGTCGGGAAACTCTGAACGATTGGCTACGGTACCAACGCTACGGTGTGGAAGCCACTTATTGAATTCATCGCGCCAGTTAAGGACAAGTCCGGGTGGACATACGATGACCGCCGGGAAAGCATCCGCGTACTCAAGTGCTGCAATTGCCTGGATTGTCTTACCTAATCCCATGTCGTCGGCAATAAATGCACGTTTTGCGTTTGTCGCGTAAAGCACGCCGGCTTTTTGATACGGGAGAAGCTCGCCATTGAGCGAAGGCAAATCCAGCTCTGCAGAAGTCGATTTTGCGGCTGCTATCGACTCCGTTCGCGCGGCTTCTATCTGTGTTGCCATTTCGCTTATTTCACTTGGGACTTCATACCCAAAGGATTCCGCGAAACCGATTACAGAACGTACTGCGGTTAATGGAGCCTTCCATGCTTTTGACTCAGCGTCCCACGTAACTCCCGGTACTCCTTTTACTGCTCGAACGCGTACTGGGTCATAGCTAAAGCTCATGAACAACCAGTCGTCCAAGTGGTAAACACCAGTTCTTTGAACCGTTTTATCGGGAAGCGTAAAAGTCAGCACGTCGTTGTCAATGTGAAAGTTGTGTTTGCTGGCGAAATCGCGTGCTTGCTGGAGACTTGACATCGGAACTCGCCACACACGGCTCACCTTGTCCCACTTTGCGCCGTCAATCTTCTTGATTTCTGTGACCTGCGCCGCGTCATACGGGAAGTCGAACACCAAATGGTCGTTGGAGAGGGCGAGTGTCTCGGGCATCAACGTCATGATACAACTTGCGGGGCTCGAATACAATGCCCGAAAACTAGATGCGGTTGCGCTGAGTTCTTCGGACTGACACGAGGCGACCTGAGCGAACGCAAAGAAAAAGCCCGCCTGCGGGGGGCGCAAGCGGGCTTCTTGTTTTCTTTTGTTGGCTGTTTTATGCGACCATTATTGCGAGAAAAATCATGGTACAAACTACGGTATACGACACGCTAACTCCCTTCTTGTAGTGGTCAAAACGATAGTAGTCACTTACTTAGTAGTTGTCAAGCATTGACCTTCGTCACAGACACACAGGCGTGCCAATAGTCACAAAAGTATGTTATCGGTATGGTTCCGAGACTTACTCATCAGTCTCGGTCTTGGCTGTTAGAGCGAGTCTGAACGAGTCAGCACTGTATCAGATGACTCACGGGTCAGTTCGTAGCCGAGCGAGTAGCAGCGTGAGGAGACATCACTCAGGGCACCTTCCAGCGCATCAGTTTTTTCCTCTGTCCACGTTGATTCGGCTGCTTCGGCTTCGGCTGCCTCTACTAGGGCTATCAGTCGGCTTAGAACGAGTTTGACTTCGTCTGCTCGCTTCATCAGTTTCGTAATGTCGGTTTTTGTTGTCATGTGTCAATACTAGGGGCATTTATCGCCCATGTCAAGTTCTAGACTGTGTAGTTAGGCACACCCACCCGACCACCCACCCGTCGGACTTCTCGGCCTGCTTGCCGCCTTGGCCGCCAGATGGGACTGGGGACAGCGCACACGGGCGGGACTCCCGTGTGCGCTTGGTTCTTCTTTTGACGGTGGCGTATGAAGGGCGTGAACGGGTACAGCAAAAAGGGCGAGCGCACCTTTCGGCACGCTCGCCCTATTCGGGGGGGTGTTAGCCGTCAGAATTCCGAGGCTAGTTCTATTGATATGTGGTTGCCATCGCTAAGATGAGCAAGCATTAGCTCGTGAGCCGAGCGCAATGCGCAATGCAATGCAATGGCGTCACCCGAGGCGATTGCCTCGTTGAGCGCCTTAGCGCATTGCGACAACTGCGACACTAGCAATGAACATTCGGCTGTGAGCGTTGCTACATCGCCGTCTTCGACAATATATTCGCCCTCGTATCCGCTGAATTTCATTAGATACCCCCTTTCTGCTCACCATTCTAGGGGCATAAGTACCCCATGTCAAATTTTATTAGTGAGACATTAGACACACTGCTATTCTGTGTCGGGCGTCACACTTGCGCTTGGTGTGTCGGCGGTCACATCTTACGTGTCGGGCGTCACACAGCCCCATTATGTGCCGGCGGTCACACTACGTGTCGGGCGTCACACTACGTGTCGGCGGTCACCCCGGCGAACAAGTGTTCGGTCGGCAGCGAGTTGGAGAACTTTTCCGCCGCCGGCTTCCGGTCCGCCGTCGCGGGGACATCGCAATAGCGGGGCTGCGATGTCCCCGACGGACTTCTTCTGACGGTGGCGGATGACGAAGGAACTGAGTTGCTGAAACAGTTTTGGATACACGAAGTCGGCTTTGATGTCGGGAAGCAAACATCCAAGTCAGATTGTTGGAAACTTTCTTGACAAACCGCATCTCACTTGCTAACACGGAACGTGCGAGGAACTCTGATGGCGTCAAACATGAGAGTCCCGCCAAAACCAGAACCAAACCCAAAACCACGAGTGGCTGGGTGTTCTTGGGCAACAAAAAACCCGCCCTTTCGGGCGGGCTAGTTGATTTTTACCCTGCTAGTAGAACTAAAAGGCAAAAAAAGATTACATAAGTTGTGGCTTGGGACAAAACATCACCCCCAATTCTCCTTTTTCCATTTTTCCCACTCTTGTTGCTTTCGCTCTATGTAGTCACCGAGCGGTATTGCGATAAGAATTGAGACGGCGATTATTTGATGTATCTTCACTTCACCCCCTTTACTTTTCTATTTAGTAAAGAGTAGTAAGTGGTACGCAGATAGTCAAGCACTCCCACGCACTTCTGTCAAGTTACTACCAAGGTCATGCGTCACAGGCTTTGACCACCGAGAAAGTTGACAACAGGTCGGGTCTAGCCGTTCATGTGTTCGCAATTGACGACATCACGAGTTCTTCGCCTGGGACTGAGGACACCCCCGTTTGGTAGCGGGGCTGCCAGACGGGGGTCATCTTCTACCGACGGTGGGGCATGAGTTCCTTCCGTTCGACCTGATGAACACCTGTGGGCGAACACCTGTTTGTTCCAACCGATGTGACGAACTTCATGCCGTACAAGTTGCTTTTTGTCCCATCTACGGGCTAGCGTGTTGCTATGGCAACACGCCACCTTACACACGACACCGAGACGGCTGTTTTAGAAGTCGCCAAGAACTTTTGGCTTCGTGAGGTCGTGCCCGTGACCGTACCGAACGCCTGCATACTGGCTTCTCGTATTCTCACGGTTGCCCTAAACAAGTACGGGGTCGCTGCTAACGCAACCCAGCTTGACGCTGTCTGCTGGAACGATGAGGGCTACCGCCTACGCAATGATGTAGTTGCTTCCCGAGAGAGTAAGACCGCTTGGTCAGTAGGCGTAATGTCTAAGCCGAGTGACCGATGGATTACCAATGAGATTACTTCGGGTCGTAATCCATTTGAGCGAGATTTCTTTGGACACCTTGTAGTGGAGACCGAACACCACTTCATTGACTTCACTGCTGGTCAATTTGACCGCCCTCAACACGGCATTGTGACTGGTTCACCCCTCATCGTGCCCAACTCCCATCTCGTAGAGACAAAAGACGGGTGGAAAGTACCGATTATCAAGGGCGTCTACACGATTCGTGACGCCAAGTACCCTGCCTCACCACGCACCGCACCCGACTGGCACACGAACTACAAGCGTGACGCCAAGCGACTGATTGACGAACTACGCCCATTGTTGGGCTAGTTCCTCGCTTTTCCCCTTCCGTCTGGATGATGTCGCGCGCCTGCGCTTTGCCGCCGCAACCGTGTGAGAGGGAACTGATGCGATTTTCTCTCATGGCTTCTTCGGGTGCGGGGCTGTCATGTCTTCCCAGAGTTCTTCTTACCACGGTGGCGGATGAACGGGAATAGCAAAACGGGCAGACACACTCGCAGTGAGTGCGCCTGCCCGTTAGTCGGGGGTTCGCTGTGTGGTTACTGGCTAAGTATCAGTGCGATAACAAACACGACGATTACCGTCGCTATCACTCCGAGTCTTCATCTAGTGCGTAACGAACGGTGTAGCCACGCCCCATTGGGACGTCGTGGTGCGATAAGTTCAGGTGCAACACTTCTCCCGATAGTTGCCAGCGCAGACGCCAAGTGTCATTGACCGTGACCGCACGGATGAAGTCGGGAATGGTTTTCGCTGTGAACTCTCCCGATACCGAACGATTCCATAGTGGCAGTCCGTCAATCGTGAAGTTGTAGGTCGGGTTGGCGTCGTACCATCCCTTTATTCCTTCTGTGAAGTGAAAAACGGCAGTCTCCCAGCAATCGCCATAGCAATCGTCTGCAGGTTCATCCGTGTACTCTTCCTTTATAGGGTCATACTTCATGCAGTCGCAACTGTTTTGGATTACTCCATCCCAATCACTCTGTGTTTTGGTTGTTGTCATGCGCTAAGAATAAGACATAAGTAGTACTTTGTCAAGTCATGTCGTGTGTGCTTGTGGTCACGCTTGAGGTTCTGCCGGCAGTCGGTTTCGCCCCAGCCGGCAACCGGACTCTCAGTCGCACGCCGGCCCTCCGGACGCGGGAGGGTCAAGCTGCGGGGCTGTCAAGTCCGACGGCATCTTCTACCTTCTGACGGTGGCGTATGAGCCGACACGAACAACAACGGCGAACGGGTACGAACGACAACGGGCGCACCTACCGAATTGGTAGATGCGCCCGTGTTGGGGGTTGGTTTGGGGATTTGGCTAGTGCATTACTTCCAAGTAGATAGGTCAAGCACCACTTCTGCGAGTTGGTCGCAGTAGATGTGCGACTGTTCCGCTTCTACGACTTCCGTGTGTGCCATTTTCCCTGTTTGTATGTAGCGGATACGCTTGACTATGTAGGTGTCTGAATAATCAAGCACCACTTCTATGCGTCGGGTTGAGGTAATCGGCAGGATTACGCCGACTGTCTCGCCTTCCTTATTTTCTAGTTCAGCCATACGCCCGCCCGATACGGCAAGCACTACCATTTTCCCGATTTGGTTCATTACTTCGCTAGTGTCGCACGGTCGCCCGTCACGCACTATGCCTATTAGGTGACAAGACGAACCGCCCTTGCCCCATTTGAGTGTGTTTGTCATAGTTCTATCGTAGGGCAGTTGTGGGTCTTTGTCAAGTTTCTAATCTGTGGCTGTGGTCACGGCGCAGGTTTCTGCTCTCAGGTTGCGAGGTTCTCCGCCGCTGCCGCCAGACGGCGAATGGGACTGGGGGCGTTGGCTAGCGGGGCTGGCGAACGCCCCCAGAGTTCTTCTTACGACGGTGGCGGATGAGTTGCGTGAATACACAAAAAAACCGCCTAGCCATTACGACTAGACGGTTCTTCGGGGGTGGTTATTCGTTGGTCAGTTGTTCACTTACCAAACTGCTTCTGCTTCATTTAGTTGTTTGCTGGTTGTATTGTTTGTATGTTGTAGCGCACTCTGGGCAGTGTTCATCATTGTTTAGGACTGCCCACTCGTCACCACAATTTTGGCAACAAGTTTCGTTTCCGAATTCTGGTTCCCGTTTCATTGTGTATCTATCCCCCCTTTCTTTTACTGGTTTTTAGGACAGTCCTCGTATGGGTTCTCATTACCCTCGTTGTCCTCGCACGGACACCAACCGAATAGTCCTACTTGTGTTTCGTGCGTGAGTTCGGCTAAGTCTCCCCAAGACGGCGAGCCACCGAGTTGGTCTATGACCAAACTCCAATAGTCCACAAATAGTTTTTCTTTTCCGTTCACTATTGTTATTTTAGGACATAAGTATCCCTAAGTCAAGTTTTGTGGCAACAGTCACATTACATTCCTCGGCGCAGCGAACCTCAATAAGTATGAGAGAGAGGAAGTTATGCCAACAGACGACAACCGAACATACGAACAGATAGCAACCGAGACCTGCGAGTTGATTTGCGCTCTACAAGACGCTGTTGGGGTTCTTTTCCCTTGGCGTATGTATGACTGCGACAAGATAACCCTATCCAACGACACCATCAAGTTACTTCTCAAAGCCATCAACGACTGAACCTGCTCGACCGGGCATCCGGTTTTGTAATCCAGCGGGGCTGGCAAGTCCCTGCCTGAGTTCTTCTTTTGACGGTGGCGTATGACGGGCAAAAAAATAAGGGGCGCACCTGCCTTTCAGCAAGTGCGCCCCTTTTGGGGTTGGCTATCAGTAGGCGAGTGTACGACTTAGCAACTCACGCAGGATAGGCGTTGAGGCTAGGTGGTCATCTAGTTCGTCAAAGATTTGCTTCTCAAACTCGGCAAACGACTTATCGCCGTAACGCCCTACGGGCTTAGTGGCAAAACACACGCTCGGATAGTTCGCACGGTCAAACAATGCGAACGAGGTAATCGTAAAGGTGTCGCTCGGTTGCCACAACACACGGCGAACGGTTGCTTCGTACTGCTTGCGCTTGGCGTTGTGGTCAAACTCTAATTCTATCTGCTCGCCCCATAAGTCGCCTGAGTGGTCTTGCTTTATGTCTATCTTTGGCGAACGCCATATATAGGTCACCTCACGGTCACGCTCTTGGCGTAACGCTTTGGGTAGTGCTGTTGCTGTAATCACTTGCTCTCCTTTTCTAGTAGGTGAGGTAAGTGTACCTGCTATGGCATACGACTGTCAAGTTATTGCGCTGGTCGTGCGTCACACACGGCTGGCGAGGCGAGTTGGCTGCGAAGGTCGCACCTGACGACGGCGGCGGCGACGGGGACATCACTCGGCGGCCCCGCGCCCGCCGACCAACCCGCGTTCATCTTCTTGTGACGGTGGTGGATGAATAGAAAAAGCCCCCACCCACATTTCTGCGGATGGGGGCTAGTTCGTAGGGGTTATTTAGTAGCGAACGCACCTTCGTATCGGTGTTCACCAATAAAAGAGATGGCTTTGTCGCCCTCTATCTTGTAAGCGAAGATGGCTTTGTCGCCAAGAACATAGACATACTCTGCCCATGCGAACTCGGTGTCACTCTGCGTGAACCACTTTATTGATGTTATGTCGTTGTGTGCTTCGCCATACCCTTCCACTACCTTCCACTCGGTTTCACGAGTTTCGTAGTTCGGGTCAATGACAGACCATGAAAGGTTGTCGTGGAGAAGTGTCTGTCGGACTTTCTCTACGCCGTCACGGATTACGAGTTCCGTGAGTTGGGGTATCTTGACTGATGGGTAGCCATCCCAATGTGAGTAGCGACCACGCCACCCATCACCGAACGGTTCAGCGATAATGCTACGAGTTGCCATTTGTTGCTACCTCGCCTTCGGTTTCCCATTTGGATACTTCTTCCATGACATCATTGAGCGATTTGATAACAGCAATAATCCTGTCAAATAAATAATCTTTGATGTCTTTGCTTACGACAACCTTACGAGTTTCCATTTGCTACCACCTTGTCTGATGATGTGTCCCATACGGACACGGGGATTTCTTCATAACTGTCCAAGCCATCAATGAGCGAGAGAGTAGAACCGCAGTCCCAAGTGACTGATAAGACGGTTGCGCCCCAAAAGTCCACAGATTTATTGGTGACAGTTCCCTCGTCGCCCGCTTTCAGGCGGGTGTACGGGTCATCCGTTGAGATTAGACGAATACGCATCACAGACCTTTGAGAAGTTCTGCTGGCTTTACGCCTACGGCTTCACACAAGCGGAACAAGGTGTCAAGGTTTGGTGCGAAGTGTCCGTTCTCAATGCGGTTCACGGTCTTGCGGTCAATGCCTGACGCTTTTGCGAGTTCCTCTTGCGTTAGTTCGTTTTCCAGTCGCAGTTCGTACAAACGCTCTGCGACTATTTTTTCTTTCTTTGTCTTTGTCATTTTCTTTCCTTTTTTGTTTGGTTGGTTATTGGTATTACATCTAAAAGATTTGGAAACCGCCACAGGCTTTCAGGAAGTTGGCGAACTCACGGATGTTCTTTTCGTCAATGAAGTAGTTGGCTCCATTAGGTTCTGTCTCACCCTTGCCACCGCACCCATTACAGGTATCTGAGATTTCGGTCTCGTCTTTCTTGATAGGCGACTTCTTGTATTTCGGAAGTTTCTGTCCGTCACCCAAGATGTCTGCCATCATGTCGTACTCGTATGAGTTGCGAGTTTCGCCCGTCTTGGTGTTCTTGTACCAAAGGCGCATACCTGTCGCCATACAATGCGAACACTTGCGCTTTGGCAGAGACTTGATGTAGTCGTTGCGCTCTTTGATGTATTGCTTTGCCGTGCCGTCTTTGAGTGCGGTGAACAGACGCTTGCTCAACTCAACGCTGTCCAACTCATCCAAGCCGTCGCCGTCGTTTGAGTGGGCGTGTTCCACCTTGTCGCAGATTTCAGGGGCAACAGCCGAGCAGAAATTCCAGAGTGGATGCCACCACCAGATGTTGTTGCGGAAGTATTCGCCTTTTGTGCTTGTCGGGTTTTTCCCCATTACATCCATACCCATTGACTGTCTCCTTTCATGTACCACAAAGATAGCGTCGTGTACCATAAAACGCAAGTCCTATTCATGTGTCTTTTGACACGGATAAAAGAGAGAGGTTGGGATAATTTCTCCTACGCAGATAGTGCTAATTCGGCAACCCAGAACCCAACGGGGCTCGCACGCAGCAAGGAAAGTTCTTCTGGCGACGGTGGGGCATGAGTTTCGTTCAGCACAGAAATCAAATGCTTGACTTTTCTAAATGACTTGACTACATTACATCTATGCGTACTTATCACTATTACAAGGTTCGCTCAATGGTTCGTTTCGTGTTTTGGGGAACGGTGGCATTGGGTTCGTTTCTGTTGGTCAAGAGTTCGGTGGATAGTTGGGATAACTATTCCTGCGAGCCAACGCAGGTAGTCGTAGAACAGTACGACACGCTTTGGGCTATCGTTGAGCGAAACTGCGACGGCTCAATACAAAGTGCCGTAGATGACCTAGTTGAGAAGCGTGGTACGGAACTCGTACACATTGGTCAAGTAGTAGAACTAACAAGCAAGCCCTAGGAGAGAAATGATAACCAGCCCACCTGATTTGTCTGCCTGCGACAAGTGCGACAAGCCAACCCCGTTTGGACACGGACACTACATTGGTGTTGTGTTCGGAGAAATAAGAGTATGTTCTGAGTGTCTCGCCAAAATGACAGAACACCCTTGCGTTAGCGATAAACGCTAAGTGTCGGTTTTTATCTGCGTTTTGGTAGTGATGTTGTTCCTGTTGTCTAACTAGAACAGGGTTTCTTCCTGCCCTTTGGGTGGGCTTTCCACGCATACTCGGTGTGCGTAGCGATACAGAGGGTCGGTCTGCCTGACCCCACTCGTCTTTCCAACAGGTATCCAGCAAGTCACTTGATGGTATGTTCCTGCGCCTTTCGGGTCTATCTTTGACCCACAGACGACGCATGAGTAGAGGTTCATGGGTTCATCATACCGGGGCTGTCGGGTGAAGCGCAACTTCTTCTATCCGACGGTGGCGTATGACGAACCACAAGCAAGTGGGTACAAACGAAAGGGGCGCACCTGCCTTTCGGCAAGTACGCCCCTATCGGAAGCGAGGTTGAGTTCGCTTAGTTATTCTTGGAAGTGAGTTTCGTGATAGCCGTAATCAAAGCGTCTGCGAGAGTACCTTTCGCCTTGCCTTCGTCGGTGATGATTTCATCTTCGTCAGAGAAGCCGAGTGCGCTTCCTGCTTCCAAGTCCTTGTTCACCAAAGTAATCAGGCGACAACGACGACGCTGTGGGTGTTGTGAGGGTTGGAGTTTGTTCTCTCGCTTTGCCTTCTTGTTATCTTCGTCTTGTATTGGCGCAGCCCAACCACAAGTCTCAACGCCGATACCGATTTCGTCTGCGTTTAGGGTCTTTCCCCCTGCGAGGTCAAGTGCGTCGTACACATCACCTGATGTGACAAGAACACGACTAAACCCTTCTGCCGAGATAGCGAAGATACGAGCCTTCTTAATCTCATAGGGGTTGTCGTGGTGTGTGGCTAGTTCGTGCCACATCTCCGTTGCTGTTTCTGTTAGTGGTTTCATCTACCTTTCCCTTCTGTGTAGTGGTA
>Ga0049080_10000786_pt1 | contig 10757 bp, 9 predicted proteins | sample GreLakmeER15MSRF_FD_66716 | JGI IMG/M metagenome (GOLD analysis project Ga0049080, IMG submission 66716) | Freshwater lentic microbial communities from great Laurentian Lakes, MI, USA - Great Lakes metaG ER15MSRF | ecosystem: Environmental > Aquatic > Freshwater > Lake | place: Great Lakes... | reverse complement strand
TAAAGTTGGAATATTTTTATCAGAAAATAATGTTAAATAATTTCCTATTCCACTATTATTTGTTAATCCGTATATGCCAGTAACATACGGTGTAAATACTTCTTTGGTTAATGATAATCTTAATATGTAATTTGCATTACTTGGATCTGATTGTCTTATAGTATAAGTTTTATCTCGTTCTAAAACTATTTTATTAGATTGCAAAGAACTAGAAGTTCCTTTTACTACGTTAATTGTTACTATTGGATATAATACTGGATCAATATATTTTAAAAATAAATCCATTATTACATCAGAACTTGATATTTGTGGTGTATTTATTAAGGTTAAATCTGGTACAATTATAGTATTAAATTTAGGCAATATGGAAGAAGAACTCTGATTGGAACAACTTCCAATAACATAATTAAAACTACCCCTGATGCCGCACTGGTATGACGTATTATTTTCTATATTAACAGTACTATTATAACAACATCCAAGATCTCCGGACAATACTGGTGTTTCAGTACTTGTTCCTTTTACGTAAAGATTAACCAACGAGCTGGTACCTAATAAAGATTCAATCGTGGGAACTTGGTCGTTAAAGATTGGTTTTAAACGTAAAACTTCTTGTTGATTGATTGTGGTGGTTTCTAATATTTCAAATTTAAATTGATTGTTTACAGAATCAGAATTAACCACTTCAATCACATCGCCTGCAATAAGCCCTAATGAAGATAATGGTCTGCTGGTACTGGGATTAACAGAAACTAGAGCGTAATCTAAAGTGGTTGGATTGGTTCCAAGACTTCCCGCTTTTGATAATTGCGGAGAGTCAGTAAAGTAGTCTGCAAAGTATACGTCTAAAGCTGTATTTAAATCGGTTACCGCAGTTACCGTGGCAAACACTTTATTTTCTTTATATTCACTGAAAGTTAAAGTACAACCAATATTTGCTTCTAATTCTGATTTATCCAGATAACCTGCATTAGTTAAATTAAAAGTACTAGTTTGAGTCAGGTTCGCAAAAAAACCAGACAGATACGTTTTATCTGTAGTATTTGCCAAAGAGTAATCTAATATTACTTTATTGGTAGCATTTTCGGTATAAAAAATAACAGTAGGTTTAGCTGTTAAATTAGAGGCAGCTTTAAATAACTCTTTGTTATAGTCTATAAATTTCAGATAATAAAAAACGTCTGATCTGGCTAATGTATACGGAACACCATTTATAGTGAGTGCTCCTACATTACTAGATGACTTAATATTCCTGATAGACATATTAGGTAGCTATGTAATATAGAGTTGCAGATCCGGATGAAGTGGTGAATGTGAGATTACTTAGATTGTTGGTTTCAACAAACAAGATTTCTCCAGAACTTAACAGGTAAACTCCAGAAGAACTGGCACCTTTCACTCTGATGTCTCCACCAACCGCCTTCAGTGTTATACCAGTCTTTAATTGTTGTGATCCTAATGAACCACCACTAACACCAATTATGGTGTTTCCGGTATAAACAGAACCTGGTCTGGTAAATCCAGTAATTTGTGCGTTAACACCAGAACCGTTTAGTTTATCGTAGATGTTTACGATATTGTCGGTGTTGGTTACAATTGGTGAAACGTAATTATTTTGTAGAGTTTCAACAGCAGTTATTAGTTGAGCATTACTTTCCACGCTGGAAGTTACTGCCACATTTTGTGCGGTACTCCAACCAACTTCCACTGCGCTGTTTGCACCCAAGGTACCCTTAACACGAACTGCTGGTCCTGCAGTGGCTCCTGCCACGAATAGAGGAACTGATTGATCTGCTTGGCTGATACCAACTATTGCAGCAACGGATACGCTGGCAGTGAATCCTGAACCAACAATGTTCACGTTCAGTGCTCCACCAGACGAACCAATCGAGGCTCCTGAACCAGAACGTAAAGTTACTGGAATCATGGTTTCGCCACCATTACCACCAAAAATTCTGACAGAATCGGCTGATTGTAACAGGTAACGACCACCAGTGACTCCCACAGTTCCGGATACTGTTACACTGTCGTTGGAAGAAGACAGATAACGACCACCGGTTACGTTGATTGCGGTTCCTGTGGTTATGCCTTGTACGCGAGCACCATCAATAACGTATACAGATCCGGTTACAGCCAATGGCACACCAGAAGTTATGCCCTGAACGTAACCGTTAATTTGAACTGGAGTGTATCCGGTGGCAGTTGTACCACTCACAACCAGAGGAACTGTTAAAGTTGATCCGGATAGACCGTTTAAAATACGGAAATTTCCTAAACCAGAAACACTACCGGTAACTCCTACGGTAACGGTTGCCAGTCTAATATCCACTGGAAGTGGAGTAGTAGTGGTTACTCGGGTGCCGCTTGTGGATGCACCGTAAACCAATTTTACTAGTTGAACATGAGAGTTGGTAACTCCGCTGGTTGTATAGTCTGTTGCTACAGAAGCGGTATTACCTGTTACGTCTATGATTAAGTTAGGATCTATATCTGGCATTTATTTCTCCGAGGTTGTGGAAAAAGTTTAAGAAATCTTCTATATATAGGTATATTATGGTCTTATTTTTTGACAATGAAACACAAAACGACTTCTGCAGAGAAGTTGAAAAATACGTAGAAAAGTGGAAAACAAATTATCTGAATGCTGTTGTGAATATTTGCGAAGCAAAAGATATACCTGTAGAGAGTATTGCTAAGATACTCTCCAAGCCTATTATAGAAAAAATAGAGCAAGAAGGTCAAGATTTAAACTTTTTACCCAAAACTTCAAAATTACCTGTTTGATTATTTGACATTTGGTTGTTATGGTGTATGTTTAAAAACAATGGAGAACTATTATGGGATTTAAAGATCTAAAGAAAAATTCAACGACTATGGCCAGCAAGCTTCAAGAGGAGCTTGAGAAGAGTAACAAGAACAACGATTACAAGGATGATCGATTTTGGCGACCAACTTTGGACTCTGCTAGTAATGGATATGCAGTTATTCGATTCCTTCCTGCAGTGGAAAGCGAAGACATTCCATGGGTTAAGCTGTACTCTCACGCGTTTAAGGGAAAGAGTGGATGGTTTATTCACAACTGCCCCACTACCCTTGGCGAAAAGTGCCCAGTGTGTGAAGCAAACAGTGAGCTATGGAATAGTGGTACTGAAAGCGATAAGCGTATTGCTCGTGATCGTAAGCGTAAGCTTAATTATGTGTCTAATATTCTTGTTGTGGAAGATCCTGCTGCTCCTCAAAACAAGGGTAAGGTGTTTTTATTTAAGTACGGCAAGAAGATTTTTGAGAAGATTCAAGAGCAAATGAACCCAGAGTTTGAAGACGAGAATGCAGTGAATCCGTTTGACTTCTGGAAGGGTGCCAACTTCAAACTAAAGATTCGTAAGGTTGAAGGTTATGTCAACTACGATAAGTCTGAGTTCAGTGCGGCTTCAGAACTGCTTGACGGTGATGACGCCAAGCTTGAGGCTCTATGGAAGAAGCAATACGCCCTCAAGGAGTTTGTGAATCCCAAGGAGTTCAAGAGTTACGCAGAACTCAAGGTAAAGCTGGTAGATGCCCTAGGAGGCGATGTTCGTGGTGAAGCCACCGAAGAGGACACTATTGAGAATGAAGCACCTGCTCGGCCTTCACGAAAGCCCACTCCCAAGACGGAAGTGGATGAGGATGTAGATGTTGAAAGTTACCTGAAGTCTCTAGGAGACGAATAAAAAAGGCCCCGAAAGGGGCCTTTTCTTTTATCCTTGTAGATCTCTCCATTGAGGAGTAGTTCTATAACTTGCTGTAATATTTCTTAAATAGTCTGATGTAATATTTGTCACATTACTGACATTATTTGAAACTTGGGTGTTGGGAGCAACAATAGGTGCTTGATTTGGATTATTTTGTACTTTTGAACTGTCTGCCATTGAACTTAAATTAGCAACTTGCGCCATTTTTGTTTCTAAATCTGCTATGCTATTTTTAGTATATTTTATAGCGTCTGCTTGATTCATGCCTTTTATTGCGTTTGGATTTAAATTGGCTATTGCAGCCTTTGCTTGACCAACAGCATCAGAGAATGATATTTGTTGAGGTTGGTTTGATTCTGTGTACTGTACTGCTCGTTTAGTGTTCTCTTGAGACGCTATTCGCATAGGAGCGGTTTTGTATGGTGTTGGTTGTTGGTTTGTATCTACATCCGATTCTTCTGATTGCGTATCTTCCATTGCGCGTTTACTTTTCTCTTGAGACGCTATTCTGGAAGTAATTTCGGGTTGTATTGAAGAACCAGAAAAAAAAGAACTATTTAATTTTTTAATATCATCCATTTGATGGGGCTCCTATATTCTGGGATAATCTTTGTTTTTCTTTATTTAAATGCGCTCTTACTTGTTCCACATAAACAGCTCGTTCAAATGGAATCATATTTTCTATTTCTTCTAAACTGTAATTATGTTGATACTTCATTTGAAAGTTTTGAGTATAAAACAATTGAAGATTCAGGTGACTAAAAAAAAAATTAATGTAATCAAACAGACCTTTAATTTTTATTTCTCGTTTTACCCCATCTGAAGTTTCGTATTTTGAAATAATTTCTACTTGAGGTAAAGAATCAAAATAATCAGTTATGCTTTTAAATTGTATTGAGGTCAAATTTTCAATAAATTCTGTTATTTCTTTTTCTGACAGTTCAGAACAGTCAATAATTTCTTTTTGATTTTGTATTTGTTTGATACAAGAACCCATAAATCCGTATAATTGTTCTGTTGTTTCTTTGTAGTCTGGATATTTTGCCAGTGTTTTTATTGTTGGTTCTTTAAATACAACAACTAAATTTTCATTTAATTTAACTTTATTATTAGCTTTTGATTTTGTTAATTTAACGTCTTTTAACAAATTTATTTTAATATTAATGTCTTCTGCAGTCACTGGGCATTTGATTGTAAATCCTTCTACCTCGCCTATAGATTTTGCTCGAAGTAGTAAAAACATATGCTCAAAATCTGCAATAGACCAGTCTTTAGAACCACCAAAACAGGTGGAAATTATATTAGTTAATGTTTTTAGTATGGTTTGTTTGTTTTCAGAGTGTTTTGCCAACAACATGGCCTTTTCCTCAGAAACAATCATTGGTCTAAAACACACTTCTTTTCCGGAAGCTAATGTTTCGCAGTACTGCGGTAGAGACGATAATAAAAGATCTTTAATGGCCATAATTAAGTTTCAAAGTTATTATTTGCGTCAAACGCTCTATAGTATCTATAGTTCATATCCACACTTAAAGTTAAATAATCATTAGGAGCATCATTCATCATTTGAGTTGGAAGTAGTGTGCTTGGCCACGCTTGATATAATGTTATTCGTCTATTAGTGTTTCCGTTTTGGTCTAGGGCGTAAATATCAATAGTGCTGCTAATATTATTTTGATAATTTACTATAATTGAATTTTTAAAGGAAGATGTGGTATCGTTAATAAACATGATATTCATCCAAGCTTCAAAAAATCTTCTGGCTTGCCATTTAGAATCTACTATAAAGTCTATTATAAATCTTTCATCAAATCCTCTTTTTAGAGGAATATCAATCTCAGCACCAGAAGGAGACATGGTATCAGGAAAGTACGTGATTAATTGTTGTGGAATTTGTACTGTTGTTGCAAATAAAGATATTTGATTGGTGTTTACTATAGGAAGTTGATAAATACCATTTTTGTCAATTATTTCTTGTGGAACTGTAATAACCACCTTAAATCTGTTTGATCGTTGAAATCCGGATACTCCCTGAAAAAAACCAATCAGTGAATTTACGTCGTTGTTGTCTGGATATGCCATTTTAGCCTTTAAATAGGTTTTCTTCTGTTAATATTTTAAAAGTCCACCCTTTATCTTTACAGTACGCGTTTGCTGCTTTCCATTTACATGTGTTGGTTTCGTATGTGATGCATTCGTTTAGATACGCTCTTTTGTTCTTTCTGGGAGCTGGCTGTATTGTTTGCTTTTTAGGTTTTATTTCCACCATGAAAGTTTCAACTTGTTCACCTTTTAATGCTTCAAACACAAAATCTGGGTAATACTGGTGTATCTGTCTGTCTATTGTAGACAGATATGGAATTTTTATTTCTTCGCTTGACCATCTGACAACATTATTATTTTCATCCAAATACTTGCAGAACTTACGTTCCCAATTAGAACGACACACTATGTTGGCGTAATTGCCAACATACTTTTGTGGGTTTTTTGGTTCATATTTAGTTTTATATGCCATGTAAATTCCAATATATATTTATAACACATATGGCAACAAACGAATTTTATTACCAATTTCCACCACCAGGAGATGAGTACGAAAACGAAATTCCTATTTGGATGACTTTTTATGCTGCTAGCTGGTCTACCTTTAATAAACAAAGAACCAGAACAAGCATAAAAGCAAATCCGTGGCTTACTGTTAGTATCCCTTATCCCAGACAAATGAATACCAGCAACAGTCAAACGTATACTGCTGGTGGTAGTTTAAATGTTCAATCAGTGGAAACCGGCAATCTGTTAGGAACTCTTGGTCAACAAATAACAGCAACAAAAGAACTTGCTAGTAGCTTTTTTAGTGGCGGTTCTGTTATTAGATTCGATCATTTTGAAACTATTTTAGAGCCAGGTGCTAGACGAACTCACAGTTTTGAAATAAACATGGTTGCTAAAAACGAAGCACAAGCAAAAGTAGCAAATACTATAGCATTAATATTTCAAAATAACTGCTTTCCTATAGCAAATACTGAATCACTTTTAACTATGCAACATCCGTATATTTGGTATTTTGAGGCAACTTCTACTAAAGCTGGATTTTTTCCAGACTATTGGGATGGAACACCATTAACTTCAGTATTAAAACAAGTTGATATAAACAGATCACCAATTTTAAATACACCATTTACCACACCAAATTATAGACCAATAGCATTAAATATAAAATTATTGTTTGTTGAACTAGAACCAGCAATGCAAGCTGGCGATGGACAATTTGAATTAATAAACAGAGCAGAACGATTCACCAAGACTAATGGAAGAATTGGACCACCATCAGGAGAGTGGAGATAATGTTTCAATTCTTTCCTAAAATACAGTATGGATTCGAAGGTGGAACTTATGAAGTTACCAATATTTTTAAATCTGTAAATTTGGTGTTTGACCGTCCGGGAGCAATTCTTACAACTCAGGCACAACCAGGCGAACGTGCTGATCAGGTTTCTTATCGTTTATATGATGATCCTCAGTACTACTGGTCTTTATTTTTAGTTAACGGTGTAAGAAATCCTTTACGTGATTGGGCACAAACACAAGAAAGTTACAATTCTCAAATAGAATTGGAATACGATGGTTGGGTGTATCAATTTGCTAACATCTCTGATTTTATCCCAGCAGCTGGTTCCACCGGGTTTACTGGTGATTTTTTAAAGGGATATACTGGAACTAACCTTGACGATATTTCGGCTGGCGACATATTAATCTACGAAACAGGCACAGGTCCGTTTAGTATTAAGTGTTATGGTGCTGGAGGCGTGACATCCGAATCTTCGTGCGGTTCTCCACAATACGGTCAATCCATAATCCCAGATACATTTAATCAACAACCAAATATTACTCAAATATCCAATGGTAATTATTTTAGTTCTTGCTTAGACTCTAGAGGTTACATTTATGCTTGGGGTAAAGATATAGGATTGGCTGGAATATATCTACCAGCTACTGATGAGTACACTGGTTCTTTTAATAAGTTTGGAGAACTATACAAATCTAAAACAGGAAATTACTCTTATATTGACGCATCCGGTGACAGAATTGTTGCCATCAGAGACGGTTCCATGTATTGTTTTGGTGATGAGTGTTTTGATTTCACGGTGGCTGCTGAAGGTGCAACCGGAATAGTTAAAACCGCATGGACCAGTGATTTATCTGGTGGTGTAGGAATAAAAGAAAACGGAACACTTGTAGATTTTGGTACATCTGCGCCAGCAGGAGTAACTTTTTACGATGCTGATTGTGGTGCTGGATTCTGTGTTGGTATTTTAGGCGCAAACTACGGTCTTACTGCTTGGGGTTCAAATACGTATCAACAACTAGTTGTTCCAGCAGGCGTTACTGGTATCACCATGGTGTCTGCCACTTATAATCACGCCCTTGCTGTGCATTCTAATGGTACTGCATACGCTTGGGGAGCAGCTGCAGACGGCCAGTTAAACATTCCTACAGGAACATACACTGCAGTTTCAGCAGGACGATACCATTCTGCTGGTATTAATACCAACAAACAACTAGTTGTTTGGGGTAATATATTAAAATACGGTGATGCTGCATGTGCTGGTCAAACCCTAGAAAAAGTCATTCCATTAGGTCTTAGTGGTTCTTTTTCTCAAATAGATTCTGGTTATGACCATATTATACTAAGAGGAACAGACACAAATAAAAAATATTTGGGAGTGGTTGAAACTGTTGATAGTGAATACAAAAGAATATTTGTAAAAACTTATCAATTCCCAGACACACTTCCAGTATCATTTGATGATCCTTCAGGCACTATAGTTTCTGTTTGGAGATACGATTCAGATCAAAATAAATACGTTCAAATAAAAACAATTCAAAATCAATTACTTGGCATTCAAAAGTATTTGGATTCAACAAAATACATACAACAAGCTGGTCAAATATTAAATATTGGTTCGGATAATAACTGGCAAAATACGTATATTACAGGTTATCAACAAGGAAACGATAACGATGAATTTATAACTTTGAGAAAAGAACTTTTAGATATTGATCTTTACAATAAAACACAGATTAAGCAATTAAGCCAAACCGGCGTTAATAACTTACAAACTGCAGTGGCAAATTTATTAAAAAGTAATACAGATAATAAAATTAAAATAAGTGAATTATGAGCGAACCGAACATACCATTTCCTAACATTATTGGTTTAAAAGTCACGATTGGTGATTTAGAGATATTTCCAAGAAATGCAACGTTTGATAATGAACAGGTATTATTTCAACAAATTACAATAGATGAAGACATGTTTGCTGAGTCTATTTTTGGTTCTATAGAGTTTGTGGATCCTAGTCCTAATCTTTCTTACGCTAATCAATTAAGTTTTGATAATGTTGTAAAAATTTCACACAATATTTCAGCAAACGAAACAGAAACTTTTGAATTTGATATTGTGGACATCCAAGTACTTACAGATCTAGCTTCAAAGCGTTTAACTGGACCAGAAGGAATGCCAGTTAAAATTATTGTTCGTTTTGCTTCCAAAGTATTTTTATATCAAAATTTCAGCACTGCATACATGCAAGACTTTATTGGTAAAATATCACAAACTGGGCAAGATAAAGAAGAATTTGTTGAAGGTGTTGATTTACCACCATCTGATGAAATAATGGATGGATTTGTGCAGGATATAATGGCAAAAGCACAGCCAGATACCGAATCAGGATATTTTAAAGAATTAAAAGCAGATCCAACATTCAATGCTATTTGGTATAAACACGATCCGTTTTTTTATCCGTTTTCTAAATCTGCTAATATTTCTAAATTTTCTCAAATAATGAATTATGTCTGCGAGTACGCTTGTTATGCTAAAAACCCAAAAGCAGTTAATTTTTTCTTTTGGGAAGATTTATATAATTGGAATTTTAGATGCATTGAAAGTTTAATTGAAGAATACGAAGAAAAAAAATATCCTCATTTATCTTTTAGCCCAGTATTAGATGAAAACGCAGCCAACGCTATAGTTTCTTTTGAAGTTATTAATGCTGTTGTTCCACCAAATCTTTTGGCTAGTGGTGCAATTTTTAGTGAATATTTACGAACCAAACCAAATTGGGGAGATATTTACAGTAATTTTATTGATACCAACGGAGAATTGAGTAATTTTTTGTTTAAATATGAATATAAAGAAGATGGTCAAGAGTGGAAAAAAATATCAAAAAATCCAGTCAAAGACTATCCAGGATATTTAAGTAGTACTTATCGTATCACTGATACCAATTATGGTTATTATTCTGAAGCATATAATAGAAAAGATCCTCCTTGGTGGAATTATTATAATGGATACAATTCATATTCAGACGATCCTTCTTTTACCGTAGAAGCAGAAAGAATGGAAGTTAAATATTGGAGAGCTCAGTTTGATTTTTGTGAATTGCCTGGTACTTGGTTAAGAAAAATTTATAAAGAGATTAAATGGCCTTTAGTTGAGTCTCGTCAATTATATGCAGAAGAAAAAAGATTAAAGAAAAAATGGGAAGTTTATAAAAATAGTGTTTGTTGTGTGAGACCAGTTCCTGAGACATTCTTTGCCGTATTAACTGGTGCAGAAAAAATTTACGGAAGTAATGGCGGAACAATTACAGTTGATACAATAGATGAAGCAGCACAAGAAACAGTAGAATCAACTGAAGATATAGAAAAGGATTCCAGTGGTGTGTTCAAATATACATGGACCGAAATAGAATTTTGGCCTAGAGATCAAGCTGCAAGCATATTATCCGATCCATTTTATCAAATAATAGAGTTTGAAGATAAAAGTTTTCCGTTTGTTTTCATCAGACCCCAAGGTGCCGGACAAGGAATGGCACCACCAGAACCAAACCTAGAAGAATTTCCAGACACCAGAGCTTATAATTTAAATGAAATTTTAAACTCTAGAATTCCCGATGATTTTGAATTATATGGTGGTAATGCCGGTCCTTGGACATTAATGATGAATCCGGGCATTAGTGATGG
>Ga0049080_10000783_pt1 | contig 10763 bp, 15 predicted proteins | sample GreLakmeER15MSRF_FD_66716 | JGI IMG/M metagenome (GOLD analysis project Ga0049080, IMG submission 66716) | Freshwater lentic microbial communities from great Laurentian Lakes, MI, USA - Great Lakes metaG ER15MSRF | ecosystem: Environmental > Aquatic > Freshwater > Lake | place: Great Lakes... | reverse complement strand
GTAATACAATATCCCAAATTTACCACAACTGTCTTCCTTGTAAGACAGAAGAATGCAAAAACTATTGTGCCAACGGTAGACTAGTTTTGGAAATTGAAGGAGGTTCTGCTAAAGAATTGGAAATTAAAAAAGGGGCTGAAGTAAAATTGTTACTCTAGCCCCTTCTATTTTTTTTTTAATTTTATTTTAAAACAAACCTAACTTTGTTAAACCTCTTTCAATAAAATTACCTCTGATTCCTAGTTCAACCATTCTTTTATAGACATCTGGTCCAGGAATACCATCAACTTCCATTTTTTCCATTTTTTGAAATTGTTTTAGAGCATTGACTGTCGAAGGTCCCCATCTTTCATCCACGGTGACTCTTGTTGGAATTTTTTTCATCTTGAAATAATCATTTAAAGCATTTTGAATCTCAAATACATCTCCAGAACTTAATTGATACATCGAAGCCTGTTCGTCAATTTGTCGTTTAATGTCTTTGACTTTGTATTCTTTAACAATCTTTTGTTCAGAGGTTACAGCATCAATTAATTTACTTAATGCTTTTTCAGTAATTCTAATGTTCTTTTTCATTCTAATGTGAATAAGTATTTTCCTTTATTAATGAGCTGAAGTATTTCGTCTCTTACGTTCAAAAGGTCGGAATCCATAACCTCATCGAATATTTGGTCAAAGTTAATGAGGAAAGCAACCGTGTCATCAACAAACTCTTGAAGGCTCATTTCATTCAAATCTTCAAACTCCAAAGTCAAACCACCCATATATTCTGGTCTTCCGTGTTTACCCATGCAAGATTCAACAAAATTGTCAATTAAATCTGTGAGGTTTTCGTATATTTTTCCATATGCTTTATGTTTTGCATATGAATTGGTTTGCCAGTGCATAAAACGAAACTGGGTTTGAATTTGCACCAATTTGGCGATAACTTCAGCGTTCATAGTTAATCTTTAAGTATAAATACCTGGAAAAATAAAAACCCCCACTTTTGGTGAGGGTTTCTTTATCTTATTGACCGGAGAGTTTTTTAGCCTCTTCAATCATTGCCTCGGTGCTTGCATACTTGCAGGTGCAAGATGGTTTACCGTGGTCTCTAAGGATTTGTTTTGCTTGTTCTAGTGTCATACTAATAAATATACTACAAGTACATTGCAAAAGTAATAGTTTGGAGGATTAATTTTTTTTGTTTTTGAGTCTTGAGATTGAACTGATAAGGTCATAACAGACCATCACAATGATAAGGTTGCTACCCAATAAAAGGGAAACACCCAAACCAAATTTTACAGCGCTTGTTGCATTCATCATACCAAATGAGAAATTATCAATCTTAATGGACAAGAAAAGCAATAGAATTATAGCAATAACCCGAAAGCCATAATCCAAAATTGTTGGTAATTTTATCTTCATAGTTAAATTATAAAAAAACAAAATGATAGTGTCAAATCCTGAAGGGTCTAGTTGTGAAGAATTGTTCATAAGACTCGGTTTCATGGGTTAGTTCAGAGGGACGAGAGACTGATTGCATCAGACCGATGTAAAGGGAAATATACTTTCGGTTGATAAAGTCAGCACGAGAAAAAGCAAGTTGGAGGTTGTTATCCACCACAGCTTGAACAAAGCTTCCACCTGGATAGCCAACATTCCATTTGGTGCAAAGAACGCTTTCACCAATGTTAAGGATGTGCTGGTATTCATCATCCGATGGAGTGAAACCATGGGTGAGATACATCTCTCGGCTGCAGTAGTCTTCCACGAGTTTGCGAACGACATCAATTTGTTGAGTTCTGGTCATGTTTAGATTTTTTAATAATTCAACAAGACAAACCTAAAACAAGATTTTCATTCCACCAAACTTTTTGGCAAAATTATTTTATCATCTCTTGAATTATCATCAATACAAACATGAAGACAAATAAGGGCCACCCCAGAATAACCAGTAATACTTCAGTGAATACAACATCCTGGTCGGTTTGTACCATGGCTAAATGAAACAACATCCCGAAAATAATCCCCCACAGAAGATAGACAATCATTTCTTGGACTCCAGTAGTTCAATCTTTCGTTGAAGATACCAGAGAGCTTTCTTTAAATCTTGAATTTCTCTATCAGTTTCTTTTTTTCCTGCTCTAGCAATGTACTTAAAAGTGTTGCCGAGATGAAAATCCATTTCAAGGGCTTCAATAACCTTGATGACTTCATAAACATTCGATGCTCCTCCATAATGGTTAGGGTGATTTACATATTCATAATTTTGTTGGTTTTCAGACATTTTCTTAACATCTGACCTTAAAATAGTTTTCAGTTCAAAATTTCCTTTGTTTTCAGACATATTATTTCAAAGTTAAAATGGGACAGTAATAGGTTTTCCAATCGGGATGCCAATAGTATCTACCATCAGCAGTTTGCATTTCAGGTCCATCGATATCTTCAAGTTGAATTGTTTCAAAATCAATATTAAAAATTGGGTTTAAAATATCATAGTGCTCCTGGGTCATGTGCAGACCTTTCTCATCAGCTCTTGGATTGTTGAAGAACGACAGAATACCATCTTTTTTCAAAAATGCTGGTGAGTTGCGAAGGAAATCATAAATCTCCTCGTTCCAGGTGTCAATGTAAACCCCATCAAACTCTGGGAGGTATTTCATAAACCACTGCCAGTCACCATGCAGGATTCTCACATGGGGTTTCAAATGCCAACCATCATCCATCATCTTGGTAAACACATCCAAGTGAGGCTCAATAATCCAATGTTCTTGAATTTCATACTTCTCAATTTCGGTATCGATAATACCCATACCAAAACCTACGTTCAATACTCTACCACCTTTTCTGCAGATAACCTCAGCGGCTTGTTCCATTATGGGACGTTCCCATTCCATCATGACCGCTTGTCCAGTCTCGTCCATCAACCTACCGTCTTCTGTATAGGTTAAATGTTGTTGAATATAAGGTTTACTCATTATTCCTTTCCAATATTATCAATGGTACGCTCTTCTTCGTCGTAATCATGACGGTTATCTAAATTGTAGTTAATACCAAGATAAGCAAGCGCTTCTTTAGCTTTTTCAACATCAATCTTAGAGTTCATGGTGTGGTTAATTTTATCCAACTGAAGAGCAAAGTCCAAAGCCTCAGCAATTACACGAACAATCTTATAGGGGTCACCATTGGATGCTGGACGACGGTCTTCAACATATCCTTTCCATTGCTTAGAAGTAGCTAGTGGAACACGGATTGAAGCACCACGGTCCGATACACCCCAACTGAATGTGTCAATGGATTGGGTTTCGTGCTTACCAGTTAAACGAAGATTGTTTTCCGAACCATAGTTTTGAATATGTTCCTGATGACGCACATCAAAAGAACGGAAGATGTTATTAAAATATTCTTCACCCCCCTCTTCACGCATTCTATCGTTAGAGAAGTTGCAGTGAAGCCCTGAGCCATTCCAATCACCTTGTACAGGTTTTGGGTGGAACTCGATTTTGAATCCATATTCTTCGCTCATCTGCAGAAGAATATAACGAGCCATCCATAGGTCGTCTCCAGCTTTGAGTTTTCCTTTGCTAAAGACCTGGAACTCCCACTGACCTAGCAACACTTCTGCATTGGTTCCAGTGATTTCAATTCCAGCTTTGATGCACATCTCCATGTGGTTGTCAACAAACTCCCTTCCGTGAACCTGTCCATTACCAACACCGCAGTAGTATTTGCCCTGAGGTTCTGGGTAGCCATTCTTTGGAAATCCAAGGGGTCTACCGTTTTGGTAAATGGTGTACTCTTGCTCAAAACCAAACCAAAGACCCTCTTCTTCTTCGCCCACATTTGCTCTGGTGTTGGTAATATGAGGCGGCCCATCAGGGTTCATAACCTCACACAAAACAAAATAGGATTTCAAATAACCTTTGTTGAGGATGTTTTCATAAACTCTTACAGGTTTGAGAATGCAGTCTGAGAATTTACCCTCCGCTTGACGAGTTGAAGAACCATCAAAGCTCCACTCAGGGCAATCATCCAAGGTAACTCTACCTTCCTGGTGAGGTGTGTTTATTACTTTAACCTTACTTCTAAGGTTTGGCTCAGGAGCGTATCCATCGAGCCATACATATTCTAATTTAACTTTCATAATAATTCAAAATAAAATTTTCCCACTTTAAGGACTTTTTTATAACCCTCTCTAACAGAAAACCTGGGTTTGGTGGTTACAAACAAACCATGTTTACCGATTCGCACCCAACTAGCAAGCACACCAAAAGAAAAAGAGAAAATGGAGTTGTTCCAAATTCTCAAAGAAAATGCCCAGTGATGACGATTGAACATACTACGAAGACTTACGCACATAGTATTGTGTACCGAACTCACTTTTTTCAATTTGGTTTTCAGTTATAAGATGTTCCATTACCCTAGTTGTAACGTCCAATTCTTGTTTGAGAATATAACGAGCGATATAGCTAACATGAACGGGGCGGTTCATTTTGTCGAGCATAGTCTTTAGGGTAATTTGGTCGATTTCCATCTTTATTGTTTTTTGGTTTTTTTCTTTTTTGGGGTTTCTTTTAAAGTGGGGGTAGAAGCCACAGCTTCTACTCCACGGGTTTCAGCTTTCCATTTTGATTTTGAAACAAACTTCCAATAACCTGTTGAAACTTTAATATCAGCTTCTTTATTCTCTAGACGAGAGATATGACCCAGTTTATAATTGTTGTTTTCCACAACGGCTTGAATACATTTCATAATTAATCGATAATTTCTTTTTTAAATATATTAAACAACTCCTGGTCTGTCAAACCTAAAAGGTAGCTTTCATACACTCTTAATGATAAATCATCATAAAAAACAAAAACATCACCCTTTTTAAAAAGTGATGTTATGGTTTTATTTATAAGATTTGTTACGGTTTGCTCTTTTGTGATAAAACGTTTTGTGAATCCCATGTGTTAAATTTAAGAAATTAATTTGGAAGTGTCAAAATAAAAAATCTCTTTTGTTGGAACGGACTGAAGAATGTAATTCACAACTTTTCTTTTAATCATTGGTATTAATGTCTCTTCCATAGGAAATTTATTATTAGTTGTTATTTCAAACAATGGTAGTTTGTTCACCTCTTCTTCATCCAACCATGATGTTTTTTCAAGACAAATATCAAATACTTTCAATCCTTGAGGGTCTCCTTCCCATATCAAATTCATATACATCTTTGCATCCCCTTTGAATTTTCTTAAAGTATACTCCCAAAACAAAACTTTTTTGGCTTCCTTAAGGGGTAAATAAATAAAACCTCTTCCGCTATTGAAACCTTTTTTATTTTTTTTAAGAACTAAATTAGTGGACTCAAAAACAATAGACCAGATAGATTTTCCGATGTAGAATGTATCTAAAAGTTTATTTCCTGAATACATTATTGTTTTTTCAATCTCAGCAAATTCTTCCTCTGAAAGACCCGTAACTCTTTTTGGATAAAGTTCTTTCACAAGTATCTCGTCGTCTGGGTGTTCGAACTTCTTTTTGGTATAAAGAAGTGTTCTTTCTTTCATAAGAGACTGTAGGTTTGCCAAATGAAGTGAAACTTCAACAAAGTCAGGATATATTTTGAAATCATCGAAACTCTTTTCGCATTTTTGAATATAATCCAACAGCGTATACTTATTAAACTCAAAATCTATGGGCTGAGAAAACATCCAATCTGGACTGAGTTTAAAGTGCTGTTTTTTTCTTGGCATGTTAAAATTATAATTAGAATTCTTTATTTAATCAATCCGGATAATATAAAATGTTTCACCATCCACATACTCTTCGTTTAATTCGCCATCTTTGGAACTCATTACTTGATAACCATCACTTTGGATTACTAGTCTGATAATTTCCTCACCATCTAAAAAGTTGTTTATTTCTAAACCATAATCTTCAATGTATTGCATAGGATTTTCTTCAACAGATTCTACTAATTCATCTATTTTTTCCTGTATTGCATCTTCTTTATACTCACCTTCAGGCTCAGCTTCGATTTCATCAATTTTTTCAATGAGTCCGAAATATTTGTCTTCTAATTTTTTAATAAGTTCCCTCATTTGGTCTTCTCTTTCCCCTTCCGGTTCATTTTTAATACCTTCAGACAATTTTAAAATTCTTTTAAGAAGGGCATTACTTTCTAACTTGTGAGAATCGTAAAATTCTTTTTGCTCTTGTGAAAAGTCTTTACCCTGTTCTTGAAGATAATCTTCTGGGTTATTATAAACGTCATCACTAAACATTTCTTTGAAATAATACACAACACCATCTTTATCTAATGCGTCTTCTAATATCCAATCTGGTAAATGCGAATAACCAATATCATCATATAATTGTTCGAGGTATTTTTCTGCAGCGTTTTCCATATCATACTCATCTCCCACCATATACCTCTGACCAAGCTTTTCTACGTTGAATGAACTGATATCCCATCCCGAGTAATCCTCATCATCTAGTTCAATATCATATACATCTGAAAACTCTTCATAGAGTTCATTAAGCTCTTCATCAATTTGCTCAATCTGCCTAACCAACTCAGGTCTTGGATTAGGGTCTTTTTCAATTTCCTTCTCCATTGTGAATTTTCTGCTTGCAAGGGCTTCCATTCTTTCTTTAGTATCTTCATCGGCTTCAATCAGTTCACCCTGATTCACTAAAAACTCAAATAAAGCGTTAGTTTTTTTTGCCAATTCACTCATGTCTGGCCCTATCTCCCATTCTTTACTACGTCTAAGATATTCTGTGTCCATTTTTCTTTTAGGTTATATTTGATAAATACTTAAGCAATCCTATATTTATAGTTATAAACTTCAAAAATAGAATTTAGAGATGGGTTGTGGTTGCAAAAACAAATCAAATCAAACATCAGAGCAAGTAGCTGCACAAGCGGCAGCTAAACGTGCTACGGTTCAAGAGAACGTCAAAGATGCCATTAAAAAAACGGTAGAGAAATACTACAATAAAAACTAATATTACGGATGTTCTCTTGTAAAAGGGTGGAGAAATTCACCCTTTTTTGTATTTATACTATATGAAAGGTTTTGATAGACTTGTAAAGGATTACAACAATGGTGATATTGAAAGTGTCCTAGAAATTTTAGGAGGTAGCATCCAATTACTTTATCAAATATTGGATAAAAAAGAAAAATTCGATGAACTTAATTTTGGCACTGAAGAAACCTCTGATTATACCAATGAATATCTATTTTATCTAGTAAGAAATTATCCCGAAAAATTTAAAAAAATCGCTGTTGAAACTCTTAATGATATCGAGATAAATTCTGATGGTGAACTTGTTTATATTGCTTCCGATTACGAGGACTTAGCAAGTTTTTTTTGTGAGGGCAGATATTCATTATCACGTGATTCTATTGAACATATTTTAGATGATGAACGTGATGACTTTGAATTTTTTTTCTATGATGATACTACTGATGATTTATATCGAGATGTTGTTGAGGATTTAACGGATGAAAACTTACAATTATTGACTAAAAGACTCAGCAATGAAAGTCCTTTGATTAAGCCAACAACAGAACTATTGACAAAACTAGCTTCTGCTCAAAACAATGAGGGTTTAATTAAAATTAACGAAGAAAATTTGGATGAAATCTTGGAGGATGAAAAAAGCACCCTGAGTGTTCTTAACCAAAACCAAGACATTAAATCTGATTTGTATATTATTCACAACAGCGCATATAATGACGCGTATTTTTCAGAAGTGAGAAAAAATGTTTTATCGGGACTTGAAGAACTTTTCGAGGGTATACCAAAAATAAAACCGGGATTCTATAATAAAACATTCTATTTGGAAATTAAATTACAAGAAAACATTTTTTTTGAAGTCCTCCAAAACTTTTTAGAACAAAACCAAAAGTGGAAAGAAGAAACTTTAGAAAAATATGGTAATTTCCGAGATATATTCAATGAAATTGCCGATTGTTTAAGTACTTTTGCTCCGGAGTATGCCGACTGGACAAAAACAAAAGAAAATATCAACTTAATTTTTCCCGATTACTTTTAGATAATCAACCCAGATTGTTGTGCTTTCTCTAGTATTCTCTGAGCTCTAATTTCTAGTTCAGTAATTTTTGATTCCTGTTCTTTTATTGCCTCAATTGTCACGGCGACAACTTCTTTGTAACGAACACCATAATGTGTTTCTTCACTTCCAAATAAAACTTCTGGAATATACTCACCAATTTCTTGAGCAATGAAACCAATTTCAAGTTGTTGCGGTCCACCATTAACACCCTCAATCCAGTTATAACGAACACCTCTTAGTTTTTTTACCAAATCAATTGCCGAAGTAATACTTTGAACATTTGTTTTCAATCTAGCATCAGAAGGGCCAGTGGGTCCCGGAGCTCCTTGTGCACCAGTTGGGCCTTTAGCTCCCTGTGCACCTGTTGGACCTCCTCCAGGAGCTCCTTGTGCTCCAGTAACTACTCCAGCAGCACCTACCGCCCCTTGGGGTCCTATTGGACCAGTTGGACCAATATCACCGGGTTGTCCCTGGAAACCTTGGCCACCTTGTGCTCCCTGGAATCCTTGACCTCCTGTTGGTCCTTGTGCTCCCGTTGCTCCAGGACCACCTGGTAGGCCTGTACCACCAGGACCTCCTAAACCTCCAGTGGCTCCCTGGAATCCTTGTCCACCAGCAGCACCTTGTGAACCTTGCGCACCAGTTGCACCACCAGCACCCTGGAATCCTTGTCCACCAGCAGCACCTTGCGACCCTTGCGCCCCAGTTGCGCCACCAGCTCCTTGGAATCCTTGAGCGCCAACGGCACCTTGGGAACCCTGAGCCCCAGTTGCACCACCAGCACCTTGAAAACCTTGTGGGCCTTGAGCTCCTTGAGGTCCGGTAGCCCCTCCAGCTCCCTGCGCTCCTTGGAACCCTTGTGCTCCAACAGCTCCTTGTGAACCAACTGCCCCAGTAGCTCCTTGCGCCCCTTGGAACCCTTGTGCTCCCACGGCTCCTTGAGCGCCTTGAGGCCCAAAAACTCCTTGAGCGCCTTGAAATCCTTGTGCTCCGGCAGCACCTTGTGAACCAGTTGCGCCAGTGGCTCCTTGAGCTCCCTGAAATCCTTGTGCTCCAACAGCTCCCTGAGCTCCCTGTGCACCTGTTGAACCTGGAGCACCCTGAAATCCTTGACCACCCTGTGCTCCTTGAGCCCCCTGAGGTCCAACCAAACCTTGAGCACCTTGAAATCCTTGTCCACCTTGAGAACCTTGTGCTCCTTGTGGTCCTGTGACACCTGGTAGTCCTTGGCTACCTTGGCCTCCTTGCGCTCCTTGCGCTCCGGTTGGACCTTGTGAGCCTTGAATTCCTTGAAACCCTTGACCTCCTTGAGCACCTTGGGAACCGGCAGCTCCTTGTGCTCCCTGTGGTCCTTGGAATCCTTGGCCCCCCTGAGCTCCTTGTGCTCCAACGGGACCTTGAGAACCTTGAATACCTTGGAATCCTTGACCCCCTTGTGCTCCTTGAGCACCGGTTGCTCCAGTGGCACCTTGAACTCCTTGAAATCCTTGCCCACCTTGTGCTCCTTGTGCTCCTTGTGGGCCAAAATTAGCACCACCTTCTCCACCACCATTGATTCCCTGGAAACCTTGACCGCCTTGGGCACCAGTGGCTCCTTGTGAACCTTGGACACCGGGAATACCTTGCGCTCCTTGACCACCAGTAGCTCCCTGGGCCCCTTGAGCTCCCTGAAAACCTATAATTCCTTGGAAACCTTGGCCACCTTGAGCTCCTTGAGCTCCAGTAGCTCCTTGAGCTCCTTGTGCTCCCTGGAAACCTTGACCACCTTGAGCGCCTTGCGCCCCAGTGGCTCCCTGAGCTCCTTGAGCACCCTGGAAACCTTGACCACCTTGTGCACCTTGGGCTCCAGTGGCTCCTTGAGCACCTTGAGCACCTTGAAATCCTTGTCCACCTTGAGCACCCTGTGCTCCTTGAGCACCTTGGTTGGGTCCTCCTTCGCCGCCACCACTAATTCCTTGAAAACCTTGGCCACCTTGAGCACCAGTGGCCCCTTGTGAACCTTGGACCCCTGGAATACCTTGTGCTCCTTGACCACCTTGTGCTCCTTGAACATTGGCAGCACCCTGAGCACCCTGAGCACCTTGAAATCCTTGTCCTCCTTGTGCACCTTGAGCACCAGTGGCTCCTTGAGCTCCTTGCGCTCCTTGAAATCCTTGGCCTCCTTGAGCTCCTTGTGCCCCGGTGGCTCCCTGAGCACCCTGAGCTCCTTGAAATCCTTGACCTCCTTGAGCACCTTGAGCACCGGTTGCTCCTTGAGCCCCTTGTACTCCCTGAAATCCAGTTCCTCCTTGTGCACCTTGAGCACCTTGAGCACCCTCTAGAATACTTTCACCTCCACCACTAAGACCTTGAAAACCTTGACCACCTTGTACACCAATGGCTCCTTGAGAGCCTTGAACCCCAGGAATACCTTGAGCTCCTTGACCTCCTCCAGCTCCTTGAGCACCTTGGACACTGTTTGCACCTTGTGCTCCTTGAAATCCTTGTCCTCCTTGTGCTCCTTGAACTCCGGTAGCTCCTTGAGCTCCTTGTGCTCCCTGGAAACCTTGCCCACCTTGAGCACCTTGGGCTCCAGTGGCTCCCTGAGCTCCTTGTACTCCCTGAAATCCTTGGCCTCCTTGTGCTCCTTGTACACCAATAGCTCCTTGAGAACCTTGCGCTCCCTGGAATCCTTGACCTCCTTGAGCTCCTTGAGCTCCTTGAGCTCCTT
>Ga0049080_10000781_pt1 | contig 10771 bp, 5 predicted proteins | sample GreLakmeER15MSRF_FD_66716 | JGI IMG/M metagenome (GOLD analysis project Ga0049080, IMG submission 66716) | Freshwater lentic microbial communities from great Laurentian Lakes, MI, USA - Great Lakes metaG ER15MSRF | ecosystem: Environmental > Aquatic > Freshwater > Lake | place: Great Lakes... | reverse complement strand
AACATAGCCATTCATGCGGTTCAAGTACCACATGGAGATGTGTTGCTTCAAGTGCTCGACCATCTGGGGCAGAATAATCGGCTGAACCATGGGGTTTGAGCCAAAGATTGGGTCTTTGTAGAAGTCCATGTGGCTCTGGATGTGAGACAGGTGGTCTTGCTCCATGTAAGCAAACGCCGCTTGTCCAAGCATCATGGCGACGTTCTCATTGGCGGAGTCGCGCTTCTCAGGAGAAGGCACGTCTTTCATGATCTCGTTGATGCCGGGCACCTTGATCTGCTTCAAGAACCGCTCCACCACGACCTTGCGGTTAAACAGGTCTGGGTTCTCCTTCATGATCTGCATCACCGCTTGGCTCTGCGCCATGCGTTGGGTCTCAGAGAAGATGTGTGGGTCAGAGACAGGGATCACGTCCGTGTTAGAGGCAAAGTCTTCCTTGCGGATGTCGAGGTCTTGAACCACTTCACCCTTGCGTTGCTCTTCCAAGTACCAACGATTCAGGCGACCAAGGATCTTGAGGACGCGACCTTGGCTGTCGTGCAGGCGTGAGTGGATGGCAGAAAACACCGCGGCGCCCTGCTCGATCAAAGCTTGGGTGGTTCCAACAGGGGTGTTGGAGTTCACGTCAGCGATCTTTTCCTCTGCGGTGGTCACTACCCCCTTAGCCGCACCGTCTAGCCAGCCCAGAAGCTTGAATAAGACCTCTGAGGGTGGGTTGAAGGGCATGGGCATGGCGATCTTGCGGATGTCGTCAACACCGGGGGCTCCCTCGATCTCACAAACTTGCGTCACATCCACCTGTTGGGACTGACCCGAGATCTTCGCTCCCTTGAGCTTTAGCATGGTTGCCGCATTGTTGATATGGGCAGAGTCCAGCAAAGCGCGCAGAGAGCCTGTAAGAGCCGCGGATAGGCCACCAATGAGCTGTGGCAGACCAATAGCATAAGCACCACGCCATGGGATGAACTTGAACTCGACCAGCCAATCTAGCTTGGTCTGCGTCTCGTCGCCCTCTTCCCAGTTACGATACAAGCCAACGCACTCGTTCTCGTGCTCGTCAACCATCAGGATGTAGGGGGCGGACTCACCGTTGGTCAGGGGGTCGTCCTCGAGCTCCAACCATGTGTAGATGTGATAGACCTTGCGAAGACCGTCTTCGTTGTCATCCCACTTGCGACCTTCAATCTTGTTGTTGGCTTTCTCGGAGTGGGTTTCTTCTGGCTCAGCGCTTACGCGAACCAAGTCGATGTCACGGTACAGACCTGAGCGAATGCGGTTCTTGAACTCCCACTCAGTGATGGTCTGCATCTCAGTGACACGCTGAGCGGTGTAGAAGTTCGCGGCGGCAAAGGGCAACAGGATGTTGTCGATTGGCATGAACTCAGCGCAGGGACGCTTTTTCTTGTCGTCGTACCACAGCTTCATGTACTGTGAGCCACCCAAGGGGAGCTGTGTCAGCATCTGTTCCTGCTCGTCGCGGAACTCTTCGATCTGCTCAGTCAACTGCCAGTTCATGTAGTCGCGCTTGCGCTCAGCCTTCTGAATCTTGGCTTCATCCACGTCGCCCAAGATCTTGGTGCGGGTAGGGCCGTCAGGTGGGAACATCTCTTTGATGGCGCGAGAGGCGAAGTCTACGCAGGCTTCAGCCATGACAGGGTGGACGACCTTGCTGGCGCCCATGAAGGTAGCACCGCCCGGGGCATCATTCCCCATGCCCGTACGCTTGAGACCCTCTTCGTACTTCTTGTCGCGCTCCTCACGGGACTTCTTATCGTTCTCAACCAAGTCCATGTAGCGCAGTGCGATCTTGTTCAGGTCAAGGGGATGGATCTCTTCTGCCAAGTTGGCGTAGAAGTCCTCGTCCTCCATGGGCCCCTTGCTCTCCATATGAACAATGGCAGAGCCGTCTGGCAACTCTTCAATTTCAGCGTCTTCTGGTGGCATCTCGTATTCAATGCCTTCGTCAGCCTCAACCTGTTGGTCTCTCAAGCCTTCGATGAAACGACCTGCATTGGGGTCTTGGGGGAATTGTGTTGCCATAGCTTTAACCTTGTGTTAAAATACCCGTACGCAAACATTGCGTTTTAATAAAAGGGAAAAAAGTGGAAGACCGAGCATACGAAGCAATCCAATTCCTGCGATTGCAAGATGGTAACTCAAACTCGATGTTTGAGGAATGTGCAGACGTAATTGAGTGCCTTCTTGGACGCCAGCGTGAGCTGGAGGAGAAAGTGGCCAGCCTCGAGGCGCCGAAACAATCGGCGTACCGTCGAGGGATGTCGTTTGGTGCTGAGGCATGGTACAAGCGAAACCGTCAACGATCAGCTTCGCCGGCCATCGAAGACGCTGAGTAACCCAGAGCGGCCAAAGCGGCTGTGGGGCTCATACCCTTGCGGATCAAGTCTACAGCCTTGGCCCAGTCAGCTTCGGCAAAGAACTGGCGGGTGTTCTGGATGTCAGCCCGAGCGCCGGGTAGTGCGGCATCACGGCGCATCTTCTCTTTGATGGCCTGACGGACATATTCTGACTCGCTCAGGTTCTGCACAGCAGACTGAGGCAAGTAAGAGGCTTCCTTAAGCAAACCTTTGGTTGCCTGACCACTGAACGGCTCAGAAGCTGTAAAGCCTTCAGGCGTGTACTTGCCAACGCCGGGGCCATAACCTGAACTGTTGAGCGACGTCTCAATGTCAGAGGGGTAAATGCCTTCAAGTTCTTTGCGTTTGTCCTTGAGCATCTTGTTGATGTCTTTGGTGGTTGCGTTTGGATCAAACGGGAAGATCGTTGCGCCACGGCTTGTGGGGGCAATACCGTAACCAGTGTCACCCAACGCGGCTGTTAAAGCGCCCATCTGGTCGGCTGTTGGCGGCACACCAGTAGCAGGGTCAAGGTTCCTGTTGGGGTTGAGCCTGCGGGTGTCGAGTACTGCGGCGTTCTTTCCAGTCACGTCACCCATGGTGTTGGGCAGGTTGTAGCCGAATGCCTCTTGTGCGTCGTTCAAGGCGCGGAAGCGCTCAGAGAAGTCCATCAACTGCTTAGTCTCTGGGGCAATCAAGCCCTCGCCGCCCGTGGGGAAGTCCAGCAGGGGACGTGCAATCTTGACGGGTTGCATTTCATAAGCTGACGCACCCTCTGGCAGATAGGCGCCTGAAGCCTCAATTGTTGGCAGTTGGCGGTGGCCTAGAGCGGAATAGATCACGTCGCGGTTGCCTGCGCCCACCTCTGGGAACTCATTCAATGCCGCCTCTGGTGCTGGGCGATCCCAACGACCTATATTGCCATATGCAACGCGCTCACTCAAAGGAGCGTCGATCATGCCGGGTACGTGGCCCGTAGAAGCCCCGGGAATCGCCTCATGAGTCGCTGAACCAGCGTGTTTGTAGGCGTAGTCGATGGCGGTCTTGTTTGCGTCTTGTAGGGCCAGTTTGATGCCTTCAAGCGGGTCTCCACCGTAGCGACCAGTCTTGCTGGAGCCGCGGGAGTACAAGTCTTGGGCTTTACCGTACACCCAAGGCAGTTCCTGAATGTGTGGGCCGTACCAGTCTGAGCGGCCACCTGTTGCCGCTTTGTTGGCCCGATCCACCTGCAAGGCGGTTTCCAGATCCATGAAGGGGTGCATTGTGTCGGACACGCCAGCTTTCCACGGGTTGCCTTGTGGATCTGTGTAGCCCATACCTTGGGCGCGGCGGAAGTCGTTCACGCCGAACAGGCCAGTGTTGGGCAGGCGCGGATCGTTCTTATCGGCGTACTCACCGATCTTGAAACCCATCTCTGCTGGCTCGTCAGCCGCCACAGCTCTGTCAAGGGTTCGCATGCCAGCACCGCGGTAGGCCATCTTAGGCTCACCGTAGTTGCGGCTGTTCAAGTGCTTCAGGGCAAAGGTCAGCTCAGACTCTGGGGCCACGCCAGCGCTATAAACGCCGTGTTGCTCCAACGTGCGGGGCAGTTGGTAAGGCTCGGTCATCTGAGCCATGCCTGACTTGGCGCGGTCGTACCACGTACCCAAGCGAACAGGGTCGGCCAGCCTTACCGCGTCAACCGAGTCGATGAAGTCTTGGTCAAGGTCACGGCGCATCTTGCCCAAAGCTTGGGGGCTGTCCACCGTACGGGGAGCGCCGACGTAGCCACCAGAGGTGTCAGGCTTCAAATGTTTACCAGCCCGAGCGGCTCTCAGGACTGCCTCGTCGCCTTGTGTCTCAGCCATCTTGCGGTAGAAGTCTGGGGGCGTTGCTGTACGCTTGCCTGTGCTGGCCTTGGCTGGCTTGACGGAATCTTCAGGAGACTTTTTGGCGCTGTCCTTGGCCATCTTCTCGACCTTCTTAGCGCGCTCGGCTTCCTGAGCTTGCTTCTGGCCCCACTTCTCGAGTACGGCCTTCTCTTCAGGGGTTAACTGTTTGACGCCTTCCATGCCTCTCTTGGTGATACCAAGCGCCTCTAGGCCTTCAGTCAGCATTTGGGTAACCTTGCCACCCTTTTGGAACTTCTGCTCTTGAGTGGCCAGCCACATGGTGTCTCTGCTTGCGTTCTTTGGCATATGAATAGCTCCGCCTTTAGCTTTTGGTTCTTCAAATTCAAACTCTGGTAGCTGTGAAGCCGCTCCAGCGGTTGGGATGGCAACCTGTTGGTACAGTGGCAAACCCTTTTGCTGGATCTGCTGGCGCATCTCTGGGGTGATGGGAAAGTTGTGCAAAGGTATTTGCAAGCGTCCTACTTCTGTTTGCGCGCCTGATCCAACATTGATCATTTTTGGCACGTCAATAGTTTGCAAACCAACCTGAGCGCCGTACTGCTTACCAAAGTTGTTCAGGTAATCAGGGATGATCTTGTCGTAGAAGCCCTTCATGCCTTCGCCACCAAGCTCAAGGTCTAGGCCGCTCAGCACTCTGTTGCCGTCGTCTGGCGCTTGCTGTAACAGCTTCTGGGTTGTCTCTTGGCCAATGACGTTGGGTAGCTCTGACTCTGGCGTCAGCTTGCTGTAGATGACTTCATTGTTTTTGCCGAACACGTTCAGGAACATGCCACGGCCTTTATCGTCAGGGTGGTATGAGACAGCGTCTGCAACCCTGCTCAAGTCAAACCGCTTGGCTTGCTCGGCGCCGGGTGTGACGGCGATACTGTCATAACCATTGTCAGCGGCATAATTCAGCAGGCGCTTCATAGCTAACTCGTGCCAGTTCTTTTTAAACGGGGCGTCAGGAACTGAGTTGACTGATTTGAACTTAGACGCTTGATCGAGCATGTCGCTGGCTTCTTTTGCGCTCTCCATGCCGTGACCCTTCCAGCCCTCAGCGGCGTGGAAAGCATCTTGGTAGCCTGCGGCCCTCGCTACCTCGTCAGCTTTCTGCCGGGCTTCTTGGTATGCGGGTTCATTTGCATAACCGCCTTTGCGGCCTTTCTGATGCCAGTCGGATTGGATCTCTTCAACGTGCAGGATCTTCTCACCGTTGGGGCCAGCGCGGTCTTGTACGCGCATGTGGGCTAGGACGTTTGGTTCATCCCAATGCTGATGGACAAAATCATTTGGTTTTGGGGTTTCAATAAATTCCCGCTCTACGCGATAACTAGGGTTGGCGGCAATAATTTGTTGCGTCCGTTCTGTTGGCGGCCACATGCCTTGTGAGATTAAGTTATCTTCCTCGTTGTAAAGATTAAATATCTCTTTTTTGGGAGCTTCACTTTTGTTTGGCAACCTCAATAGGATCTCACGATAGTTCTCGCCACCCGGCGTTTTAAGGGTGCGGTACTTGGTGAAGTCTTTTGAGTCCTCTGGCCTGCCAAGCACCTTCTCTTCAATCTGGGCCGGCGGGTTGTCTTTGAGGACTTGCTGGGCCTCTTCTTTGGTGATCTTGCCCTTGGCCTTGAATGCCTGCTCAAGCTTACGGTCGGCCAGCTCAGCCTTTTTCACGCCGGGCTGTTTGGTCAGCTCCGTGTAGAACTCGGCGCCTGTACCTTTAGGTCTGGCAATGTTGGCCAGCGCCTCGTCAACAGAGGAGTAGAAGGGTGCAGTCTTCTTAGCTGGCTCACCAGCCTTCAGCGCTTTGGTTAATGCTCCGATCAGGCTCATAGTGGTCTCTCCTCTAAGATCAAGTCGTCAGCGTTGATAGCACCACCAGCGGCTTTGTGCATACCAGTATCAGCAACTTGACGTGCCGCATCATCTACTGACAAGCCTTTGTTGACAAGGTCTACGATCTTGTTTAGGTTGTTCATGCTGTCTTTGATGCCATACTTCTTAGCGGCATTCACAAACTCGTCGCCGTTGATGTAGGCGGCTGGCTTCTTAAGGTATCCGCCTTCAGCTTTCTTTATGTCTGGCGCTGGAACAATAACTTTGCGCGCTTTGATGCCGCGACCAACGTCAAGCTCTTGCTCGAAGCGCCGTGGGTTGGTTAACGGGTACAAATACTTTTGGCCCTCGGCCTCAATGTCAAACATAGAACCCTCTGGGACTAAATGCTTGTCTTGCATTTCTCTGAATGTTTTTGCGTCAACAATCAATGGCTCGCCTATATCAACAGAGCCGATAGCTTTTGCTGGCGCATTTCCAGTTCTAACGATTGACATTGACTGATTAACGTACGGCCTAAGCGAATCAGTTTTACGTGACTCATAAAGCTTTTGACCGTCCACAATTAAATCCGCATAAGGCAAGTCAAGTTTGCTGTCTGTTCTGACATTGATTCCCATAGGTGGTACTTCAGGTTTTTTTAAAGCACCCAGCAATTCTTTGACAACTTTGCCGCCCTTAGCCAGCTTGCGGTTGTTTACCTCAAGCATCATTGTGTCAGGGTTCTTGGATATGCTGACCCTGCCGCCGCGCTTCATGCCCTCTACCTTCTTCTGTTCACTGCGCAACAGGTCATCGTACTCTTGCTTGGTGAAATACTTCTGGGTATTGCCAGACAAGTCCCAGCCAGCTTTTCTAATCTGATCTGCCGAGATCAATCCAGTGTTATTAAAGTCGCCCACAGCAGACCAATTGCCACTACGAACAAAGTCCTGCACAAATGGAATGTAGTCGTCTTTGGGCTTGGCGTTCTGCTTGCCTTTGATCTGAACAATTTGATCTGGCATGTTCTCTCTTGCCATACGGATCTCAATGTCCCTGACATCAGCGTCGGTATATCCGTTGGGCAATCTTTTAGCCTCTTCCAGAGCCGCTTCTTTGTAAGGCAACAAATCTTCCTTACGTAATTGTTTTTGACTTGGGCTAGTTTCAATCGTCACATGTGGCTCACCTTTGGCATCACGCAAGCTGTAGATCTTTGACTTGCCATCTCGAACGTCGTCACAGTAGCCACCAACGCAGTGGCCCATTGTTGCGCCTTCGTATTTAAGAGCCTCTTCTAGACGTGGATCGCGCTTTAAAGCATCAGCTATAGCTTCATCAGGGGTTTTGAAATAAGGTACGTTTATGTGGCCAAGGTTATTTGGTTTACGGGGGAAAGCTTCTTTGCCGTTCTCGTCAACCACTTTGTACGAGCTTGTAACGTCATCAAGTATGGTGCTGTACCCTTTTGGAAGTTCTTTAGGCGGCGCCAGTTGAATCCACTTGTAGCCTTCTGGATACTCTTTTTGAAGCGGGAAGCCCTCCGTCACCTTGAAATTGGCTTCACGCATCTTCTTAGCCGCCTCTTGGTCAAACTCATAGGTGCGGCGCACTGCCTGCTCCATGCTGATCTTGTTAAGCTGTTCAGGACGTATGCGGCCAGAGGCTACGTCTATACGCAGAACATCAAGGATGTGATCAAAGCCAAGATCGCGTGGGTTAAACCGCTCCATGCCTTGTGTTTTGTATAAGGACGTCTCTGGCGGTAAATTTTTAATAAACTCATCTGCCTTTTCGTACATGCCGGGCGCCACGTTCATCATCTCTTGATGCTGTTGCGCGCTGTCTCGACTAATCATTGCGTCAGAGCGGTTCTCCCATTGTTTGGCAAGGTCAGACTCGGCCATCTGTGTGCCGCCCATTTGTTTACGGCCTGACTCTCCCGCACGGCTCCAATATCTGGTGTCTTCAGCTATAGGAAAGGCTGTAATGTTCTGTTCTGCCAGCTTACGCACTGGGTCTTCAGGTGTTGCCATTTGCTTCTTGACGTAGTTGGTCAAGTTGCTGTCAACCCAATTGTTAAGCGCTATGTCTTTTTCTAACAGGTCAATGCTTTGAAGAACATGCTCTTTGCCAGCGCTTTCTGGTAAATTTGCAATTGCTTCAGGCGTAAAGCGCTCACGTATTTCTCTAAGCGTTTGGGCTGGATCATCGCCACTAGCAATCCTTGAGGTACTGCGCCTTAGAGGCTTCAGCTCATCCTCAACGGTTCTGTTCAACCAGTTACCGCCTTTGGGCTTGACTACATAAGGAACGCCAGCAACGGACGCCTTGGCGAACTCTTCAGCACCGTGCCTGACAGCGCCGGGTAGCGCGCCGATGACCTTGAGCGGGGAGCCGGGGCCGTAGTAGAACCCGCCAGCCAGCGCACCTAAGCCAGAGGCGGCTTTGCTTACAGGCGTCTCGGATCTGAACGGCAGGCGCTTCTCGATGTCCTCGGACGTTGGCAGGTAGGTCTTGCTGGTCTTGTCACCCGTCACCAGCTCGGACATGGTGGGAGCGCGCAGGTAATCGTAGGGGATACGCAGGAAGGACTCGATGTCGCCGGGAGCGCCAGCCACGCCAGCCACAAACCCACGAGCCAAATCCACTGGGACGTTCTTTGCCGCCTCACGATCTTGCCTAGACCTGTTGCGCTGTAGCTGTGGGAACACGCCAAAGGCGGCTCGGTCGTCGGAGGGTTTGTCAGCCATGGCTTATCCTGCTGAGTTGCTGTTGCCCCAATGATACCTTGGGTGGCGCCTCAAGTCCATCATGCGGAGTATGGGTTCTCGATCTTACGACGTCCGCTATCGATGTAGTCGTCCATGTCGTAGTCGTCCCTTGGGGCGCCATCGATGTCTAGCCAGCCAGCATCACGTAGGAACCGCAAGCCTTGGGTGCAGGCGTCCACGAAGTCGTCGTGCGTTGAGTCAGGGAAGGAGCAGATCTGGGAGACGAAGCCCTCAGCCCAATCCTTAACGTAGCCCTTCCTGACACTGCTCTCAGGGATCCACACACGGCCAGCGGCAATGATGTTGGACACAATGTTCAGGCGCTGGATCTTGTCAGCTCTGCCGGGGTTGTACGCCCTCACAGGCAAGTGCCCACGCTGTAAGTCTTGGATCAGCGCTATGCCTGCGGACTTGTCCTCCACGAGGATCAGGTCTACGCGCTTCTTGTCTTTGCCCTCACCATAGACCACGTCGTACTCCTCGATCACCTTGGGGCGCAGGTCTGGGTACTGGAGCCTGTCCTGCCAGCAGTCGATGATCATGGCGGACATCGGGCCATCGAGCGGCTTGAACACGCCGAACGTGATAGCCGCTGTCGGATCGTTGACAGTCTTCTCTGAGCTGGCGCAGTCGTAGCTTTGCAGGATGTACTCGAACTTTGGGAACGCCTTATTAGGCGCCCAGAGCTTGAACATCTCGCGCTTGACGATACCCGACTCTTCAGGGTCGATCAGCTCAGCGTGGATCTCCTGCCTGCCGATCTTAGTACCTTCGTATGCAAGGATCTGCTTCTGGAAGCTTGGAGCGAGGTTGGCTAGGTTGACGTAGGTAGATGCCGTCGTCAGGGCTACGTCGTCTCCTTCACGCCCTATAAGCTCTACGATGAGGTCTTTGGGACGTGGGGTAGTCGTGGCAATGATCTGGGTTCTGCCGTCTTCCTTCTTTAAGCGAACGGCGAACTGAATGTTGTACCAAGCCTCATCGAGGTAGTCCCAAGCGGCCAGCTCGTCCAGCCAAGCGCCATGGTACTGGCCACCACGAAATCGATCAGGCTCGCTGGCGCTGATGCCTTTGATCAGGCTCCCGTTGACCAGCACGATCTCATGCAAGGCTTTGTTGTAGTCTCGTATCAACGCAGGCGGGATGACGGCGATCAGTCCTGACTCACCCTCAAAGCATGTGCCGCGGACGTCCATCGATGTGGGAGCGGACACCAGCCAGCGTGTGTTGGGGTTCTCCCACGCCCACCACCATAGCTGTTCAGCCGCGGTACGGGTCTTGCCAGCCCCACGACCAGCCAGCATGAGCCAGATAGACCACCACTCACCTTGGGGTAGCTTCTGGTGATTGAAGGCGCCTGAAAGCCATTTGATGCGTGTGGCGTAAGCGGCTCCGTGGTACGGGCCCAGACTCTTGCGAAGCTCCTCGTCTTGCAGGATGTCCAGAATGTCCTGTTCAATGACAGCGCTCATTCAGCGATCCGTATCAGCTCTAGGCGCTTGACAGCCACGTCCATCATGTCCCTGACGTTCACATCAATGACAGTGAGGTCGTTAGTCTCTTCTGCCGTCTTCTGCTCACCGTACTTCTTAGGAGCCATGCGAGCGGCTGTCCACTTGCGGGTATCGACCCGAAGCTTCATCCATGCCACGTAGGAGGAGTCGAACTTGACCTCGATCAACTCACCTTCCTTGTTGGTTATGTGGCTCAACTCAGGCGGCTGGTCAACAATGTCGATCAATTCATCGAACTGAGTTTCAGCTTGAATTTCGCGTGCGCGTGTGTATTGTTGCAAAAAGTCAGGCTTGGTGGTCAACCAACCCATCACGCTTCGAAGGCTCGGCATATCGTCTGCTAAGCATATCTTGCGTAAGCTCTCACCTAATCCTAGTCTTGTGCATATGTCGATAGCTAACTCTTCCGTGTATATGGAAGGTCTGCCTATTGTTGG
>Ga0049080_10000775_pt1 | contig 10816 bp, 18 predicted proteins | sample GreLakmeER15MSRF_FD_66716 | JGI IMG/M metagenome (GOLD analysis project Ga0049080, IMG submission 66716) | Freshwater lentic microbial communities from great Laurentian Lakes, MI, USA - Great Lakes metaG ER15MSRF | ecosystem: Environmental > Aquatic > Freshwater > Lake | place: Great Lakes... | reverse complement strand
CATATAGATAATCATTGTTTTGTAATTCTTCAATAATCTCTTCATCAGAAAGATCTTTAAGATTGTCGAATGTTTCGCGCAATAATTTTGTATCAATGCTGGTAAGTTTACCAATCCAGATTGTTTCAGTCTCCCACTTTTCGAAGTAAAGCTTCATTCTGAAACCAGCATATCACACATTCACTTGAGATCAAGATAAATTTCAGAGGGTTTTTGAATTAAAAGTGTAAATAAATAGATGGCAGATCAATACACTTTCCAAAACCTTGGTCAATTGTCGCATACAGCAGGGCAAATTCCTTGTATATATGATTTAGAAAATGATCATTATAGACCTATTAAAAATACAGATCTGGCGGGAGCTAATCAATACACTTCAAAAGGAAGATTAAAGGTATCAACTTGTGATACTGTCTTTTTTAATACATTTCAATATGGAAAAGAAACCGATGTTTGGGATGAATCAGTTACCAATGGAGCTTCTGGTATTTTTAATCCTAATATAAATCAAATTGAAATGTCAGTTAGCGAAATTTCTGGTTCAGAAATTGTCAGACAAACAAGACATGTACAAAAATATATTCCATCAAGAAATTCAACGTTAAGTTTTGCTATAAAATTACAAACGCCAACTTCGGGAATTAGAAGGCGTTTTGGTTTATTTGATACTGAAGATGGAGTTTTCTTTGAAGATGGTGGAGATAATAACTATTACTGTGTAATTAGAAACTCCGTTAGTGGGTCAATTAATGAATTGAAAGTTGCTAGAAATGATTGGAATGGTGACAAATTAGATGGATATGGACCAAGTAAAATTATTGCTAATCCAGATGCTCAACAATTAATTAATATTGATTATGAATGGTATGGGGCGGGAGACATTTCATTTAATTATGTAATGAGTGGTAAACCAATAAGAATTCACACGTTCCATACGGCTAATTATTTAAATGACCCTTGGGCAAAAACACCATTTCTTCCTATTAGAGCAGAAATTAAAAATACTAGTGGTGGTCAACCGACAGGAAGATATTATTTATATCAAGGATCTAATTCTATAATTTCAGAAGGCACTTCTGAAACATTGGGTATAGCAGAAAGCATCTCCACGCCAATAGCTGGCAAAACAATATCTAAAGATAATTATTATCCATTAATAAGTTTGAGAATGAAACAAACAGCTTTAAAAGGTATTATTTTACCAAGAAGATTCCAAGTCGCAACTGTTGAAAATAATGTTAACGTTTTCTTTAAAATAATAAGAAATGCTAATTTAGTGGGAGCGTCTTGGCAGAATATGTCAGATACTAATTCCTTTGCTCAATATGACTTATCAGCTACTGGAGTTATTACTGGTGGTGTTGAATTAGATAATGGATTTGTTGTTTATGGTGGAGGAGCTAGTTCAGTAGAATTAGAATCTAAAACAAGCTACCAAATAGGAAGAACTGGTATGGGGTCTGGAAGTGATATTTATACTTTAGCTGTTGCCCATAGCGCTAGTACTGATAAAAATATCGTTGGGGCATTAACTTGGATTGAGCAAAGATAAAAATAGGGAGTGAGGGATTCGAACCCCCGACATTCTGCGTGTAAAGCAGACGCAACTACCGCTGTGCTAACTCCCCGTTAATATATTTAATTAATAAAAATTGTGGAGAAGGAGGGAGTCGAACCCTCGATTGAAGCTTGCAAAGCTACCGTTTTACCATTAAACTACATCCCCCAAATCGGGTAATTGAGAATCGAACTCAACTAAACTTGCTCCCAAAGCAAGCGCCTCGCCAGTCGGCCTTTACCCGATAAAATTATTTTTAAAGTTTTTTACATATTCATCTACTTTATCTATTACAAGATTTGAATATTTACTATGTATGTATTGATGATGTGTGGGGCATAATGGCACTAAATTTATAGGATCATTATCTTTATGATTTTTATTATAATGATGAACAGTAACTATTTTGTCTTCATCACAAACCACACATTTTTTTTCATGATATAAAAAACAAGTAGATCTATATGCATTTTTATTCCAATTGCCGTGTTTTTCACCAGATCTAAAAAAAGTATTTGAACATGAATATGAACAAGTTGTTTTTTCTCTTCGATGATTTTTTTGAGTTATAAATTCTAAATCACAAACTGGACAAGTTTTTTTAATAAATGGATATTTAGTTTGGTTAAACTTTAGATTAAAATGAGAAATATCAAAATTATTATCTTTAATAATTTTATTCACCTTTCGAATACTAGCTCCATTAACTGGTAAATTGAGTTTTCTACAGACATCAGATTTTGAATGACTCGATTGAATTATTTTTTTCAAATCCATATAATTATATACATTTTATTATCGTAATAGTGAAATTTGAATTCCAAATGCAATATTCTACCAAGTTTAATTTTATTTAAAAATGGAGGCCATTGACAGAATCGAACTGTCATCCGACGATTACAAATCGCCCGTTTTACCATTAAACTAAACGGCCTATGGCTCCAAAGGTTGGGATCGAACCAACGACCTAGAAGTTAACAGCTTCCCGCTCGTTCCACTGAGCTACTTTGGAGTTAAAAATACTTTCTATTGCTGAAGAAGCTTCGGTTCAAGACACCACTCGTTTATCCTTCTATCACTTTTCTGCTAGTAGAGGCTCGTCGGAGATTTCCAATCTGCTTTCCCAACATACTTCGGGCGATAAAGACCACAATAGAAAAAACATAAAAAATGATTTGCCCATAACAGATTGCTGTCACACTCGCCAAGGGCTGTGGCTATCTAGGAACCACACCTAGCTGCGTCATGACATATTTGGATTCGTGCATGATACGAATTGCGAGGGGGAGGGTTTTAACCTCCACTCTAGACTATAAGCCTAGCGATCTCCGTATGATCCCTCTCGCAAAGTGTTTTCCCCACTACCGATTAATTAACCAAGCGTAGCTTTGATCAATTTGAAGAAACACAGTGACTATTTCATCTTGGTAGCGACTCCAAGCCTACTTTAATTTGTGTCGGATTACATTTAGCATCATCGGGTTGCTAACCCGCCTTTAGCCTTAATGCTCATTGCAGGATCATCGCCTACAATGGCAGGGAAAAATTGGTACGGGATGTCAGAGTCGAACTGACCTCTCAAGTTTGGAAAACTCACATATTAGCCGATATACGAATCCCGCGAAAATGGTGGGCAGAGTTGGATTCGAACCAACGTAGACATACATCAGCAGATTTACAGTCTGCCCCCTTTAGCCACTTGGGTATCTACCCATAATAAAACTTTCTAATTAGTGGATTTATCTCAACCCAATCTCCCTTTCGGACCTTAGTAACTTCTGGTGTTTACTACCCTCAATTTTTATTTTAATCAAATTTGTGTTTTTGTCAACATAGATTCACACAGAACCCAAAAAATATCCCCACTCTTCTCTAACCTTACTTGTGTTTAACATTAAAGCAGGAATTTCTGGCGCAGCAACTGGTTCATTTTTAATATTATAAAATGGAAACTTACTAGCCTTTCTTGTATTGCAAGGTTTACATGCCAACGTTCTATTTTCATGATCATCAGTTCCCCCTTTACTTTTGGGGTTGATGTGATCAATTGTCAAATCAGCAATTTTAAATTTATTTAAACAATACTGACAAGTAAAGTTATAAATCTTTGCCATCTCCAAGGTAGTCAATTTCTTTTTCCTTGGGCGGCGAAAAAATTTACTCGTTACGATAATAACAGTTGGAATAGGCCAAACACCTTTAGCACTTCTCAATACAGGTTGATCTTCATAAAACTCAGCATCTTTATTCCATCTATCTAAAGAATGAAAGACGTTGTTATTTTTATCAAGAGCGGTAATATGACCCTTTAATAAATGCGAGAATGCTGCTTTTGCTGTAATAGCATTAATTGGTTGCCAAGCGTTATTAAGCAAGAGTGTCGTTTTACACTGCGAGGTAACTACTTTCATTGTCTCAAGTATTTCCAACTAACAGGAAAATGTTCTTTAGTGATTTGATCAATTTGATCTGCAACTTCTCTAGTTTCTTTTTGAGTATCTTTTTTGCAACGCAAATTACAGACACGAGCAAAAGCGTGGAGAGATCCAGACCAATACCATTCTGTCATAATATTTTGTGGTAAAACCATTCTAGCTTGTTCAGCACAAACGCCAGCGGCAAGAAGGCTTTTGTATGTTGCTACTGCAATTTCACAACTTGCATAAATACTACAATCATCAGTAAAAGATGCATCAACAAATTGATCTTCGTGAGATCCTTGTTTTTTATCTTCGTTTTTCTTGCGCCAGTTATCTGGATAAAAGATTTCTGGTTCCGAATCTACATAACGACGACTTACTTCATTCCATACAAGCCCAACAGTATGTTTTACTAGTTGTCTAGCAACAAAAATTGGGGCTTTGATATGAAAAGAAAGTGAGGCGTGACCAAATGGAGTCCAATGGTTTTCTCTAGCTAAGAAAGCGATAAGTTTTTCATCGCCCTCTTTAAAGCTTCCATCTTCATTAAAATTAGACTTCTTATTAAAGGAAACTCTTGCGGCATTAACCACAGAAATATCTGATCCCATTTTATCAATAAACTCTACTTTAATCATTTTAGTTCTTTAAATATTTCAAAAATACACATTTGTAGTGGACTAGCTTTTTTCAGAAAATAAGGTTCTTCTCCAACGCCATTGGGCCTCATTTCATAAATACTAGTATCTTTAATAAAATAATCTTTATGGAATCCAAATTTTTCATGCATCAAAGAATAAAAAACTTCTTTCTTAGATTCTTCAGATAATTTAATTTCTAACTCGCCTTTAATTTTCATTCTTTTTGAAAAACGTATGATTTAAATTATTTGTAATATCTTCTACTTTAATCAGAGAGAGCAGATCTTTTCTGCCATATCTTTGGTATCCTGTATAAAGAGGATATTTGATATTATCATTAATTTTTTCAAGATCAACAATTTTTTCACATAATTTTGCTAACGCTGGTCGGCTAACGACTAAAAAAGAATCTTCTCTTTCAAAAGCTATAAAATTTGCCGCCCCATAAAGCCACCCATTTTTTCCTTGAACATTTTTAAATTCAATCCAAATGACTTCATCATCAACATTATTATCTTTTCTTTTGACTTTTTTTCTCGACTTTACATCAACTGTATATTTTTCACCTTTTTGATTTGTGATGTGAAAATCAATATGACTAATTTGTTCTCTAAAAGTTGCATCTACAACTTGATTGCCAAGTTTTTCAGCTATTTTTTTGAATTGTAATTCAGCGGACTCTCCCATTTGGGATGAATTGCCAGTGTGATCGTATTTATTTCTATAAAACATTTATTCAAAAATTTCGTTCTTTACGCGCAAAGTATATGCTTCATCATCTGAAACGCAGTTAAAAACATAATCATAAAGCCAATCATTGTCTTCGCCAATCTCTTCAATAAGAGAGCCATAAATGATTGCTTCTGCTTCTTGAAGTTTATTAATTGCTTCCTTCGCTGTCTCTACTTTTAGTTGCTGTGTCTGATTTAACTTCTTCATAACGTTCATGTGATCGGTTGTATGCAAGTGCAAGATTTAATTGACGAATGATAGATTCACTACATTCAAAAACCTTGCCACGAAACTTATACCATTTACTTTCATTGTTCGTACCATCTGTCATGTTTTGTTCTGTATTCTGAGATGATAATTCTGATATTACTAATTGCAAGACTGACATCAGTCTCATCCATATTTGTTTCAACGAGTCTACATTCACGGTCAATATTATCTATTAGTTTTTGTTCATTAGTTGGATATTTTTTACGATTCTCTTTAAATTGTTTATCCCATTTTTCACGATCTGCAGCCCATTCTTTTTGTTTTTCGGCGTACTCTTCGTCTGTGTATTTTTTAGGCTCAGTATGCTCTACAAGCGAGATATCTTCAATGAGCTTTCCGTTTTTAAATAATGCACAATACTCAACCCAACCCGTTATGAATCGTCGGAAATCATCGTTATCGAAATCTGCATCAAAAGATTTATATTCTGGATGATTATAGCTTTCATAGAAGTTAATTGCACCAGTATATTTTTCTTCTTCCCACCATTCGTGTTCAACTACAAAGCGACCCATTGCCGCCATCTTTTCGCTGAACGGTGCATCGTCTGCAACTTCTTTACCTTCTTCCCAACGACCTTCAACTTTCTTAATCCATAACAATCCAGCGCCATCGATTTTATAATGCGACATTGCTTGGTTTGGAGTGTCTTTAGTTTGAAAGACGATATCACTCACCTTGCCACCCCAAGCAGAGACAATTGCTTCTGGCAACTCTGGAAGAGTTGTTCCTACTGTAATATTATCAAACATTCCCATATTATTTATTTGCGGCTAAAATTAATCCTAAGTTTGCTATTGAATAACTCATCCACACAAGTGACCAAGCATATTCACCTTTTATAAGGTAACTTATCCCTACGATTAAGTAAAGAATAAAAGCTAAAAAAACTACAATATCTTCAAAATTCATTTTTTAATAATTTTAATTGGCATGAACATTGGATATTTTTTAATATACTGTCGAGCTTGAGCTTCAGACTGGCAAAAAATGTCAACAACAATATTATTTCGTCCATGCTTTCTTGAAGCTAGGCGGGATTTGACAGCGCTGCCTGTATCATGAGCTATAAAAGTTTTTCCCATTTGTGGGATAATAATCTTTGATCCATAAGGAATAATTTTTGGATCAACCGCAATTGTTTTACCAGAAACTGGTCTGTTGCCAGTAGATGTATTTTTGCATCCCCAGTAATAAGTGACTCTGGCTACAGTATTGCTTGCAAATAAATTACTACAAAACAATGTGAATATTAAAATTAAGGTTTTTGCATTCATCAAATAATGATAACACAAATGAAACCCTTGTCAAATGTTTTTTTCAGATCTATTTTTTCTAGCTTTTGCTTTTAATTCATTTAAAAGATCTTTTAGTTTTTCTCGTCTTCTTGTTTCAATACCTTTGCGATGAAAAAAACCAATGAAATACCCCATTATTAGCGCTAGAATTATTTCGGTCATAAATTTAGTTTACACTAAACTACGACACGAATCCTACTTCTAATTGAAGAAAGTTTGCGTTTCTTAATTAAAACCGCACCACCCTCTCTTGATCCAACTCCATCTGTATTGCCTTCAATAGTTGTGACATAACCAGACTCATCTGGTCCGCTAATCGCTAAACCAATGTGAGAGAAATTAAAGATAACAACATCACCCGCTTTAATGTCGCCGCCATGAGGCTTCTTCAATAAAACATGAGTGTCCTGTTCCCTGCACCAGTTTTCAAAATCATAAGCACCTGCGGTTTGTGGTCTTTTAAAAGTATACTTGCCGTCTTTCATGGCTTCTCTAAATAACCAGCAAATAAAAGCAGCGCACCAAGGCCATGATTTTGTTGAGTCTAACCAAGTTGCTGATTTGTATTCATTCACTCTTGGTCCACAATTTGTTCCATTTATTTCTTCAACGCCAACTTCTTTTTTCGCTAAGGCTACAAGTTTTTCACCAAAAGTTCCTTTTTTTACTTCACCATCATTAGGCGAAGAAATTCCTAATTTATTAATTATTGTATTCCATGTCATAGGTCCGTCCTCTCCATCCACTTTCAAACCTAAAGATTTTTGAACTTTTTTTACTAATTCTTCTTTTCCTTTAAATTTCATATTAATTTTTACACCAAATTACGCCCAGTCAGCTGCAGATGATGCCACATCTGTAAATTTAATAACTCTTTGAGCTATTTCAAGGGGTGTTCCTGTTTCTAAATCGACATCTATATCAAATGTTAAAAATTTAGTAAAATAATTTGCTGCAGTTGTTATATCTGTTAATACTCCATCAACAAACAAATTATTGCTAACTGGAAAAATTGAAATTGTTTTGGTTGTTGGACCCGCAACAACAATTGTTATTTGTGTTGTGTTTTTAAATTTTAAATTTGCTGAACTCCCACCATCATTATTAGTTTTTAAATATAAAGTTGGCTTTCTTTCTGTTGGCATTGTTTGTGCAGCATAAGTCCATGCGTTAGTATCTGCATTTCTAAACCTCATTAAGTATCCTCTTTTTGCAATCGAGTATTTAATTTCCCAGTCTCTTCCTCCAGAATCAGAACCACTACCGAAATCACCTATTTTAGCGCCTTCCACAAACAAATCAAATCTATCATCTTGAAGGCCAAGATCATCAATATAAATACTTTCTATATAAGGTTTAGAATCATCACTAAGGTCCGTAATTAGTGCTACATTTGTATTATTTACTTTTGGCCTTGCATTAAAAGATGAAGTGCCAGCGGTTACAGTTAATCCACCGTTCGCTGTTAATCCACCGTTTGCTGTTAATCCACCGTTTGCTGTTAATAATCCATTAAAATCGCCTTTTTCAGCTTTTAAATCTAAAACTTTAAAAAAATCAGACATAATTTATCTCACTTTTTAATAAACTTTTTTGGATCTTTTTCAAAACTTTTTGCTAAACCAACTATTCCATTGATAATTTCTGGGGAAACAACACCAATTACTCCATAGGTAATTGCCTTATAAAGACTAGAGATATCTGTCTGTTCAAGAACAAACCAAGCAATACCAGAGGCAATTGCTGCTGTTAATATTTTTTTAAACTGCTCTACTATTTTTAATTCTCTATCTGTAGAAAGTAATCTAGCAAACATTGCGACAGCTCCAATTAAAGGTATTAACCAACCACCATTTACGAATTCTTTGAACAGGGACTTTTCTGGCTCCATGATGATAATATTTACACAAGAATATTTAAAATAATAAAAAAAAATAACCCCGCTATTTTAGCGGGGTTATTTCAATGAATAAAACGTTTAAGAGTTTAATTATTTATCATTTTTTGAAGTGAAAACTGTCGTCGCAACCTCTTGGCCATCTTTAATTTCAATTTGGTCCACCCTGCCGCCAACTCTATTAGCGCAAGATTTTGCCCATTTTAATGCATCCTCAAAAAAGGAATTATAGGATTGATGGTAATTATTTTTTGAATCGTATACTCGATATACCAAATCGTTTTTAATTGTAGACATTTTATTAATTTTTATGTATGTATGTTTCTATGATAATATATAAGATGACGTAAGTCAATAACGCTTTATTCATTAAATGAAGAATAAAGCATATTTACGGCGAAGTCAAGAATTTTCTGAAAAAAACTCAAAGGCAATTTTCCCAACAAAAAACTCGTCATCACTAATTATACCTTCAATTATAATTTTTTTATCTAAAAAAAATGTTTTTTTTATGTCTAGAAGGTATTTTTTATTATTTAAAAATAAAAGATGGATACCGTTTTCAAAAACTAAAGATGAGTTTTCAAAAGTTTGGTCTTTGAGTTTTTCAAAATCGGAATTGGCGTTAATTATCTTGATTAGGTCTTTCATTTGTTTAATTATTTTATTGGTGAAATCTGAAATTTTATATAATATTTAATAAAAATTACATAAAATATTAAGAAATTGTTTAACTTTGATATGTTTTTATTATTATAAGCAAAATAGTGTAATATTAAACATGGGACAGGGACAAACAAAAATTGCAAGAAGTTTGCTAGATTTGCAGCCATCTACTATAATGGAATTTTTTAAAATTTATCCAGATACAGTGAATAAACCCAGCACTTATATATCAATACATGGCGGTTCAAATTTTGAGAAATCGATTATTTGGCAATCAATTGCTTATAAGCCTGTTCCAATAGAAGTAGAAGGGTTCGAAGTTAATGGTAATGGCCAGTTGGCTAGACCAAAAATTAGAATAGCTAATGTTGATTATTTAATCACTTCTTTATTACAGAATAACCAAGATTTAATTTATGGCAAAATAGTTAGAAAAAGAACTTTTTTAAAATATTTAGATGATGTTAATTTTGATGGTGGAAATCCATTTGCTGAAGCTGATTCTTCAGCGGAAATTTCAGAAGAAGAATATATTATATCTCAGAAGACAAGCGAAAATAAATTATATGTTGAGTTTGAGCTTACATCTCCACTTGATTTAGACAATTATGAAATTAATAATAGAGTAATACTGGGAAAATATTGTTCATGGTTGTATAGAGGTGAGGGGTGTCAATATAATGGCGGTCCAAAAGAACAAGAAGATGCTTCAAGTTTTACTGTATCAGTGGGAGCTAATCGTGGTTTATGGTCATCAAATCAAACCTATTCAATAGGTCAATATGTTTATTTAGAGCATAATAGAATGACTGTTAATGATCAAAAATTAAAAGTTTATTATGTTTCTGTTGTAAATAATAATAAAAATCAACAACCAGAAAATAATCCATCTTATTGGCAAAAAGACGGATGCGCTAAATCAATTACGGCTTGTAAAAAAAGATTTGGAAATGCCACTTTGCCTTTTGGTGGTTTTCCTGGAACCGATGGATTTAATTATGGATAATATCAAAAAATCAAAAAATATTAAAACAATTTTAAAAACTATAATTGAGTGGTCAAAGGCTAGTCAAGCTATGGAAATATGTGGATTTGTTGGTTTTGATCAAAAACAACAAAAATATATAGCGCAATTAGAAAAAAACTGCTCTTCAGAGCCGAAAAATTTTTTTGCTATTGATGCGTTGAATTATTTAATGTTTAAGAATAAATACTCTATTATGAGTGTATTCCATAGTCATACAATCGGAAATGAAAATCCATCTGAATTTGATATTAAAATGTCAGAAAATTGCTGTGTACCATTTTTAGTTTATGCTTTAAATACAAATAAA
>Ga0049080_10000772_pt1 | contig 10824 bp, 8 predicted proteins | sample GreLakmeER15MSRF_FD_66716 | JGI IMG/M metagenome (GOLD analysis project Ga0049080, IMG submission 66716) | Freshwater lentic microbial communities from great Laurentian Lakes, MI, USA - Great Lakes metaG ER15MSRF | ecosystem: Environmental > Aquatic > Freshwater > Lake | place: Great Lakes... | reverse complement strand
AGGGTTAGTGAGTTAAATTGAAGTGAACTGGAAACGGTTCCCGCAGCTGCGGCTGCCGAGGCGTTTAGTGCAAAACTTGCGGTAGTTGCGAAGGATGACGAAACAACGTTGTTTGCCCAACTACTCGTGCCAATTAAGGTGCCCGTGAACGATCCCGTAAATGAGCCGGTGTTAATTTGAGCAGAACTACTTACTGCACCGGGGGGCATTGATTTAAACCCACTCGATGACATCGACCTACTTACTTCCGCATCAAAATTTACTATAATAGACGATGATACTGTATTATCGAGTATTTGTAAACCGGATATTTTTGTTGTCGTCATAATTATCTTGTAGTAAAGGAAAGGTAACTCACTTCTATAAATATCAACAAACCATGTAAAATTATCATAATTGCCGCACGATGTTTGGATTAATTGCTACTGTGCATGAATCCAGTTGCCCCTCTATTACTTACGTCTTTTGCCGTTAGTGTTTATATATGAAAAACTATTTGCCATATCAATTGACATAATTAACCCATTGCTGGTTAAATTGCCCGTTGGGCAACTTCCTGCATATATTATCATATCATTCTACCGTCTGTAATGTGTTTACATCCTTACGAGTTGCTTGTACATAATAGAAGCAATCAATTGGTGTACTGGAATTAATGATTACGGTATTATTTTCAATGTTTTGTACATATAATGCTTGTTGTATTGCAATTGGCGTTAATTGTACGGTAATACTATCAGAATCTACTAGCCATTCCCATTCTTCTGGCAGTTGAATAATATTATTTTTTGTTAGTCGTCCTCGTACATATACACCGTGTTCTGGTCCTTCCAATACACCATAAATAAGTTTTTTGCCCAATAACCGTTGATGGTCAATTTTGAAACTCTTTGTCGTTGCTTGAAATGCACCGAGTATTGTGGCAGACCCCGTGATATTTAATGCGTTACTACCCGTAATGGTCAATGACCCACTAATAACTGCTGCCCCAACATATGGAAATACGGTGGCCGTAACTCCCGTTAATCCGGTACCATCACCCGTAAACGATCCGGTAAATGAACCAACTACACCTACCGATGTATTTACCAATGCGCGAACCAATATATTTGATTGCGATGGCGGAGCAACTAAAAATGATAAGTTTGTACCAGCCAACGTATAATCTATTATACTTGTTTGAGTAAGACCACCAACAACTACGGTTAATGATGAAATGTCATATACGTTATTTAGCGTATAATTAGATACAGCACCGTTACCCGTAAATGTATAAGAATCAATAACAACCGATGAGCTTGGTAAATTGGTAAGTTGGCTACCATCACCCTTGAATGCTGACGCAGTAACACTACTACTGACAATTAGTGATCCACTAATAACTGCGGTGCCAGTATAAGGAAATGTTGTACCCCCGCCAGGTGCGTAAGATGCCGAGAGTGCAAAACTTGAGGTGGTTGCAAAGGACGCCGTACCTAATAACGAGCCGGTAAATGAACCAACTGCCCCCGTCGATGCATTTACTACTGCACGAACCAGTATATTTGATTGCGATGCTGGGGCAACTAAAAATGATAAGTTTGTACCAGCTAACGTGTAATCTATTATACTTGTTTGGGTAAGGCCACCGACAGTTACAATTAAGGATGAAATATCATATACGTTACTTAGCGTATAATTAGATACACTACCATTTCCAACAAACGTATAAGAATCAATAACGACCAATCCACTTGGTAGATTGGTAAGTTGACTACCGTCACCCTTGAATGCTGACGCAGTAACACTGCTGCTGACAATTAGTGATCCACTAATAACCGCCGTACCAATATAAGGAAATGTTGTACCACCGCCAGGTGCGTAAGATGCTGATGTTGCAAACGAGGCCGATGTTGCTGTGCCGATGAACGATCCCGTGAAGGAGCCTGTGAATGGAAGGGTTAGTGAGTTAAATTGAAGTGAACTAGAAACGGTTCCCGCAGCTGCTGCCGCTGATGCGTTTAGTGCAAAACTTGCGGTGGTTGCAAAGGAGGCAGTTGATGGAGTAAACGTAATGGACGTTGCTGCGGATGCGGTGGTTGCAAAGGACGCCGAGGTTACGTTGTTAGCCCAACTCGCAGTTCCAAATGTAGAACCGCTGTGCACGCCGATAAACGATCCCGTGAAAGAACCCGTAAATGGGAGAGTTAATGAATTAAACTGAAGTGAACTGGAAACCGTGCCCACCGGTACTGTTGCTGTTGCATTTAGTGCGTAACTTGCGGTGGTTGCAAAAGACGCCGTACCTAATAACGAGCCGGTAAACGAACCAACTACACCTACCGATGCATTTACTAACGCACGAACCAGTATATTTGATTGTGATGGCGGAGCAACTAAAAATGATAAGGTTGTACCAGCTAACGTATAATCGGTTGTGCTAATTTGGGTAAGACCGCCAACAGTTACGGTTAATGATGAAATGTCATATACATTACCCAGTGTATAATTAAACGCACTTCCATTTCCAACAAACGTATAGGAATCAATAACGACCGATGAACTTGGTAAATTAGTAAGTTGACTACCATCACCTTTAAAGGCCGATGCGGTAACACTGCTACTGACGATTAACGACCCACTAATAACTGCGGTGCCAGTATAAGGAAATGTTGTGCCGCCACCGGGTGCGTAAGATGCTGATGTTGCAAAGGACGCCGATGTTACTGTACCGATCAACGATCCCGTGAAGGAGCCAGTAAAGGGAAGAGTTAACGAGTTAAATTGAAGTGAACTGGAAACAGTTCCCGCAGGCACTGTAGCCGTTGCATTTAGTGCGTAACTTGCGGTGGTGGCGAAGGAGGCAGTTGATGGAGTAAACGTAATGGACGTTGCTGCGGATGCCGTTGTTGCAAAAGACGCCGAAGTTACGTTGTTAGCCCAACTCGCAGTTCCAAATGTAGAGCCGCTATGGACCCCACGAAACGACCCAGTGAAGGAGCCAGTAAATGGGAGAGTTAATGAATTAAACTGAAGTGAACTGGAAACGGTGCCCACCGGCACTGTTGTTGTTGCATTTAGTGCGTAACTTGCTGTGGTGGCAAAGGATGCGGTTGTTATACTTCCACTAAAACTTCCTGTATTAATTTGCGTAGAACTAGAAACAATGCCTGCAGGTTTATTTGCTAGTGTATTCCAATCTGCAACTGCTCCCGCTACATAACTTGCTGTTGTTGCAAAAGAGGCAGATGTTACTGTGCCGATAAACGATCCCGTGAAGGAACCCGTATTAATTTGCGTGGAACTGGACACCAACGTGGGTTTATTTGCAATGTTTGTATAATCAACAAATGACGCAGTGATTGCGCGCGATGATGTGATTGCAAACGATGATGTGATTGCTCGCGATGACGAAACTGCAAAACTGGCCGTTCCAAACGTAGAGCCAGTAAGAATGCCGCGAAACGACCCAGTGAAGGAGCCAGTAAAGGGAAGAGTTAATGAATTAAACTGAAGTGAACTGGAAACAGTTCCCGCAGGCACTGTAGCCGTTGCATTTAGTGCGTAACTTGATGTAAGTGCACTTACTGCAAAACTTGATGTAAGTGCATAACTGGCTGTAATTGCAGACGTGGCGGTATCGGCTACGATAAAATAACTACCAGATCCATCGACGGATATAGCATATCCGCTATCTACTACAACGGTAATGTCAGGAATGTCCAACTTTATATTATTCATTTATTGTCTAGTCACGGTTGGTCTTACAGTTAACCCACCTTCTAAAATACGACGAACCGCGGGAATTATTGATCCGCTGGTATAATTTATATCATACACGTATTTACGTTGCGTTAGCAACAACGTATCTGCCGCCGATAGTCTTACAAAAAAACTACCAGATGTATACGGAAGTATCTTTTCAAACGAAAAGGTTGCAGCAACCTCATCCGTGGTGTAATTTTCTCGTAATTGGCCGGCGAATATATAGTTAGTAATATCCAATGGGGTGTTGTTATCACTGCGATTTTTCAATTGCACCAATACTGTAAATGTTTCACCTTGCCCAATTTGAAAATAGGTAGTATCTGCCATATAATTCTCATTGTAAAAAATACTCTTCTATAAATATCAAACAGTATGTTAATCGGATGTTTTTATATGACTTTAGATACAAAATCTCCACAACGCAATTTGTAACGCTGTGGAGATTCTATCTATATCACGGAGGAATTTTAAAATTCCACTCAGATTAGTTTATATTGAATCTTATTAAAAAATACCCTATAATTAGAAATTGAGTACGCAATAATCGGGTTGGATAGTAAGTGTAAATGACATTACATCATCTGTACTCCAATCAAGTTCACCAAAGTTAACTTCAGTAATTTGTGCACCCTTGATAATCCATTCTTCAACCTTATCGCCAACAGGTCCAAGAACATTGAGTGTTAAATCTTTCTTGTAGAATTCAAGATATCCGTCACGACCCGTGACCGATTCGTGATGTAAACGCACCCATTCCATAACGGCTTGTGCACCCGATGGAACAATAGGATCGTATAATTCCATTTGCATACTTCCCCATGTGGTCTTGCCTTTCACATATCGTTGGAGATTAATATGGTCTAATGGTTTTGAATCTTGCTTAAGTGTTGGACGTGCGACTTTTTTTACAATATATGAAGGGATTCCATCCATATATAGGACGAACCGATTCTTCATTTTTGGTTCGAACGCGGTAAAGAAAAGTTCTTGTTCTGATACTAAGTTTGCCATGTATAATCTCCGAAAGGATATCTAACTATAAATAGTGTTAAAGTTGAATTTGTGGGGGGAGTTTCCTCCCCCCACTATCTCATTACGCGGTGGGAAAAACTGCACCCGTTGGGAGAACATTGAAGTCAAGGACGATGAATTCTGCTGTTCGTGTGGGTTGTAGATAGAGTTGTCCGTAGAGGATATTTCTATCAATCACATCAGGTGTGTTGTTTGTGTCGTCCATAACCACACGGAATGCGTACAATCCAGAACGTTCTTGTACACTTGCGAGGTATGGGTTGACAATGTTAAGGAAACGATTTCGTGTTGCTTCAACATTTTGTTCGAACACTAAATAACGTGCCGAACTTGCAATATACTTCTTCACCGCAATTAACAAACGACGGACGTTCACACGATCCAATGCTGATGAACGGCGTTGTAATGTTTTCTGACCCCACACACAGATGCCTTGTCCTGGGAACTGTGCAATTGGGTTAACCTTTCCTTCGTAGAGTGTATCACGACTTGCTTGTGGTAAGCGAACCTTGACACCGACTGCACTTGCAATGCCACCACGATTTAATCCAGCAGGTGCAAACCATTCTGCTGCAACATTATCGTTGTATGCGTAGATTTCTGGAAGAATCACTGAAGGTGGGACATAAATTAACTTGTTGGTATTCGTATCAATAACTCGCAGCCACGGATAGTAGGTTGCTGCGTAACTACTATCAATTTCAGCGGCCTTTGTTGTTGCTGTTGCCAGTGTTGCCGTTAATTGTGTGGTATCCATGATGAAGAATGCATCACCACGATCTTCACACAATGTTAGTGCATAGTTTGCAACATATGAATGTAGTTCATAAATTACACCAGGAAGTACTAACAAGTTAAAATCAAACTGATCGGGATTACTAATAGCATCCAATGCTTTCTTATAGGATACCGATCCCGCCGATACTGACGTTGCTAAGTTGAATCCTTGACTATTGGTAGCAACGATATCGCCACCCATATTAATGTCACGTGCAGGATTTAACCCATCAAATCCGCCTTGGAATGCCACTGAGAACTTACGATAGATGAAACTATCTGCGTCCGTTAATGAGATTGCCTTTGGTACTGTTCCATTCGGTACATCCACAATGTCTTCAAGATTAAATGCCGTACCAACAGTCAATGATCCCGATGGAATTGGTCCAAGGTAAGAATTATTGGTTTCATATGCTGCGTCAAAATTCCAACCATAAAAGTATTTCTTGTCGATTGATTGGGTAGTATATCCTTCAACTGCCCCATCAAGCCAACGACTTGTAACATAATCGGGAGCACTTAATTCTGATGATGCTGCAGAAATCGTAGATGAATATGCCGCAAATCCAAACGGAAGTGCTGTTTCTGGAATCTGCGAATCCGTCATTTCTACCCAAATATACTGTGAATTATTCGGGAAATCACCTTGATAGTACATTTCACCCGTTACGGTATCTTCGGTTGGTGCACTATTGCCAATGATTCGTGCAATATAATTTGGACTATCTGGATCAAGATTTACATTATCAAATTGTTCTAATATCTCCGACCGTGCATCCGTATCATCATATCGACGAACGAACATTGTAAAGGTACCAAAATTATATTCAGCATCACCACTTGACTTCATGTTTGCAAATGATACTTTAATTTCTTTGTTTGCAGAATTACCGTCACTAAGTGTATGAATCTTAAATAGATCTAATTTACTACCACCCAATGTTTGTGATTGAATATACGGCGTACTAGCGTGGTTGTACTCACCATAACTTGATCCGCTAAAATTCAACACAGTGCTGGATGTTACTGCTTGGAATGTAATGTTAATTCCTAGTGATGCAGTAACTGCTTCTGGGAAAATTGCATATACATATGAATTTTGTGTTGTGGTTGGCGTGGCAGAAAAATAATCTTGGAATGAATTGGACAATCCTTCCGTTGGACTTAATGCACTTGCACTGATAATTGCACCGCCTGATCCCGATACCACTAAACTAAAACTACTTGTAGTTCCCGACGCTAATGCATTTGTAAGTGTATTGCCTGTACTACTTGGATGTAATACCGCGTATACTTTTTTACCTGCCGAGCCTGTGGCAAAAATTACCACCGACTTCGTGGTAGCCGGATCATATCCAGTAGTTCCTAATACACGAACCACCGTTGCCACGGCAGATTCACGGAGATAATTTTTTGCCGCCAATCCTGTGTAATGATTGGTATCTGCTTCACCAAATCTGGTAACATATTCTTGTTGACCACGTACTATGGTCGGGATAAACGCTGGGCCTTTTGGTGTCGGCCCAATAAATGCTGCCCCGATTTCACTAATACCTTGAGTAAGGAAACTTAAATCCCTTTCTCTGGTAAATACTCCGGGTGATACTATGCGCTCGTTAGCCATTACTTATTCTCCAAGGTGTGGGTTGTATTATTCTGATACTTCCCCGGTTTCCATATCTATGTTACCAGTTCCATATGTCTGTTGCAACTTCTCAAATAAAACCCTTTCTTTTTCTTTAAAATCCATAAATGCAGATTGCTGCGCATTAATATCTGTAGAAATACTATCCAACTGTGTTTGTACTAGAAATTTATTAAGCGTTAGTTCTCCAATCGAAACAACAATTTCAAGAAGTGATTCCCGCATTTTCTGAATTTCTAATAACTCGGTTTCAGTAACTTTTTTCATACCTGCCTCATTGTATAAAACGGTTATATATCATACATATATAATTTCGTGTCGAAACTCATATAATCTAATTAATAAATATCACTCACTATTTCCAAAGTTATTATTATATAGTATTCGTAAGAATTTCTGTGTCAAATATCACTTTTTTTGGAGAATATTGTAATTGAGTTGTTGCTACTCTATTACTGTTTTTGTCCAATGCACTTTGTGGAAGTATATATGCCTTTACATCAATCGAAAATTTATTACGCACAAGTCGATCATTCGTTGTGGGAAGATCTGTTAATTGTTCAAACTGAGAAATCTTGGTGACAAACTTATAATTGTTTGTTTCACCCCAATATTCATCACTTTCAAACGAAATATTTTCAACAACCCCATTCATTTGTTCCATATATTCCGTCCAAATTATTGCCTCATACACAAAATCATAATAATCGGGAATCATCGTGGTATGATAAATTTGACTTGGAACAATGCCATTTTGTGCGGTAAATCTATCGTAAATATTTCTAGAATTCCACCCTGCCCGAAACGTATATTGTTGGTACTTGTTTACGGGAGATGCTATTTGATTTCGTTTCATAGTCGTGCGTTTTATCATAATAATTGGCAATAGAATTTTTCCATTCTTATCACGAATATTCCCATCTTGTTGCGCACTTTTCCACCGTTCTGGATTACCGTAAATAACGGGAATTTGAATTTGTTTACCGTCCTGTGTTATTACGGGTTTAATCTTTGTTTGTAAGTATTTCAATATGGCGTTGTCCACCGTATATAACCCCACAGACACGGGTGAGCTGACGCCTGTGACATTTTTGTTATCCATACCACGGTTATATCGTGTTGGCATTGTAATACGATTTCTGTCGAATATAGGCGTACTCATGTGTGGGTTTCCTCAATATTAACACTGCTTTTACGAGTCAAATGCGTTTCACAAATGATGTTATGATTATAATCTGGCCGACTTGCAATTAGTTGAATTTCGTTGGTATTATCAATTTCATAATAATTTTGATTATATAGAATAATATCACCAACTTCTGGATATACGTCTACGTCTTGTAGTAATTTTCGTACAAATCGAAACTCCACACCAGGCTGTGCCGCATCATAACCAAATCCTTCTGATGCGGGTTGCGTTTTGGGATATTTTATTAACGCGTTTAAACTAATGCCGCGATATCGTGCTTTGCTAACGGATTCCCCATAAATATTCACATTAGCAATATCTTGGATTATTTTATATAGTATGACTTCTACATCTATCACATCAACCACAATTTCTCGATTGATTTGTTGAAAGAATAAAAAATCGCGCTCTGTGACAAATCTTGGCATATATTATAAGACGTAGAAAGGTACTGGAACATACTTGAACATATTTTGCATTGCTTCTGCATTTTCCATATGTTTTTTCATTTGCGCTTGATGACCTGTTTGTTCTAAGGTTTCCTGAATTTCTTTGATTAGGTTATCCTTTTCTTGAGCAGATTCTCTGCGAAGTGTATCACCATCTAATCGTATTTGTGCATCAGGAATGGGAATATTTTCGTACTTAGAACGAATATTTCCCAATACTTCTTTTGCTAATGCAAGTGTATATCGGTATACCCAGTTTCTTCCAATACTATTGATATTCTTGTATTGAATGTTATCATAGGGAATATTAGATAAATCCGATACTGTACTATTTTCTGAGCCCGATTGCAATAATGCGTTTCCACTTTGTTTATCTGAGATAACAATGTAATCAAACCATATTTCAGTAGCTTCGGTAAAAATTGGAGTGAAGCGTACAATATTATTGGATACCGTGAAACTATATTGACTTTTACGAATCATATCATTCATTTCAATTGCTTGAATACGCAATAAATCTTCAAATGCAGGCATCATTACGAAGGTGACCGGTGGAGAAAATCCATCAAATCCAAACTCACTCATGAGATTGGTTAATCCAAGACCCGTTGTGGCAAATGGATCGTAATATCGTGCAATTGCTGGTGACATCTGATGATAAATGCGACGAATTTCAATTGCCGATCCACTTTCTTTTGAATCTGCCCACAGCGTTTTAAGATCATAGGATTGTTGATAGGCAGAGGCAGTAATAAAACCTTTCTTTACTGTGACATTACCACCACTTTCTGCTTCCATGCCGTATTGTGCGGACAATTTCACCAATTGTGGAAGTGGCGTGGATAGAATATTTCGCTGGGTAATATTCGTGGACGTGCTCATGCCTTGTAATGATAGCATGTGTTCACGGGCATTGAATTGATTAACTTGATTGCTATACGTGGTAATGGCTTCTTCTAGACACGTATACATTTGTCTATGGGTAAGCTCCACATCCACGACAGGATAACCCAGCCGCCTTGCCACAAATGATGCAACCCGAGGGGCTTCCGTTTGAAACTCTGCGTCACTATCATAAAAACCAAATGCCGTTAGGTTATATGGATTGATTGGCGCTTCTTCAAAAATAATTGGTTCACGATTCTGCATACAAGCCCTCTATTAGAGTCATATACTATAAATATCAAAATAGTTTATATAACCATAACTTTATGACAATAAAAAGGGTGACCCGAAGGTCACCCAATTTATTAATCGTGTTACAAAATCTATTAGACGAGGTTGAGCTTGTCGATGTAGATTTTTCCAAAAAATTCGGGGCGAACTACTTTCTTCGCGTAACGCGTCATCACGCCACGACGAGGTGTGAAATTGTTTGGATCGTACACAAGTGGCGTCATGATCAATGGAATGTATGGTGCGTACACTGCACCCGTTTCCAAGAATTGGTTACCACGGAAGCCCATTAACATCACGTTTTCTGTCATGTATGGGTTCTTGTATATGGTGAAGCGGTTCTGGAAGTTACCAATCTTCGTGACACCGGCTGCAAATTCCATCTTGTCGCCATCGGTTCCGGCTGCAAAGCCAGGGATGGTTTCAAGAATTGTTGCCACCGTTGGTGACACCACTGCAAAGTTAGCACCGCCACGCATCGTGAGCTGATGAATCTTGTTACTAACCTTTTGCATCTTCTGACCAAGTGTTTGGAACCAGGTCATGTTTGTCCATGCCGTACCCGTAAAGCTACTGGCGGCAAATGCACTGCCATTCCAGACTGAACCAATTTCTGCTGACCAGAATTCCGTTGTGGTTGATGGTGCAGCGCCAATTAACATATCAAGAATTTCAAGATCAATTTCCATTGCAACATAGTCACTTAACATACTGGTGAGTTCTGCTTCAGCGTCTACTGAATGATATGCGTTCAAATCTTGTGCAAGTTCTGGTGACCATACTGCCTTCAACTTACGTGTCTTGGCAAC
>Ga0049080_10000766_pt1 | contig 10840 bp, 4 predicted proteins | sample GreLakmeER15MSRF_FD_66716 | JGI IMG/M metagenome (GOLD analysis project Ga0049080, IMG submission 66716) | Freshwater lentic microbial communities from great Laurentian Lakes, MI, USA - Great Lakes metaG ER15MSRF | ecosystem: Environmental > Aquatic > Freshwater > Lake | place: Great Lakes... | reverse complement strand
TTGACTTGTACGGAGATACTGGGTTTTGGTGGGTGTTTGCCATGCGCAATCCCAACACAATTAAAGATCCTACATTTGACTTTATTCCAGGCACTACCATTTACATTCCTAAAAAGGAAGCAGTGTTGGCCGCACTGGGAGTTTAATCCATGGCTCTTGAAGAATTAACAGGAATTATCTACCTTGGTGAAGACCCAGTCAGTGGAAAAAGTAGGTATTATGATCTTGACGCTGATAGATCATCCTTAAGTGATACACCACCTTCAAGAGATCAATTAAAACGATATGAAGTAGAACAAGCTCGACAGGCCAAGCAAGTACCTCCGACTACACAAGATACAGCAGCTGATAAATTATCCAATGATAATCCCAATGTACCCGCAACTGAAACATCTGTACCGGCAACTACTCCACCAGGCAGTCCAACAGTAGCAGGTGAACCATTATCAGATAGCGAAAAAAATAATTTAGATAATCCAGCAACAGATGACACTGTTACAGACGAAGTGTTGCCACCAACAATAGACGAAAATGGAGTAACACCCGGCGCTAACAGTGATTCAGATGCTAGTTTAACTCCGGAATCACCAGCAGATCAGATTAATCTTGACCCGGTAACAGTAACTGAAAAAGCTCCTTTAATTAATTTGATTAATGAACTACATCAATATCCTAGTTATACCTATGGTATTAGTCTGCACATGCTGACATCAAACGAATATAATCAGGTAATTGGTGGTACCCAGGCTTATGTACCAAAACGTGTATTGATCGCCAGCGCCAACAGATATAATCCCACAGGTGAAAATTTTAAACGCAGTAAACATTTTGAAACTGTGTTTTATATTGATAATTTAAATTTAGAAAGTATAATTGGACTAGGCGAAGTTAATAGAAGTACAAACACAATGAAATATTCCTTTGATATTGTTGAACCGTACGGTATGACACTATTGAATAGAATATTAGATCTCTGCGCAGAAAGTGACATAGCTGCAGAAAATTATTTAGAAATGCCTTATCTACTTCAAGTTGATTTTTTTGCCATCAATGATGCAGGAGAAATACAAGGAGTACTGACTAACTTAACCAAACGTTTTCCTATTAGAATACTAAAAATGGACATACGTGCCAATACCAAAGGTGCAGAATATAGAATTGAAGCCAGCCCCTATGCACACTCGGCTTATGATCAAACTACAGTAAGTAACCCTTCTACGGTATCAGTCACAGCTAGAACTGTTGGTAGTTTTTTTCAAACAACAGAAAAAGAAACGTTTATTACTGATACTGCCAACGAAAGAGAAAATGACAAAAGTCTATTATGGCAAACAGACAGTGGACAACTGATCGGACCCGATGGCACAGTACAGTATATACCAAAAAGCCAACTGTCAGAAACTAGTAGGCGTGTGTTTGGTATAGATGCCAAATACAAAGTAAAAAGTTATGGCAGTGCTCTGAATGAATTTCAAAAAGATCTAGTTAGAAAAAATAAAATTAACATAGCAGACGAGTACTATTTTAAATTTCACAAAGACATAGAAAAAGCACAGTTTGTCATAGGTGCAAAAAACAGTCCCAAGAGTACGGCCATGACCAACGACACTGGGGAAATCACCGTAAGAAAAGGCAACATTCAAGAAAATACCAACGAATTAGATTATAATATCAAAGAATTTACTATTAATGCCGGTACTAGTATAGACACGGTGTTAAACTATATTATACGTAACAGCGATTTTATTCAAGGGCAATTTGTGGTTCCTGAGGACTACGGTAATAGTATTGACAAATACACAGAAGCCAAAAAGAAAAACGAAAAAGCACCACTGATTTGGTTTAAAATTGTACCCACAGTAGAGCTGGGTGAGTTCGATAAGATCAAAAGAAAATTCAGTAGAAAAATCACCTACAATGTTTTACCTTATGTGGTGTTTAATGTACGATCAGAAATCGCACCACAAGGTGTAGTCACCCGCAGTGTTAAAAAATATGAATATATGTATACTGGTAAAAACAGTGATATATTGGATTTTAGTATAGAATTCAATGCCATGTACTACACTCTCATGTATGCATACAGAGAAAATTTAGAAAAATTATATCCTAGCAAAGACACCAACAGTAAGGTTTTAGAAAGTAAAAATCCTGACTCCTACGCAGGATCATCTCAAAATCCTAATGCTGTTCAACCAATCAGAGTACTGCCAGTGATCAATAGTAGAGGGTTACCTGGATCCGGAGCATCATCTAGTAAGGATGTAGCCAGCAATGATGTTAGCTCAGCATTATTTGTAGCGCCAGGCGCTGATATGATTGGAGTAAAATTAAAAATTATTGGCGATCCACATTTTATCAAACAAGATGATGTGTTTTATGGTCCTGCTGTTACAAATTTTAGTACAGACATCAATCAATTGATAACCAGCGACAGAGAGTATGCACTGACTCCTAATGGCAGCATTGTTACTGATTCTGGCGAACTGTATGTAAATTTAATTTTTAGAACTCCAACAGACATCGACGAATCTACCGGACTAATGAGTTTTGAAAAAAATCAAACCAGTGTGTTTAGTGGCATGTACCATTTACGTATAGTGGATTCAGTATTTGCCAATGGACAGTTTATACAAACTTTGACATTAGTTCGATTGGACAGGCAAGCAGAATATGATTATTCTACTAGACCTGTTATAAGATCCGACGAAAGAGAAGAGCTTGCACCTCCTGATCAAACTAACAATACTCAATTAGCAGATCAACCCAAAAACGGTGAAAATCCCACAGAAACAGTACAGTCAGACGACACGGCACCAGACAGTGCTCCAGTGCCTGACACAGCTGAAGATACACCATCAAATACTGACACAGAAGAATTATCTAATATCAGAGAAACAGCACCAACTGACACAGTAAATGCTACAAATCAAAGTCCAACAACATCTACTCTTGGAGTTGAACCAGCCACTGTGACCAGGTTACCAGATGGTGTAACTCAGGACCCAAGGAGTGGTAATTACACATATAAAGGTTTGGTAATACCAGCGGATCCCGGCACTAGCCAATTTAACCAATATGTGACTGCGGTTGATAACAAACAAACTATACAAGTTACCCAAATTGATAATGTCAGTGGAGCCCCAATAACAAGAACATTTAACGGTAACTATACTGAAGTCGCAGTAGAAAGATCCCAAAATAATGTTGCATCTGCTGAAAGAGAATTAGCCAGATTTGAAAATAAAGTTAGAACTGATCCCGAATTTCAAAATCTTAATGCAGAACAACAGACTAATCTAGATATAGCTCGGGCACGTAGAATAGCTGAAGTTTCAGCAGCAAAATCAGATTTAGCACAGGCCAAAGCTGGCAAAAATCAATAAGGAATAACCAATGGCGATAGATCAAAGAATAGGTAACAAGGTCACTAAACAAATTCGTAGAGAAGAAACTGCGGCCACACGATTAGAACCTTATCCATATATAGGTATAATTAAAAAAAATCTTGATCCTACACGCAGTGGTCGATTAAAAGTTTTTATTCCAGACCTAGGCGGTGATGCAGAAAATCCTCAGAGTTGGTATACTGTCAGTTATGCTAGTCCGTTTATGGGCACTACTAATACCTCAAGAGATGGTAATAGAGTGCCAAGCCCAACTAATAGTTTTACTAATGTTGCACACACCTACGGCATGTGGATGATTCCTCCTGATTTAGAAGTAGAAGTCATTGTAATGTTCATCGGTGGAGATCCTAACAGAGGATACTGGGTAGGATGTGTCAACAGTAATCTCAGCAAGCATATGATGCCGGGGTTGGCAGGTAGTCTTAATGTAGACGGTGGACTAACAGGTGCCAGTGATGAAACTAAAAAGACCTACAGAAAAGGCATGCAAGTACCTGTAGTAGAATTTAATGAAAATGACAAAACGGCTTTTAATAAATCTGCTTTTTACAATAATCCTAAACCTATACACGAATATCAATATTCTGTACTTAAAGAACAAGGACTAGATAGAGATCCTATTAGAGGTGCAGTGTCTAGTAGTAGTCAACGCGAAACTCCTAGTAACGTTTTTGGTATTAGCACTCCAGGAAGACCTGCTAACGACCTAGCAGAAGACCCAAGATTTATTTCAAAAGTATTGTCAGGAGAAATTTCAGAATCACAGTATCATACTCCAACACGCAAAGGTGGTCATAGTTTTGTCATGGATGATGGATCAACTATTGGTGCAGATCAGATGATTAGGTTACGGACTAGTGCAGGACATCAGATCATGATGCATGATACTGCTAATATGCTTTATATTGGTCATGCTAAAGGTACCACTTGGATTGAAATGACGGATACAGGCTCACTTAACATTTATAGCAAAGGCAGTATTAATCTAAGAACAGAAGCATCAATGAATTTCCACAGTGACGGTAGTATGAATTTTAATGCAGGTGGAAGTTTTAATGTTAAAGTTGGTGGTAAAACTACCATAGATACAGGATCAACATTTAATCTACTTGCAGGCTCTGCTATAAATTTAGGAGCAGGCACTTCCTTTGGACTAAAAGCAGATTCTGCTGTTAATATTGAAGCTGGTACCGGTACCAGTATTAAATCTGCTACAAAAATAGCACTAACAGCTCCAAGTATACTAGAAAATTCTGGTGGTGATGTCACAGTGGCCAAACCTGCAGAGCTGCCAATGAAACAGTTAAATGACACAGTGTATGATGAGACCTTGGGCTTATATGTAGTTAAACTAAAGGCTTTGAATACCATTGTTTCTATTGCTCCATCACACGAACCTTATCCGCGGTTGGAACGCTACGCACTAACCACAGCTGCTCCAGGCACAACAGATGCAGGTGTAGATTCATCAACAACAGGATTAAGACCCGCAGATAAATTTAAAGGTAGTTTTGATGCAGTTAAGAATGCCAGCGGTACATCATTAAGTGAGGGCACACGCCCACTTGGTGCGGCAGGTGGCGCATCAGACAAGGCATTAAGAGATCAACCACAGGCTAGAACTACTATTGGTAACTTATCTAAAGATCAATTGACTGCGTATTATGCACAAGTAGGGCAAAGTGAAAGCAGTGGCAACTATAGTGCAGAAAATACTCTTGGGTTTGTTGGTAAGTACCAATTTGGATATCAGGCACTGATTGATGGCGGCTATGTAAAATCTAATGTTACCAGCAACAGTCAACTAAATGATCCTAACAGTTGGACTGGCAAAGACGGTATCGCAAATAAACAATCTTGGCTAACCAGCGAAGGAGTTCAAGAGCAGGCCATGGAAAGTTTTACCAAAACTAACTACGATCGAATGATTCAAAATGGCAGTGTCACAGCAGATATGTCACCCGAAGAAGTTGGTGGCATGCTACAGGTCAGTCACTTATTGGGTGCTACTGGTGCTAAAAACTGGCGTTCAGGCTCTGGTGGTTCAGATGCCTATGGCACTACTGGTGAGCAGTATTTCCAAAAAGGCAAGTATGCGGCATCTGTATTAGCTGCTAAAATGCCTGCAATCAACGCTGGATAAATATTTACATGACAACATTCTATAGAGGATTCAGCACAGTAGGACGAAATAGAAAATTTCGTCTGACAGACATTGAGCTGGTAAAACGCGACATAATCAATCACTTTCACATACGTAAAGGTGAAAAACTAATGAATCCAAATTTTGGTACAATTATTTGGAATGTATTACACGAGCCATTAACTGACGATTTAAAATCAGTGATTACCTCTGACGTAAAAGATGTAGCTAGTTATGATCCTAGAGTCAGCGTAGACAATGTAATCATTACTGAATACGACAGAGGCCTACAGATTGAACTAGAACTACGTTATCTTCAAACCAATCAAATTAATCTTTTAAATCTTAGATTTGATAGTCAAAGCAATACCCTATTAGCCGCATAATTAACTACGCAGTTTTTTCCAACGATAAATACTATATAATTGGAAAACAAGCATGGCTATTACCACTAGACAAACAAGTTTATTAGTTGCAGAAGATTGGACCAAGGTCTATCAAACATTTCGTAATGCAGACTTTAAGAGCTATGATTACGAAACCCTACGTAAAAGTATGGTTGACTATCTGCGTTTATATTATCCAGAAGATTTCAACGATTTTATTGAAAGCAGTGAATTTATTGCTTTAATTGACCTAGTGGCTTTTCTAGGACAAAGCCTAGCATTCCGCGCAGATTTAAACACACGTGAAAACTTTATTGATACTGCCCAACGTCGTGACAGTATTCTTAAATTAGCTCGACTAATCAGTTACACTCCAAAACGTAACATTCCTGCTAGTGGATTATTAAAAGTAGAATCTGTCAGTACTACTGAAACAATTTATGACAGCAACGGAGTTGATCTGTCAGGCTTGGTTATTGAATGGGCAGACAGTGGTAACGACAATTGGTTAGAACAATTTACTTCTGTACTAAACTCCAGTTTCAATAACAATCAAGTGGTTGGTAAACCCAGCAACAGTCAGACTATCAATGGCATAGTCAATGATGAATATCAGATAAATCTAGTACCCAGCGTAGTAGCTACCTACGGCGTTGATGCTGACGTTGAAGGTACTAGTACTAATTTTGAAATTGTAAGTCCTACCAGTGCTGGTCAGACCTATGTCTATGAATCAAACCCAAGACCCAACAGTCCATTTAATTTACTCTATAGAAATGACAATCTAGGCAACAGCAGTAATAACACAGGTTTCTTTTTATATTTCAAACAAGGCGAATTAAAATCTGTTGATATTAAATTTGATGAAAGCATACCCAATCGAGTATATAACATTAACATTAACAATATCAACAATACTGACGTTTGGTTATATAGTATAGACAGTGCAGGCAATCCTAGTGTGCTTTGGTCGCATGTGCCAGCTGTAGGTATTACTAATATAATCTACAATAAGAGCGTTAACAAAAATATCTATCAAATAAACACACGTGCCGGTGATCAAATTGACCTAGTATTTGGTGACGGTGCTTTTAGTAACATACCCCAAGGTAATTTTAGACTTTATTATCGCGTTAGTAATGGTCAAACTTATAAAATTACACCTGATGAAATGCAAGGCGTGACTGTACCAATTAATTATGTTAGTCGCGGTGGTAGAATTGAAACTATCACTATTCGCGCAAGTCTACAATATACAGTAGCCAATGCCGGCGGCCGTGAAACCCTAGACGAAATACGTCAAAAAGCACCACAACAATACTACACACAGGATCGTATGGTCACGGGTGAAGACTATAATATTTTGCCATACACCTTATTCTCTACAGTACTAAAAGCCAAGTCTGTAAATAGAACCAGCTCAGGCGTGTCTAGATATCTTGATGTTATTGATACCACAGGCAAATATTCCAGCACAAATATCTTTGCACAAGATGGTATGTTGTATATAGATCCTTTTTCTGAAACATTTAGTTTTGACTATTTGACTAGAAATGATATCTATAGAGTAATTTATAATAAGGTAAGCCCTATTGCCAGTGCTACAGAAACACTGCAATTTTTCTATGCTAACTATCCGTTGATATCTCTGGCGGATGTTTACTGGAATAAATCCACAGTAATTGCTAATGGTTCCACAGGATATTTCTTTGACAGTGCTGATAATATTCTACAAGTAGGATCCACTGTCAGCAGTAACTTAAAATATATTAAACCAGGTGCGATTATTAAATTTAGTCCTGGCACAGGCAAATACTTTGACAGCAGAAATAGAATACAAACAGGTGTTCCAAGCAAAAATGGTGACAAGTATTTTATCTATGCGGCCGTACAAAAAGTTGTTGGTAATGGTACCAACGGAGGTCAGGGTAACCTAGCCAACGGCACAGGTCCTATAACATTAAATCAAGAAGTACCACAGGACGCTATTGCTGAAAGTATATATGCGGTATTCAACAATGACTTTAGTACTGGATTAGTAGAAAGCATGTTGAGTTATATACAGGCCTATGAGGATTTTGGTCTAAGGTATGATGTAGAACTTGGATCATGGCGATTAATTTTACCGCAGGATCTAAGCACAGAAGAATTTAGTTTAAACTATGCAGGTAACACCAGTGGTCAGGGATTAGATTCCAGCTGGTTAATATATTTTAAAACTGTAGGGCAGACTTATTCTGTGATCTACAGAGGTCTACGTTATGTATTTGAAAGTGTGTTAGAAACTAACTTTTATTTTGATGATAGTATTAAGATATTTGATCCAAAAACAGGAATAACTGTACATGATCAAATTAAAATATTAAAAGTAAACCATAAGCCTGACAGCACAGAAGCACTAGCACTAGACTATATTTGGTTTATCTATCAGAACATTACTGAAATTGATGGATATGAAAATCCCAGCAAAATACTAGTAACGTTCCCAGACAGTGATAATGATGGTGTTCCAGACAATCCTGAACTATTTGAATTGATTGTGTCACCTAACTTAGATATCAAAAATAAATTTGTATTTTTTGAAAATACTGTAAGTTATGACAATTTTATTGCACAGACTCCTGTGAGTAGTGACCTGGTAGTCACAGACTACAATACTCTTAGAGAAATGCAGACTAGTGCTACACTTTATCAAGATGGACAAATTTTCTATTCACCCATTGAAAATAAATTTTACGTTTTGAGTATTAACGAAAGTGTTTATAATTTAAATGAGTCAACAGCATATACAGCTAAACGTGGACGCCAGGACATTTATTTCCAATATAGACATAATAGTCCTAACTATCGTCGTATTGACCCAAGTCCAAATAACATCATTGACTTGTATATCCTGACTAAACAATATGCTACAGACTATGTAGCATGGATACAAGACAGTAGTAATACCATTGAAGAACCAGCACTACCAACCGGTGACCAACTAGGACTAGAATTTAGTGAGTTAGAAAAATACAAAAGTATTTCAGATACTTTAATTTATAATCCTGCTAAATTTAAACCAATATTTGGTATTAAGGCAAACCCAATACTACAAGCAACATTTAAAGTAGTTAAGAATGCATCAGTGGTTGTCAGTGACAATGATATTAAAACATCTGTAATTGCAGCTATCAACAGTTACTTTGATGTTAATAACTGGGACTTTGGTGAAACATTTTACTTCAGTGAACTCAGTGCTTATTTACATTCTACACTAGCACCAAATATAGCTAGTATTATTATTGTGCCTAGCAGTGAAACCAGCACGTTTGGTAGTTTATTACAGATCAATGCTGAGTACAATGAAATTATTACCAGTGCAGCAACCGTAGACAATGTACAGATTATCAGTGCTATTACTGCCGCACAGATTAATCAATCAACAGTAGTATAGTAGATATTAGGATAGATAATGGCCGCAAGAAAAACAGTAAATTTTTTACCAACCATATTTCAAACTGAAGTCAATCGTAAGTTTCTATCGGCTACGGTTGATCAATTGGTCAGCGAACCAAATTTAAAAACAGTTCACGGTTATATTGGTAGAAAGTTTGCGCCAACTTATAAGGCAAGAGACAGTTATATTATAGAAGATTCTGCTGATAGACAAAATTATCAGTTAGAGCCCGGTATTGTTGTACGTGATGACTCCAACAACATAACATTTTTTGCTAGCTATACAGATTTACTTAATAAAATAGACTACTACGGTGGATTAATTAATAATCATAGTCGTTTGTTTGATAATGAATACTATTCATTCAATCCACATATCAGCTATGACAAAATTGTTAACTTTGGACAATACTATTGGTTACCTAACGGACCCGACCCAGTAACAGTTAATACTAGTGATGTTGATCTTAGTCAAACTTTTATTGTCACAAGAGATTCGGCTACAGACAAATATAAATTTACAGTTAACGGTGAAGTTAAAGAAACATTGATATTTGCTAGAGGCGGTCAATATACATTTAAAGTTGATCAACCAGGTTATCCTTTCTGGATACAAACAGAATTAGGTATCGACGGTCAAAATAATTCTACTCCTACTATTAGTACCAGAGATGTATTTGGAGTAACTAACAACGGCGATGATGCAGGTACTATAGAATTTCAAATACCACAAAGTAACGCACAAGATAGATTTGCCGATATGGATTTGGTCTACAATGTAGACTACGCTGCACCAATAGCATATTCAGATCTACACAATCAATTACTAAGTAAATTCTTAGAAGAGTTTCCGCAGTATGCTGGTATTACTGGCAGCCTAGACGGCAAAACTCTGATATTTGTAGATCAGGATACTATAGAATTGTCCGGCGAAGAAGCATGGACAGCCGGTGGTGTATTTGATAGAGACGGCCTACAAGTTGACGGATTTGATGCAGGAACAATAGTACCTGACAGTCAACGTTACGGAGTGTGGCGTGTACAATTTACCAATGGCGGTACAGATGACCCTATAATTAAATTAGTCTATGTTCAAAATATTGATATTGGAGAAAAAGTTTTTATCAAATACGGGTTAGTAAATGCTAACAAAGAATTCTATAAAGAATTTGATGGATTCTTCTATAGTATGCCAGTAATGACTAGTCTACTGGATACTATGTATATTCAAGACGGCACAAAATCAAGCATCTACAAAAGTATAAAAATTGTTGATTCTGCTAGCTGGTTAATTGACGTAGAAAATGACATTATTAGTCAACCTAATTATACCAGCCCCAACGGAGTTAAATTTACTAGTGGACTTAAAATTCGTTTTGAAGATGATGTAACTCCGCCCGCATATCAAAACAAAGAATACTATGTAGAAAATGTTGGTGACAGTATTAGATTAGTTGATGTAA
>Ga0049080_10000765_pt1 | contig 10854 bp, 21 predicted proteins | sample GreLakmeER15MSRF_FD_66716 | JGI IMG/M metagenome (GOLD analysis project Ga0049080, IMG submission 66716) | Freshwater lentic microbial communities from great Laurentian Lakes, MI, USA - Great Lakes metaG ER15MSRF | ecosystem: Environmental > Aquatic > Freshwater > Lake | place: Great Lakes... | reverse complement strand
CGTTGACGTTCACCCGAATCGCTTTTCCCTGCTAATTGCGACGAATAAGGTAGATACGATAGATTCCGCCCTTATGTCTCGATTGGAGAGAATTGATTTGGCGCTTTACTCTGATGAGGAAATGGAAAAGATTCTGTTCCAAGGGTTAGGTGAAAGCGGTATTACGTTCAATGATAACACTTTGCGTAGTCTCGCGGAGTGCAATCGGGGAAGTGCCCGCGATGTAGTCAAATGGGCGAACGCTGTGCGGCGGCACGTAGCTATTGCGGGAAAAATGACCGTGAATAAACAGGATTGTAAAGAGATTATTCGCGAGCGCGAACATTTCCCTCGCGGCGTTACGAAAAACGAACTGTCAACTTTGCTGTCACTGGAAAAGGCGGGCGATTTGCAACTAAAGGAATTGGCGGCACGTCACTTGTGCTCGTCCGCTGAGCAAAACGCCAACGAAAATTTTCTCTTGCAAAAGGGCTTTCTCACTATCATTGGCAAGCGTCACCTAACGGCGGCGGGGCGTGATTACCTAGCCTTACTCCGCGCAGATGGGTTTATTCCCGCTCGCGACTAATTTCCGAAGGAGAGAGCGGAACGTGGGGCGGCGAGAATTATCTTGACGCCCCACGAAATTCTGATAGAGTAACCATATAACAAAAACAAACCTATGTCACGAAAAGCCGGAAGTAAATCCACAATTGAAGTCAGCGTTAAAGACCTTTTTGATAAGCTCGCGCCCTATAAAGATACGCCGCTAAAGGTGCAAGTCGGCACCGCTTGGGCGGGTAGCTTGCAAGCCTTGGGGATTAACCTTGGCGGGGCGGCAACCGTCGAAGACGATGAAGACGGCGGCGAGGGCGATGAAGTGCCAGTTGTAGTGCGCCCGAAATTTGAAGTTGAAGAGCCTGAAAAGGTGTAAATTTCTCTTGCATCTTTCCGAAAAAGGTGTAAGATACTTGAAGTCGAGCGAAACAAATGCCGCACCGCCCATTGGCGTGCAAAATCCCGCAAGGGGGCCGCAGAAAGCTACTGCGGCAACTCGACGAACATTCTCGCGAGAGAAACAGGCGACCTTAGCGGAAAGCGAAGATTAATCACTCGCAATAGCGCAAAGCGCCGAGTCCGTAACTCTGGAGCGATTCTCCAGCGGGCGCAAATCGGGCTGTCAGTCGCCTATCTATAATAGACTGACACGTTTTTTAGTTGACAGGGCGGCAAAACCTGTTACATTCTCTCTCATGTTACCTAAATCATTTAAAACTCTCACGAAAAAAGAGCGCGCCACTCTTTATACGGAAATCGAATCGCACGCGAAGGCTCTCGAAAGCGGGGCCGCAAAGGGAAATCTCTTTTTCGTGAACACCGCGTTAGACGCAATCCAGAAACGAACAAAGGTTTTAGAGCGGGCGGGAGTAGCCCAAGCTATCTTCGACGCAATCCCAAAGGATTTTACTACGACGCTAAAGCGCAAAAAAGTGTATAAGTTTGGCATTACCTTTTGCCCCGCAGTCCCGCACAGGGGAGTGAAAGAGGGCGACAAACTGTTTTTGCTGGCGAATGGAGTGAAGTGCGCGATTGATTTTAAGGACATCGAGACTGTTTGGTAGTTGACAAGGCGGCAAAACCTAGTATAGTTCAAATTTGGCAGATTTTGAAGAAATAACAGTTGACTTTCTAACAATACCTGTTAAAGTCCCGCCATGTCTCAACACTTCTCTTTCTTTAAGCCTGCATACGGGTGGATTAAATCATTTGATTCTAAATATCAGCAAGGCGACACCGTATTTGTTAAAACGGGAGGGCAGTTAAAACGGGGAAGAATTAGCGGGTGGATACTAGATAGAGACATGAATTTTCTGGAATGGGAAGTTACTGTGCCGAGTTTGGGGCACTATGTCCATATTAAAGACCCCAAGTGCCCTTGGAATAAATAAAACATTGACAATCTCCTAAACTCTGTTACTCTCTCAAATATGTCCAAAGTCTTCTACGAATTCCAATTCACGCGCAAAAACCTTCCCTACTATGTTGACGTTCACGCCGAAACGGTTACGGAAGCGGTCGCGAAAGCTAATACGATTGACCATGATTTTATGCTCGTCCCTGAATATGACGGCTCACCTAATGATATTAGGCGCGTTTGTCTGAAATGGGATAGCGAAAACGATAGCCCCGTCTTTACAAAGGAGGATATTTGTTATATCTATGGTTTGGATGGGGAGGGTGAATTTGGGAGCATTGATAAGTTACCAGAAGAGGCGCGAAAGTAATTGACAGCGGCGAAAAATCTGATACTCTCTTCTATATGAAACAACCATGTCCCGCAATTCACGAAGTTCCTGTTGGCGGCGGAACTACTTACCTTGGCCGAAATGGAAACGGAAAGGTGGCGCAAATTGTAGTTCAGAAAATGATACTTGGCGGCACTGAACTAATCGAGATTGCGCCTATTAACTCTAAGGGCGATGTAGCGCGATGCTACATTCAGTTTCCCGCAAAGGATTTGGAAGCGGTGATTCAGGCATTGAAAGAGCAGGGGGCTAAATAACATGATTGCCCGTTATCACATGGAAGGCGCGGGCAATTGCTTTATCGAAGCTCCTCAAAATAAGGAAGGGTTAGAGACGCTGCGCAAAATGCGCGCTTATCGCCCGCAATTCAAATACCGCCGAATCAAAAGCGTTATCCAAGCATACCCCGAACAGACGCCAATTTTCACAATTATTCGCCGCAATGAAACTTTACCGTTGACAGCGCGCTAAAGTTTGCTATAATTCGCCGCATGACACCAAGATTACAAAAAGCAATTGATTTCTTTAAGGAACTCCATAAAGACCAGAAGCGGCGGGATGGGGTGCGCCCCTACTTCGTCCATTTGGAGGACGTGGCGCGGCGGGTGATGCAAGTAACAGATGACGAGGATGTTATCGTCGCGGCTTTTGGTCACGACGGGCCAGAAGATATAAAAGGCTTTACCGTTCAACGGGTCGCGGAACTTTTCGGAGCTAGGGCGGCGAGTTTTATAGACGACTTAACAGATAGATTCGTGAAGGAGAACTTCCCTCAACTCAATCGCCGAGAACGCAAACAAAGGGAGCGGGAGAGATACGCTACTTTTCAGCCGGAATCGAAACTCGTGAAGCTGGCAGACATCGCTTCAAATACTTCTGATTTAGATGAAAACGACAGAGGATTTGCCCAGATGTATTTAAAAGAAAAAGCAATGTGCCTTCCATATCTCGCGCCCGCGCCTCACTCTGAGGTTCTAATCACTGAGATTAACACCCTTTGGGATGAGGCGTCGCGCATCCTTCACGCTCAAAAAGTGAAGTTTGGCGTGCGATAGTTATTGACTTTGTTTTAAATCCTGTTAATCTCTCTATATGGCTAAAAAACTCGTAACCGTTTGCTGGACTATAACCGTCGCCGTAGATGTGCCAGAGGGCATTTCTAACGAAGATTTGCTTAACGCCGATTGGCAATCTTCGCCAGATGTTCAGGCGATAGCATTTAAGGCGGCGCAAGATGCTAGTTTTAGTCTCGACGCGAAAGACGGGGACATTACAGATGTTCAAGATACGGGCGATGAAGATGAGCCTTTGACGCCCGATGAAGAGGCGGAACTAAAGGAAATCGTTCATAAACAGAATCAATTCGTATAATGCCGAAACTTACCTTACTATGCGGGATTCCAGGTTGCGGAAAATCTTCTTGGGCAGAACCTTACAAACGAAGGTCTGGCGCTGCCGTAGTTCTATCTAGCGACGAAGTGCGGGGCATTGTTGGCAGCGGGGAGGACGACCAAACCGTAAATCGCGAGACTTTCCTAGTCCTTAAAGCGGCGTGCGAGCTACTTTTGCGACAAGGGCGCGATACGATTATTGACGCAACAAATACTACAAAGCGGGCGCGGGCTGATTTTGTATCATTAGGGCGTAAATATGGGGCTTGTCTTAAAGCAGTTGTTTTTCAAACCCCCGTATCTGTCGCCAAGGAACGAAATGCGGCGCGCCAACGCAAGGTGCCAGAACACGTTATAGAGCGTATGAGCGCGCAATTTGAAACGCCAGAAACTCCTGAGTTTGACGAAGTTCTTTTTATTTGACAATTCCTTAAAAACCGATATACTCCGACCATGATTAAAAACTTCAACTTCCGTATTAACAGTCTCACTGAATTGGTAGCGGCGAAAGCGGTTCTCACGCTGCATGATATTGGTTTTTGCGAAAACTTAGAGAAAACCTTAAAAAATTTGTTGAAACGTCGTTCTCCGCTTATCCTTGGGAACTATGGGCGAGGCGGCGAAAATAACCTTCCGGCTATTACCTACCACGGATATACAAGCGGGCCATATAGCGGAGCGGTCTATCTCCCCGATTTGAACGCTTTGATTAAGTTCTTGGAGAATGAAGAATATCATGCAACGCGCCAATTTAAAGTAGAACTGTCCGCAAAGACTATCGTGACTATCGAGGCGCATGATGAGCAAGAGGCTATTACGACCGCCCTTGGAAATACAAACCTTTACCCCTGCATCACTGCGGGAATTGTAAAATAGTAATTGACAGTCGCAAAAATTCTGATATACTCCGACCATGCTTAAAAAATTCTACATCCGAGTCTCTAGCGCAACTGAATTCGCCGCCATTAAAGCCGCGCTCGCCACTAAAGGAATTCAAGTTGAAAAAGTTGTGGAAAGGCTGCTGAAAGACTACTATAATAGCAAAACAGACATTGGAAATTATAGTTATGGGGGCGATGCTCAAAAAGAGATAATCTGTGTAGGAGGCTATGAGGATAGCAAAGAGGGGCGGCGCATTAACGGCATTGCCGAACTGATTCCCTTTTTGGAAGCGGGCGACTATAAAGAGAAGCCTAAAACATTCAAGGTGGCGCTGACTAAGGTGGAAATCGTGGAAGTGGAAGCCTTTACAGAGGACGAAGCGAAGGCTAAGGCGCTGCAAACTAAATTTCCAGTCATTAAAACGTCAACTAACGTAGAAATTGCTAGATAACCATTGACAAAGCGGCAAAACCTGCTAATCTTTACCCATGAATCCAGACGACCTAAAAAATATTCGGGCTTTCGCAAATATACGGGCTGATTCGGGGCACGATGAATTTTACGTTTATAAGAGCGGAAATACATTCAAGTTTGGTAAAGCGCCGAGGACGGCGAAAGAATTGGCTTCGCTTATCCTAGTCGGGAATCAAGAAAATAATTGATATGGCCGCTTATTGGATAGCGGCGATTGTTATTGTTCTGTTGTCTGTTCATAAATTGAACAAAAACGGTTGACAAAGCGCGAAACTCTGCTAAACTACACCCCTATGATTAACGTAAATATACTTCGCGGAACTATTATTGCACTGTTGGACAACGATGAGGGGATTAGCTCCGATGGATATGATTCCTTGCGCGGGTTAGTTTCATCTATGGGCAAGGTCGGCGCGCAAACCGTAGATGAGCAATGCGGCGATATATGGGCGGCGGTAGATGCTGCTGATGGTAGGTTTTTTCTGTCAGAGGGGCACGGTCTGCAATAATTTGATTTGACAAGGCGGCAAAACCTGTTAGACTGGCGCTATGAAAACCTATATTGTCTATATCAACGGCGAGGAAGTGGGCACCATTAAGGCGGGCAATCATAATAGCGCGGAGAGGAAGGCCCGCGCAAAGTATTCAGATGAGCCGCCTCATGCGGTTTCTGTTGTTTATACAGAGATTTGATTTGACAAATAACCTAAATAGGATATAGTCGGACATGGCTAAATTTTACAAAGTCGGAGGTTGCGTGCGCGATGCGTTGCTTGGCGTCGAATCGAAAGATATAGACTACACGGTAACGGCGGAATCGTTCGCAGATATGCGCGCCGCAATCCTAGACCGTGGCGGCGAAATCTTCTTGGAGACTCCTAAGTTTTTCACTATCCGCGCCAAGGTGCCGCAGTTAGGGGCGTGTGACTACGTGCTTGCGCGCAAAGAGGGCAAATACAGTGACGGGCGCAGGCCGGATAGCGTCGAAATGGGCACTATCGAAGACGACCTTGCTAGGCGCGACTTTACGGTTAATGCAATCGCAGAGGATGAATCGGGAGCTCTAATTGACCCGTTCGGCGGGCAAATAGACCTAAATAAGAAGTTGCTGCGGTGCGTGGGCAATACGGAAATGCGTATGAGGGAAGATGCTTTAAGGATGCTTAGGGCAATTCGTTTTCATATAACAAAAGGATTTGATTTTTGTAGCGACCTATTCGCCTTTCTGTTTAACCCTAAAAATGCCACGTTGCTAGCCTCTGTTAGCATCGAAAGAGTTAGGGAAGAACTCGTTAAGTGCTTCGATAAAGACACGTTAAAAACGCTGAGCCTGTTAAATGAATTCCCCGCAATTCGTTTCCATGTATTTTCCCGCAATTTAAAGTTGACACCTACAATAAAACAAGTATAGTAACATCCATGAAACAAACACCTTTCAAAGTCGGCGACCGTGTAGCATATCAAAGCAATACCTGCGCTTATACCGTTACCGTGGAAGCGTTTATGGCTAATGGCAACTTTATTGGCGCTAATCCTATTTATACCAAAGGCGGCGAAACAACTGCGAGCCGCAAATACATCACAGGGCAATTTCGTTTAGTGAAATCGCCTCCTACTCGCGGAAAAGATGGTCGTTTCCTTGGCACGAAACCTGCTAAGGCTACGCCATTCACTCCCGATTCAATCGTGGCGGGCGCGAAATATACTAATTCAAAATATCCTGACTCCGAATACTTCGGGGTAGTTTTGGCAGGCGCGAAGGAAATGCTTTTGAAAACAGATGGGGAGCGCTTTACCGTATGCTTCAAAGGGGAGCATTGTGGCGGGAATTTTTGGGAATCTTTCTCTGAAAAAGTAGAAAAGTAAAAGTTTCCTGTTGACATTTTGCCGCCTTGTGGTAGATTCCATCACATGACATTACGCAATCTCTTCGACGAACTAAACAAGTGGGCGCAAAACAGCGGGTTAAATCAAGGCTCTGACACTGTTAGGGAAAAGCTAGAGAAATTAGGGGGAGTTATTATCGGTAAAGGATGTTTTTCCGTGGCGGCGAGGTTCACTATTAACGGAAAGGTTTTTGTAGCTAAGGCATCTTACTACGAAGGAGTGAATTTATTGTCTCGCGCAACGATTGAGTCTAATCAGATTTTGAGGCAACGCTATTTGCGCCCACTCTTTTCGTCGAAATACGTCGCCATTCAAGAATATATGCGCCCATTAAACAATCATCGGGCGCGTCGCGCTTCGGAAATGATTTGCCCCGCACTTCGCAAGCATGGCACTGGCACCGATTATGACGTTCACTGTGAAAACATCGGCTTTTGCCCCCGTCGCCGCATGGTAATGATATTCGACGCGCAAAATTGGTAAAAATTCCTGTTGACATTTTCAATCTATCTGCTATTCTCCGAAACATGAAATCGAACCTAATACAAACAATCGCGCATTTCGGTGCCGCGTTTCACATCACAATCACTGGCGCACCCGCTCTCGTAGCCGCGCAAGTTAATCGCCTTCGCAACTTCGGCGTTGCAAGCTCTATCAGTGAGGACTATAAAGAGGGGCTAGACCATACGGCGCGGGTGGATAGTCACACTGGCTGTTTTGAGCGCGGATTGCTGGCAATGGCGCGGGTGAACGTGCGGGGCGCGCTGGTAAAGCATGGACTTCGCAAGCCGTCCACTGTTCGCCGCCTTGTAGTGGATGAATTTGAAAAGCTGCGCGATAGTTTCCGCCGCATCGAAAATGTCACATCGCGGCCAATCGTGGGCGATTCGTTCTCTGTCGCTGGCGGTTTCGGCACAAAGGAAGGGGGCGCGGAATAATGAAAATCATTCCTATTTTCGGGGCGTCCGATGACTGTAAAGAGTTACGCGAAGTCGTTGAATATGAGGGGCTTAGTGCCGCCCGCAAGGTGGCGCGCTTCTTCGGTAAATACAACCGATTGCAAAACGGGTTCAATAACACTGGCGGCACACTTGGCTTCTTCTACGCTCACCGCGCAATTCTCGACACAACCTTTTCGCCGCGAGTCGCGTCGCTATTGTGCAAAATAGTTGGAATTGAGCCTTGACAATTCGTTAAAATCTGTTACCTTTCGTTATATGAAAAAACTCTTATATCTAGTGGAAGTCATTGAATCTTGGAATGATGGGGATGTTGAAGCAGTAAAGTCAAATCCCGATGAGCCTATCCTCGATTTGCATTGCGTCAAGGCGCGTCGCGTCACAATCAAAAAGCTAAAGAAACTGATTGAGAAACTAAAATAAGACTTGACAATTCGCCGCAATCTGTTAATCTCTCAATATGACTTCTTTCAAATACATAATGATTAAATCGTGCGGGCTGGATACTCCCGTTATCTTTCCCGCTTGGCTAGGGCATGATGAGGCGGCGCGCATGGTATTCGATAAGAGTTATATCCTAAGCGCGGGATTCGTGACTATTTCTAAAGATGAACATGGAACGATTGAGGCGCATTGCGGCCAAGAGAGCGTGAGCCTCAAAATAAAGAGTCGCCCCGAAGACAGCGACATTATCACCCATTATTTAAGTGCGGGCGATTAAAATCGTGTAATCTCTTTCATGGATATTAAAGAACTATTCGACGCTCTATCAGCCTGCAAACATCCCGACGAAATGCGGGGAATCATGTATGGGGAAGGCTACAATTGGTTTGCTCACGGTGGCTCGACACTTGCTTACAAGGTGGGCGACTACGTGGTGAAGCATTCAATAAGGGGCGATGAGTGCCATACTCCGAGCGCCGAAACGTTAAATAACGAGTTGCTGGCACGCTTATGGCTTACGCCAGTATATCAAAGCAAATACGTTGTTATACAACCTTTTTGTCAACCTATCCGAAATAGAGAGCGCGAAAAGAGGATTATGGAGATTATAGCGCGCAAACTAGAGGGGCAAGGGGCGCACGCGAGGCGCGACCACCGCTTGCACGTTGGCAATTTCGGGCTGTATAAAGGGCGAATAAAAGTGTTTGACATGATTTGAAAAGCTGCTAAGGTAGTGCCGCCAAGCGAAACCTCGCCAGCGGCTAAATTCTAAGGGAACGTGGAGAGAGGGTGTCAGCAAGTTTCGTGCCAAGTGGAGAATGTTTTAAGGTTGGCATGAAGGTTGCTATCAAACAAAAGGAATAGATTTTGTAAAAAAGCAATTGACATTTAGAAAAAAAAGAATAAGATGGACGGCGTTAAGAGTAACTAAAACAAAACAAACACACAAAACACATGAGCCACGAAATCGTTCAACCAATTGATGAAGTCTATTCCACTACTGGCACAGAATGGCACGGCCTAGCCGCGCACGTTCCCGCCATTACAGATACAGAGGTCAATCGCCTTTGCCCTATCATTCACGAAATGCCGCTTGCTGGCGAGATTAACGGCAAGCACGTTGTCGTGCCTAACTACAAAGCACTTGTCGCTGATTACAGCGTGTGCCGCCCCGAAACGGCGGGCGGCGAATTTGAGCTTGTGCCGCTTCATATCCCCAAAAAGGGTTACGGCGTGATTTCCAACTGCGAACTGTATCGCGCCTTGCAAGATGCGCTGAAAGACGTTGACGCGGAAGTTGTCACGGCTGGCACGCTTGGCGCGGGGCGTCGCTGCTTTTTCTCTGTGAATCTGCGCGGCGAATCTGAAATGAAGATTAACGGTGACGATTTCCTCGCCTACCTTAACTTTGTCACTTCGCATGACGGCACACTAGCGGCGAGCGCATACGACAGCACGGTGCGGATTGTCTGCCAGAACACGCTTAACTGGTCGCTGGAAGCGGCGGGCGATGTGGGGTTTAAGGTCTATCACACGCAAGGCGCGAACACGGCAATTTCCAAGATGGGCGAATTGCTAAACGCAATCTTGGCGGGGCGCGCTGAGTTCAAAACTACGATGGAATACCTTGCTACTGTGCAAGTTAGCGCGGGCGATGCTGAGAAAATCGCGGCGGGCTACTTCGTGTTTGGCCAAAGCGCGGGCGAAAGCAAGCTGGAATACGAATTGAGCACACGCACACGCAACGCAATCGAAGGCATTGCGGGGCTGTTTGCGAACGGCAAAGGAAACAAGGGGCGCACGGCATACGACTTGCTAAACGGCGCAACTGAGTATTGGACAAGCGGCGACGGCACGGGTAAGAAAGCGTCGCGTCTCGAAAAGGTGAGCAAGGGGCTGTTTGGCACGGCGGCTGAGCACAAGCGGGCGTTTGTCAACCTCCTGACAAGCCGCTTGGAAGCCGCAAAAGAGGCGGGCGAAAAAGCCCTGACTATCGCGCCGAAAGACTAACGGCACACGAAGGGGCGGGGCGCTGAAATATGCGCCCCGCCTTTTCTTTTCTATTGACATTTACTCTAAATACGCTATTCTATCTTAAATATGGATTACACACTGTTTAACACTGGTTATTTGCCTCCGCTTCCCCTCTGGCGCTCTAACGTGGTTGACTTCGGCACTAGCGCGAAGTGCCGCCAGCTACGGCTTAAAAATAAACGGAAAAAGCGGAAATAGGGATTGACAGTGTAATAGGATAGTATGAAACTCAATCCTAACAAATTTGGCGCGGCATCCTTAGCCGCTTCCCCTATCCTCCTAAACGTAGTGCAAGGCCCGATTTTCTGGTGGTTAGGTGTAGTATTTGCTTCTATTGGCCCTATACTGATAGCCTTAGAGCATAAACCCAAAACAAGACGTGCTCGTTAAACTGATAATAAGATTAGTGAATTGGTGGAGGGGTTTTTAACATACGTTAAAGACTTAGAGATAAGGGTAGGTTCCCTTAGAATTTTACGGCTGCGAGGCGGGCGCTCG
>Ga0049080_10000760_pt1 | contig 10885 bp, 9 predicted proteins | sample GreLakmeER15MSRF_FD_66716 | JGI IMG/M metagenome (GOLD analysis project Ga0049080, IMG submission 66716) | Freshwater lentic microbial communities from great Laurentian Lakes, MI, USA - Great Lakes metaG ER15MSRF | ecosystem: Environmental > Aquatic > Freshwater > Lake | place: Great Lakes... | reverse complement strand
ACCAATAGCGTCAATAACAACTACAGTGGCATCATCATAAGGGCTTGTTTGAAACCCTGCGGCCGCATGGCTTAAATGATGATTATGAGTGTGTATAGTTTTGTTCCCTAACTCATGCTCAACAATAGCTGATCCTATAACATTTTTTGCTAACGTGTTATATACTGAATGGGGTTCACCAGAACGTAGTTGACGTAAGTACTTGACCCATGGTCTTTCATAGTAATGAACTTCATAGTCATCACTATCCATATATGATTTAGCATCGGTGATTAGTGGAATACATAGTTGCGAATCATGTTTGTTATGACTATATCGTTCACTATGTCCGGCAAATAGTATGTCGCCGTGATCGTTTATCACACTGGCGGCGGCATCATGGAAGCCAGAACTGATTCCGATATAATTCATTTGTAGATAAATGGGTCTTTTTTACGTAACTCTTTTAAGCGTTTACGATACTTATATTCTCGAACGAGGTTTTTGAAGAAGTTAATTATGAACATTTTTTAAGTATTCCCCTAAATTAATAATTGTTTGGTTAGCTTGCGATACTGTACCATTTGTCATTTGATGCATACTTAACAGTTCTCTTTTAAACTGTTGATATTGTTCTGAATTAATGACATTGTTTAGTCTTGTATTTAACAACTGTATTTCCCTATCAGTAGTATTTGCACGTGCATATATGATTACCTTAGACACTATATTTTCTAGCCTAGGGTATTTTTTCATTAAGTTGTCAGTCTTTGTTTTAGCTTGACCTATACTGACATGAGCAATTTCTTTTACCCCGGGTAATTCACCTAGTATTTTAATAGAACCACCATCAACATATGTGTCCAATGATCCATCTTTTAAACTAACTATTGCGTCCGTAGGTTTCTTATATGCAACTATCTCATACTTAACATTATTCTTAGCCAGTATATGTGTTAAGACCTCTGCAGAGGTCTTACTGGGTGCACCGACTAATACATTTTTGCCTGTTTTCTTACTATTGGACATGATTTCTTCTAGTGTATTTGGTCCTGTAGAGGGTGCTAGAATGAAATGACTCAACGCAAATAGTTCAACAATAGGTGTTAGTGTATCTACACTAGGACTAATCTTACTATTGTTATGTTGATTGAAACCTCCTACTCCATTACCAGCGCACAAGACAGAAGGTTCGTTCATTGTGATAAAATGCTTATGTGCAATAATATGATCCGCGCCCGGCATATTTACAAAAACACTGCTTGTATTGTTCATGGTGTCATATACTTCAAACAGTTTACGGCACGACAAATCAACAATCGATCCGGCAGAGAAAGGTAATATTACTGTCATTTGTGCATTTGCAGTAAATGCCAATGGCATTAATAGTGTAATTAATAGTTTTTTCATAATTTATAGAATTTACTCAATATTGATTGATAGCTGTTAGTGTTGGTAAAGAATTTACTATCAATTTGTTTTCTTATATGCTCCAGGGCATATGTATAGTTATCAACTATATGTTTATCGTGTCCCTCAAAGAACCATTTGTTCAATACTTCTCCTGCGTCAGCTTTTGGTTTGCCTGTCTGGAATAACGGTGTATGATTCATATCGTATATTATCGATTGCATTACTGTACGAAATATACCTACTTCATTTCTAGTTGTCTTTGTAAACAAGTCTTTAACATTATTATTTGCCATACATGCTTTCTTAATCTCCTGTGCTTGTTTAACTACAATTTCCGGTAAATCAGGAGTCCAATAAAAGAATTCAGTCACAGAGTAATGAAACAAGTCATTCATTGTACTATCTAATGGTTGCATATGATATGCATTTTGGTCAACAAAGAATGAATAATAATCCATACCATCAAAGTATATTAGTGGCTTGTCTATGCCAAGCACTTGACAGCTTGTCTTACCTTGTTCCGATACGTTTAGTATTTCTTTTGTTTTATATTGACCCATTGCCCTAGCAATGACCCCTAAATTATAGCTAGCGCCCGGCAATAACTTCTCAGTCCAATTATCTTTAGAAAGTAATTCAATGGGAGTCGAGGACATATCCTGAATTGTTATTTTAATCCCGTCCAATTTACTACCTAAACTACGTAAATATGGTATAGCTTGATAGTCTATTTCTGCCCAATAATTACTCCAGTCTGTGTCATTACTGATGCTATGCTTACGTTGAGGTTCTGGAACTTGAATAACAATATGATCTACCTTGATGTTATTGTCAATAAAACTATGCAGTACATTGTTGCTATCTTGTCCACCACTATAGTGTAGTATAACATAGTCATACTTGTCCCTTAACTGTTGTGCTCTAATTCTATATAACTGTTTCAATGAAACTTCTATAGGGATAGACCAATCTATTTTAGAATAGATAGTGTCATTGAATACCCAACGAACTTCAAAGCTATTCTTAGTAGCATACGTTACAGCCTCAGTCTTATTATAGAACTTTTTCCATCCAACAAGATAGTAACCCTTCTTATCGAGGTCTAGTGTTACCATAATGAATAACTTTGATGTTTTTGTTGTCGGTACTGTATCTGCGCCATGGATCAACTACTACACTATAATCTTGAATTACACAATATAATTGTTGTACTTTTTCAATCTCAGCATAATCATATGTGATTTCCGCACAGTGTGCTAGTAATATAACTCCGTGAACGTGTGTAGGGTTATTTGTCTCAGCTAATGGATCGATATAATGTACAATATGTCCCATTTCTTTTACGTAATGTCCTATTAATGTACTATAACTTCCATCAATATAACTAACGTTGGGTTTAAATGATTTGCCATGAATCCATATGGATAGACCATGTAACTCAGCTTCACTAACTAAACGTTTAGCAATGTTCTTAGCCTGTATCTCACGTGCAGACATGATTGAATCAAACAAGTCATACTCTAGTCCCAAACTCTGAGCCATGTATCGTAGTGCAATGTTATCTCTAGGATGACACCCACCCGCATCTCCCATACCCGCTGTCATGTACTTAGGTCCCATGATACGCATAGTTGACTTAGCTAATGCGTCTGTAACAACATCAACATTGATGTTTCCCTGTTTCTCTGCAACATCTTGTATCATGTTGACTAAACCTAGCTTTGTGCTGATAAATGTATTGTAAAACACTTTAATACATTCACATTCATCCCACGTACCAATGACTGTGCGTGGATTGTTTTCCATGATAGTGTCATAAAAATCAGTTAATAGCTTGGCATCACCTGTTGTGTTACCATCTTCTGTACCGATCATAACCATTTCTGGATTAACCATGTCCCATTTAACGCTACCCATAGCAATTAAGTATGGATTGTAGATAAATCGTGTATTAGTGACTAGAGGGACAAACTCTCTGCGTGTGGTACCGGGTAATACAGTAGAAATAAGAACCAATAATTGATTCTTGTTCATGTATTTGTTTGCTTCAGTGATACATTCTTTAACTATATCGTAGTTAAAGTCTTTTGGATCCAAGTGAGCACAGGGTATAGAGCCGTCATATTCTTTACTATGGGGAGTAGGAACTGCTATAAACACAATGTCATTACCCTCTACTACATCTTTAATAGTAGGCACGACACAGACGGTGTCGCTAGTTCTTGGTGCTACATCGTAACCACATACTTTGTGTTTTGTAGCCATAACTTCGGCTGCATCCATGCCCAATTTACCTAAGCCAATAAATCCAATATTCATACAAATCCTTTGTAAACTATTTAGATTTATCTTAGTGTGTCAGTAACTTTTCCATTTCAAGGTAGTTTAGATCATATGGTGTAACTAATTCTGGGTTCTTTTTTATAGTGTCAATATACTGTAACATAACGTCAGGAACATGTTTTCTTGACGTGGCTAATTCAACAACCTTATTGTAATTATGTTCTACTTTGTCTTTAACCTTTTGTCTAAGTAATTTATAGTCCTGATCTTTTAAATTGTTAATGTTATTAATGATCCCGTTTATTCTATTAGTCAGGCTAGGGTCAGTGTCAAACGAATAATCAAACAATTCATCATACAATTCAAAGCCCATATTTTTTAATTCTCCGTGAAAGCCTCGGGCTCCTAGCACTAAGAATGGCTTTTTGAAAAACATAGCAGTGCAAGTTTTTTCAGTAACAAACACTATATCCGTACTTGATTCTGTTATTAAATTAAACAACGTAGACTTATACGTAGAGGGGACAGTCCATTGATTGACTGATTCAGTATCAATAATTAATTTAGTAGATTTCCAATATTTCCATGCATAGTCAGGATCATCTATATGCCAAGATACATATCCGTGTTTCAATAAGTCATGGAGACATAACTCATCCATCAGCATCGATCTATGAGGTCTAGGTTTACTGTTTAATGACATATACAGTTTATCTATAACACTGTCATCAAGTACTTGGTCGTGGTATAAATCTAGGTAAGTCTTAGTCATCCAAAATGTAGGCCAAAGCACTAATTTAGCTGTTTTGGGAATTGAGTGATGCGGTAAATGATTAGTATTGATACCACATATAACTACTGTTAAATCAATTGACTCAGGTACAATATTAAGTCGTCCCCAATCATTGGCTACATCACATTCTTCAGGTCCAAATATAACAGCTTTATTTGTAACAGCAGTAGTTAACATGTTATCTATATGATACTCACTACTTCTCTCAGCCCATAAAAAATATCTAGTATAATCTAAGTTAAAATCCATAGTGTCTGCTATGTTTATCTAAATCTACTCCCATGTTAACCATGACCCTATTTACCTTGTCAACCATAAATTCATATGAATCATTCGGTCTTAACACTGCGGCAATATGATTAAACATAGTGATATACCTATTCCTAGTGGTTTCCTTTAAGGTTAATCCTAACTTAGGGTATATTTGGTTCTCAACTATATAAAGATGAGCCTTGATATCCGGATGTTGATCCATGCATGAACCATTAAATTTAGAATTTTCAGGATACTTTATTGTAGCAGGCATATCCAGTTTATTTTCAAAAAACTTTTCAATAGATTTGTCCGCCGGTTCTCTTTCTAATCCTAACAGTTTACGTAGAAATTGAGGGATCATCTCTCCTTGCCCTGTAAATTTAGGATAGCCCGTAAGCGACATCTGATATGAGATAATGTCTTTGTACGCTTTATTGGTGGAATGAATTATAGTTGCATTACGCAATAGATCATTTTCCCAAGACCAATATTTTTTTACAAATTCATCATCGTAGAAAGAATTATTAAATATATTTCCTCCGCATTTCCAATGATTCTCAATATATCTATCTTCTCTACTCCATGTAGACCATGATACTATAACCAAGTCTTCGGGTGTCAGTTCATTTTTTAACTGACATTCGACAAATCTAGTATGTATAGATTGGTTACCAGACCCAGACATTCCCCAATTTTCAAAAGGAATATCCAAATCATACGCAATAATATCAGCCCATGTTGGCCATACAAAATGTGTGTACGAACAACCAAATGCAAAGAATCGTTTATATTTTAAGTCTTCCATCAATCCACCTATAAGTTTGTGTCAATCCATATTCTAAGTCTTCACTAGGACTCCAATTAATTAATTGACGAATTAATTTGTTATGACTAGTTCTACCCATAACTCCAACTGGTCCTAGTATATTGTTTATTGTTACATTCTTATTGTTTAATTTAGCTATCAATAACACTAGGTCGTTGATACTAATCATACGTTCACTTCCCAGATTTAATGGTACTTCGCAATCACTAGCCATAATCCTATGTATTCCCTCAATGCATTCGTCAATATATAGGAAACTGCGTGTTTGTACACCTGGACCCCAGACTTCAATAGTTCCACCATCTTCACACATAGCGACTTTACGGCACAGTGCGGCAGGGGCTTTTTCTTTACCATTGTTCCATGCCCCCAATGGTCCGAATACATTATGGAATCTAGCGATGCGCACACGTATACGATAATTACGTGCGAACGTCATATACAATCTTTCACTGAATAATTTCTCCCATCCATATTCACTATCTGGATTTGCAGGATATGCACTATCTTCACTAAGTAGTGGATTGTTCGGATCTGTTTGATTGTGGCTAGGATACATACATGCGCTACTGCTATAGAACACACGCTTTACACCCTTTTTGTTCATCTCATTCAATATGTTCAAGTTAATCATTGCCGAGTTATGCATGATATCTGCATCATTGCCACCAGTAAATATGTACCCGGCGCCGCCCATGTCTGCGGCTAATTGATATATCTCATAGATACCGTCTGTTATCAATTTGGCTACTGCCATTGGATCCCTTAAATCAACAATATGAAATTCATTTGCTGTGGTATCACTAAATTCAGGGTATTTTAAGTCGGCGCCGATAACGTAATAACCCTGTTTAACAAGACTATTCACTAAATGTGTTCCAATAAACCCACCAGCTCCACATACTAATATTTTCTTCATGTCATTCACCGTATTTTTCTGCTAAAGTTGTCAATTCTTTCCATTGCTTGTCGTGTAAAAGATCGTAATTATGTTTAACTATTGTAGAGCATATCATACTAATAGTGAGTTTTTCTTTATCTTCTAAACTATTTAATCTTTCCAAAAGGTCAAGAACCATATTCATTCGTTTATCATGGTCTTCTTCACTATCATAACTTTCATCCCATAAGTGACCAAAAGTTTTAAATCCCATATCTTTTAAATATTTAAGACTGTGCGGTGGACCAACAAATATAAAGGGTTGTTTATACATGATAGGCTTCATTGTTTTCTCAGTAATATGTATAATATTAGTATAGAAATTTGTTTCTGCTATAACATGTATTAGAGAATCACTATAGAATTGTATAGTGTCACTCAATGATGATTCCATTGGAAATTTAGAAAAATCTGTTGTATCTAGTATCAATGGTAATTTCCTAGTTAGATCGTTAAGTTGGCTCGGTGTCAAACCTATATTTTGTTTATTGTTAAGATTGGTTGCACGATCATGAAATGAATCATACTGTTCGTGTTCGGTATCTGAAAAACTAATATAAAACTCTTTTAATAAATTTCTTTTATATAGATGCATAAAAAATATCAACCGTTGTTCTCTATGTCTACGATTAAACTGTAGGAACATTTTATTTTTTAATTCAATTTTATAAACAAGTTTTCTTAGTTCCGGAGATCCAGCCTGAACACATAATGATCTCATCCAAACACCGACATATTCTATGTTGAGTGCCGGTAACTTACCAGTTCGGTCGCAATAATTTTTGTATACCTCATTACCATTGATGCAGTTAGTAAGATATATAACTTTGTTTAAAGGAACGTTATTTAGATTAAAATACTTTTCTATTTGATCTAGCACCTTATCTTCCAGAAAACTTTCATATATAGTTGACACACAAATATACCCATTGCCATTACATATAAAGTCCATAACTTTGTGGTTAATTAACGTTTTATCTAATATTCCAGCTCCGGGGGTAAAAAATGAATCAAAATCAGGAGTACCCGGAACATGTTCGATTTCATATATAAATTTACTATCTTTTGTTATTTCCGATGGTGTTTTTAAATTGACAATTTTTTGATTGGGTAACGATTGCATTATCTCATAGTACAAAGGCTTTGGACCAATAATAACAGGAGAGTCAACCTGACAGTCTGTCTGACTATTAGCAAAGTCATAAAGTGTAGGTAATCTTTTATTAGTTAAAGGTCCTTTAGGGCCTATCCATTCATACAATAAATTTAATTTCTTATTCATTTTTAATAGTAGCTATATGTGTTGACAGTGGCTTAAGCCAATTTTGTGAATTTAAGTGGTTATAGTTATGTTCAAACACTGTATACATATCTTTATATATAGCAATCCATTCATCTTTGGTTTTTATCTGCAGGGATAGTAATAACTTGCATATTGCTTCCATTCTGTCAGTGATGTTTTCTATATCATCATAGCTTTCATCCCACCAAGTATCAAAGGTCTTAAACCCCTGACGCTTTAATTCACGTAAGCTACCACGTATACCTAGAAGAATAAACGGGTGTCTAGCTCGCATTGGTTTATAAATCTTTTCACTAAAAAACATAGTATTATTTTCCGTGGCTAAAGTTTCAGTTACCATGGTCACCCAAGATTCTAAGTATATTTCTTTAAAGAAGTTCTGTGCTTTGTTCACTTCAAATTCAGCAGAGTCTAGAATCAATGGAAGTTTTGAATTAACAGCTAATACATTAGGTATGTTATACGAAGGATGGTGGCGATAATTTTGTATTTGTATTTTGTAAGAAAAGTGATTGGGAAAACTATTATGACTTACTTTGTTAGAATCTAGTAGATTATAATAATTTAACATAGCGATGAAGCAAATTCTATGGTCTCTTGTAACTCTATTCAAGCAATTAAACAAAGTTACATTGTTTGACAGCTTATATTGAATCTGTTCATCGAACGTTAGATCAGGAGTTCCTTTACCAAAGAATGTCGTGTCTGCGCTTAATGCCGCAAAGAAATTAGCTGAGATTACAGTCATTCTGTCTGTTATTGAATGTTTGTTACACCATTCATCATGTAGTGTAGATTCTAACATATTACCAGTAGATAGTATAAACTGTGAGGGTGGTAATTGAAATTTTGCAAAATTTTCATAGAATTTTTCAAAATAGTTGACGCTCCCAAACATAGGAAATCCTTCCCAAGATTGGTCATAATATACAATAGCAGTTCTATCTTTAAGTTGGTTTTTTAGTTTTTCAGGAAGCATCTCGACTACATTATGAATAGCACCAGACTGTTCATACTCCGTTTGAAGTAGACCGGACCACCATAACGGTGTGCCTATCGTACCCACTTCAAATATTATAAGAAAATTATCAGTTAGTCTAAGTGCCATGTCCAACGGCATGCATGGAGTCTTAGGTAATATTTTTCTTATCCAGTCCGGAGCCCTTCGAAATCTATCTATGCTATGGCCGTTAACCGTTTCATTTGCAGGAAGAGCCTCTTCTAAATAAGTTAGTAATAACTTTTTATCTGTCATAGTTAGTGATTTCCCCTTGCCCAACTATACGTATAGGAATAGTTTTGTCAATCTCTATGGTCTTCAACCAATCTGTGAATATTGCAGGAAAAACGTTTACGTCTTTGTTTCTGCGTAAATCATATTGTTGATAGAAACTCTTAATGTCATGGTGTAATACTTCTTTGTCATCACTTGCACGATGATGCGGTGATACTACAACTTCAATATAGTCTATCAATCGTTGAACTTGTGCAGATTCTCCCTCAGTTAAATGTATTTTATTAACAGTAAACCAATCTTGAAGATTCTTTCTACAATGTTCTTTAATGTGATCGGGAAAAGCTAATGGACTCATAAAGCTAGGCCATCGTAGTATGTTCAAATCTAGCATAGGTTTGTTATGGCCATACTTCTTCTTTAGAGTAATCATATCATCCATAAACTCAGTGATTGAAAATAGACTTACACTGGTAATAGTCATCATAATAATAACGGATCTAAACTTAGCATTCTCAATGAAATAAACTAAATTGTCACGCCACAGTTGATAATCTAACCCATCACGTATGTACTCAGCTTGCTTCCCATACGCTTCATTGCTAGTATACAAGTCAAAGTCTTTGATTCGTGCTTCTTTGGTAAACTTAACTAAATTATCTAGCAATTCACGTTTCATCCCTAAGTTACTGTTAGCGGCAAAGCGCATATGAGGTAGATCCTGTTGTTTAATCTGTTCACACAGTTTCCAAAAGTTGTGACTCATTGTAGCTTCACCACCGGTAATTCTTAGTTCTTCTAATTCTTTAGACAACTCCGGCCACCATTTAAAAAACGCTTCTACATATGGATTATCTTCGTTGAACTTACCATATGGTTCTGTCCATGAGCCGTCATTCTGATATGCTCCGGCGCCGTCGCTTTTCATACCTTGATAGATACCATTGTTTTTGATATCGTTGGCCCATGTAGTAGAATATCCCGCATTGCAATAGCTACATGCAAAGTTACAGATACGGTCAAAACTTAACTCAACTGTTTTTAAGTTAACGTTCTCATTGGGATCCATTTGACTGATACGTGTAATGTCTTTCATTTTGTATACTTTACTTTTGTATACTCTATCACTAATGTTCTCACGCCCAATGTCTTCAATACGCCAGCAGTAGTCACATTCTTTAGGTCTTTCACCTGTCAACATCTTCGCACGTTGTTCTTTTTTGTGGGTAGTATTGTGTATTGCAGAAGGATTGTCTTTCAATTCTTCTAATGGAATAGGATGAGGGACAGGTAGATGACAACTATGAGTATAGCCATGACCCAAATGAATCGTAGCGTTAAGCCATTTTGCCGCACAAAAGCTAGGGCTAACACTATCTAATACCTGTTGTCGCCATTGAAATAGTTCTTTACTCATTTTAATTCTTTACACATTCTATAAAATTCTTCCATCTCAGGGAAAGTACCCAAGAAGTCTGTACCTCTACGCTTGTCATGTTCATCTACAAAAGATACAAAGTCTTTACGATTACGAATCAACTCTGTTTCAGGGATACGTTCATCTCTAGCAACATAATACAATCGTTCCATACGATTAATCTCATGTTCATAAAAACCATAACCACATGTGGGTGGCCACATCATATGTTCTTTGTTGCGATACATGTAAGTAACTTGATCCTGTATCTGTGGCAAATAATCAGGAGTAAGAATAAACATACTCTGATGCCATGGCCATCGTAGATAAGGTGTATCAAGTGACACTGGATTACGTCTGTCTGCGCCCGTATTGTATGTGTTACGTAGATTAATAATATCCTGCATGAATGGAATATAGCTAGTCACGCTCAATGCGTTAT
>Ga0049080_10000756_pt1 | contig 10909 bp, 8 predicted proteins | sample GreLakmeER15MSRF_FD_66716 | JGI IMG/M metagenome (GOLD analysis project Ga0049080, IMG submission 66716) | Freshwater lentic microbial communities from great Laurentian Lakes, MI, USA - Great Lakes metaG ER15MSRF | ecosystem: Environmental > Aquatic > Freshwater > Lake | place: Great Lakes... | reverse complement strand
GATAGTGAAGAAGAGGATGATGACATCTTTGGAGTCACTAAGCAGACTAAGGTAGAGAAGGAAGTACAATTAACTTTTGAGCCTACTAAAGAGATGCAAAAATTCATTGAGTCTAAGTATGGTGTGAAGGATGTAGCTAAATTCTTTTCTTCTGCTGATACTTGGAGAAACCAAGCTCAAGAATCATCAGAGTTGAAGAGAGAACTTGACTTATTGACATCTGACCTACAAGCTATGCCTGTAGAGATTAGACAAGCTGTAACTATGTGGGCCAATGGCCAGGATTATACGGCAGCGTTTAATCAGTCTCAAAGACTGGACTTCTCAAGCGATTTTACTCGCCAAGACCCTGAGAACCTTGTTCAGCACTACTTGAGCGAACAGTATGATGAATTACTCGAAAGACTTGAAAATGGCAAGATTGACGAGGATGATTTTGATGATCGCATAAAGTTGTTAGCAGGCTCAACGAAACGAATGTTCAATTCGGACAAAGAAGCGTTAGATAATGAGCGTGATCAATTCACTCAGCGTCAAAAGGAAGAGTTCCAGGCGATGAAAAAGAGTGCTTTGGTTTCCGTAGAAAATCTAAGTAAGGCTTACCCCAACTTCAGTAAGACCGAAGTCGCAAGAATTAGGAATATCTTGGTTGAGGGGAAGATTGATAATTTGTTTACAAAGGCAGATGGTTCGTACAACGATGATGCAGCAGAATTAGTTGCATACGCTATGTACGGAAAGAAGATGCTGGAGTCTATTAAAAAGGGTGCAGAAAGAAGGGGAGAAAGTAAGGCTAATCAGCGAATAGTTGATACTAGTGCTAAACAGATGAGGAAGCAGAAAGTTTCGGGAGAAGCACAAGGCTTCAACATGAAAGAAGTTCAGCATTTATCATCAATGTTCAAAAACGATCCTTACGCTTAATAAATGTGTAACTTTTTAATATTTTAATTATGTCTTTGTACAACGAAACAAGCGCAAAGTTCGCTAATCAGAATTACAACTCCGTTGGATCTGAGTATGCTAACTTGTATGGACACGACATCTCATTGTTGGTTCAGAAATTAACAAACAGAGCTATCTTTGATGCAGCTCCACAACAGTTCATGGATTTGAAATTGATGAACATGGTTCCAGCTGAGACTGTGAACTCTGACGAATTTTTCTTCCAAGAAATGGGTTACCAACGTGAGCCACTTCAAGTAACTGCTGTATCTGCTACAGTATCTTATCCTACTACGCAAACTATCAATGTTGCTTCTGTAGATAATATCTCTACTAACACAATCATCTCTTATCCTAACGGACAAAAAGGTAGTGTTGTAGCTGTAGATACATCTTTATTGACTATTACAGTTTCTCCTTACAATGGTGATACTTTACCAGCTGTAGCTATCGGTGATGTATTGGCTAACGTATCTACTGTTGACCATGATGGTTCTGAGGGATTTGCTCAGTATTTTCGTGCTTCTACAATTGAGCGAGTAAACTACGTTCAGTTGTTTAACAAAGCTATCCGTTACTCTGAAGTTGAATTACACAAGTTGAAAAACATGGGTACTACTGCTAACTTCTTAGAGATGGAAAGAAATGCAATGTTTAACCAACACAGAATTGACATCTCCAATGCACTTTGGACAGGTCAAAAAGGTGAGGTTGTAACTGCTAATGGTACTCCTGCTAAAACTACTGGTGGTGTTTACACTTCTATGGTTGAGGCTGGTTCTCCTAACGCTGTAGCTACTGCTGCTACTTTGGTAGATGCATTTGAGGATATGGTATTATCTTCTGAATTTGGTGATTATGGACAAGCTCGTATGGCTTTCATGACTCCACGTATGCATCGTATGTTATCTCTTGCTTACAAAGAAGAGTTGACACGTTATGCTCCTAATGATGAGATCGCATTGTTGAACTTAAAAGAGGTTAACCTTGGTTCTTCTCGTATCGTTCTTGTACCTTACAAGAGATTTGAGGATGCTGCTTCTTATCCTGCTTCTTTCGCTAACAAAATTACTATCCTTGATATGAAAAATATTAAGAGAGTACAACTTTGGGGCGAGCGTTCTGGAGATACATTGAAGTTAGAGGATGGAGTTCCTAAGCGTTACGGAGATGTGTGGGTAGATTGTAACATGGGTGTTAAATTTAACAACCCTCTTGCATGTGCTTACCTTGATGTAACACTTTAATAAATAATTAGGGGGAGTTAGTCTCCCCCTTTTTTTTCTTATTTTAAAATTATTATTATGCCGATTAAAAAGAAAGAAGAGGTGTCGTCTAAAGTTGAAGAATCAATATTCCAGGCAACATCCAAAGAGGAGCAAAACGATGCTCCAGTAGAATTTGAAGTAGAGTTGTTTGACGATAACAACGAAGTAAAAGAAGAAACTAAGAAAGAAGAACCTAGTTTTTCTTTATCTGCTGTTCAAAAGATGATGAAAGATGCTGAGGAACGTATGATGAGTATGTTTAATTCTCAGATTTCTAAGTTGAAATTGAATAAGGATAAAGAAGCTTTAGATGAGGATTTAGATTATGTACAGTCTTTACAAGATGACTGGTTAGAAAATCCTGTAGTATTTTTTGCTTTTTCTTATCAGTTTTCTATTCATGGAGACATGAGAAGAGGAGTTGAGACTATACCGCCTCAAGGTGCTATTAGATTCAAGCCTGTAATTAGAACAAAGAGAAAGAGAGGTAAAGAGACACAAGTAATATCAGTTTCTTCTGTAGTAGTTCATTCTAAGGAAGTAGTAGATTATCTACGTACTCACACTCAGTATGGAATACTTTTCTTCGAGAATGTTGAATCAGCAATGAATGTAGATGCTACATGGGCGCAGAAGATGGTAGAGGCACAAACTTCTATTTCTCGCTTATCTGATATACAAGTTATATCAAGAGCGCAGCAAGAAGGAATCGCTGTATCTCAGAGTCCTGAAGATATGAGACGACAACTTGTTGAGAAGATGGCTAAGCGTTCTATTGAACAGCACGAAAGGATGTTGTACGGAAGTATTCAGAAGTCTATTGTAGATAAGGGTACAGGAAGAAGTATAATTGAAAAAACTATAGCTTAAAATGTTTACAGCGTTAGAATTAAGAAACCAGTTAAGATTTGCATTAGATGCGGAGAACTCAGATCATTATAGAGATGATATGGATATTATTCCTGCGATAAATGCAGCTGTGAAGTGGCTAACTTCGGTGGTTAATTCTGCGTATGGCCAGGACAAGATAGGCGAGGAATTTTTTAGAGAATTATCAACCTCTGGGGTGTTTCTAACAAGTGACACCTCAAGGGTTTCTCTAGAGATATTTCCTTCTGAAGTATGGTCAATATTGGCTGTTTATCCTAAACCAACTACAAGGAAGATAACAGGTGTTCCTGCTCCTGCTACTCCAGATATAACTAGAAGCTATTTCTTAGATGATAAGCTACATATATCAGCTGATACTTCTTGTAAGAGGTTAAACTTAGAAGAATGGGCTACTAATTATGGTAATCCATTTGAAGCAGGTTATCAAGGAGACCAAATATGCGATGACTTAAAGTTATATGCTTATTTGACTCCAATCAATTACCAGCAAACAACTTCTGGTTACAGAACTCAAGAGCTAGAGATTAGACCTTCGGTAAGTAATAAAGAAGTAACTATATTCTGGGCTAAGAAGCCAGACCAAATTGTAACACTAGCAGATGAGATTAATTTCCCTCATAGTGTGTTTCAATTACTATTTGATAAAGCATTGAACTACATTGCTTACAAACAAGGAGATCAGACTAACTTATACGGAGTTACAGCTCAAGATATTAATCAATTATTAAACGTGTTGTAAGATGACTTATAGATATGTAGTTTACGATTTACAGAAGAACTTCAATGCAACATTTGATGATGCTGATTTTACTTTTAACCAAATCCTTTATTGGGTAATGGTTGTAGCTAATAGATTGAGAGTACAGCAAACTATGGCTACTAATTCAGATTTGTTTACATCAACATTTGATGATATACCTGTACTAACTGATACTAAAGGAAGAAAATACATAGACTTACCAGTACAAATTATGGATTTACCTAATAATGCTGGTGTAGTATATATAACATATAATGAAGAGACTTGTAATTGTGCAGGCCCTGCTTTCGCTCAAGTATGGTTTCAAGGAGTTAATCTAGGTAGTGTACAACACCTCTATTTAGACGAATACACGAAGCCTAGTTCAACCAATCCATATTTCTATAGGGTAGGTCATAAGGTGGATGGATCGGGCGTTAATAGGCTTTATTTGCTAGGAGTAGAATGTATCCCTGTAAAGACAGTTGAGATAGCTGTTAAATCAAGTTTAGATCCTAAGAAGTTATGTGATATAGATGAGGAGATTCCATTACCAGATGAGATGATTCAAGATTTGGTTATGCAAGTTCTTCAGTTAGGTAGATTTATTATGTTGATGCCTAAAGAGGTAACTAACGAAGGGGAGGATGAAGGAGAGTTAAATACTCAGATGTATGCTAATAGAGCTATCAATCCTCCACAAGCATCACCTGTACAACAACAACAGTCAGAATAAAATATAAGATATGAATGCTAACGATTTTGTTGATGTAGAACACTTACTAGCTGAGATTACATCTACTGTAAATGATACAGACTATAAGAAAGGATTTCCTAAAGGATGGTACATCTCAAGGATTCAAGATGCTTTACAGGAGTTATCTATTGATACATTTTGGTTGACAGCTATCTTTGATTATGAGATTCCTACTAACTTTCAAATTCCTATTCCAGAGAATACATTTAACCTAAGAGAGATATATGCTTATCAAGGCAGCTTATGTAATCCTGTTAAAACTCAAGTAGTTTATTGGAAGAGATTGTTTGATAACAGATATGATGGTCAAGGATATACAGCAAGAGTAAAAGACGATGGAAGTAATGGAGCTGATATATTCCAACCTAATCAAAGAACTTATACAAGAAACTTACAAGGATATTACGGTCCAAAGTATTATTATAACATTGAAGAAGGATTATTAATGCTAAGCAAAGATTGTCAAGCATTTCCTTATATTAGATTGAAGTTTAATATGATGGGTTCTTCTATTGGAGATAAACCTGTTGTACCTAGATTTTTTGAACGTGCTGTTGTTGATTACGTAAAGACTAAGTTCTACGATGCAATGAAATCAAGAGACCCTAGAATGTATAGACCTCTATGGGTAGATGCTAAAGGAGACTTAGAAGATTTAACTCATGGATCTTGGAATAAAGCTAAGAAGAGAATCAAGACTATGGACACTTCTGCTAAATCAAGTATGGAGGAATATATTTCCTCAATGTACCACAAGTAAAATGCTGATTATGAGTAAGTTAGATAAATCATCAATGAAGTGTAATTCTCCAAGAAGCACACCTAGTCATCCTAAGAAGTCTCATGTTGTTAAGGCTTGTTCTGGTGGTACTGAAAAGATTATTAGATTTGGACAACAAGGAGTAAAAGGATCTCCAAAGAAAGCTGGTGAGTCTGAGGCTTATGCTAATAGAAGAAAAAGATTTAAGTCTCGTCACGCTAAGAATATAGCCAAAGGTAAATTAAGTGCTGCTTATTGGGCCGATAAAGTTAAGTGGTAATATGAAAGAGTATAAAGGATTAGGCGATGTAGTTAAAAGGGTTGCTGAAGCTACGCGAATGGATAAAGTTGCTAACTTTGTAGCTAAGAAAGTAGGTGCTAAAGATTGTGGGTGTAATGCGAGAGCAGATAAACTCAATGAATTAGTTCCTTTTAAAAAGAAACAACGATGAAGCAACAACATTACCCACATGACATAAAGACATATCAGAAAGGAATCCAATCAGATACTAATAAAGAGATATTAGGTCGATTAGAGGATGGAGAGCATGTTGATGCGCTTAACATGCGTAGTATGTCTATGGATGGTAATAACCTTGCTAAGAAAAAGATTAAAGGTGAGGATTTAGTTTTTGATGCTTTAGATAATAGATGTTTTGTAGAGTCTGGTCCATTACCAGGAGCTGACACTTATGAGTGTATGATGACTCAAGAGGTTAATGGTCATATTATTGAGTTGTGGGCTTCTACTGAGCCAGAAAGTTATCCTCCATTTATTCGTATAGACGGACAGATAGTTTTAATGAGTGATGCTCTTCCATTTAATCTTAACTACCCTTTACAATACGATAAAAATGAAAGTTGTGTAGGGGGAGAGATTTATATCACAGATAACAATGTATCTCCTATGGTATTATCTGTTTTAGATATGATGTATAATTCTGCTATGACAGATGATGGAGAGTGTACTCAAAAGTATTTTGGAGATTTCGATCCAGCCAACTATTCTATACCTGTATCATCAGAGTTATATAAGCCTGCTTTTATCAAACAAGAGAGCGTTTCTACTGCTAGTGGGTATGATGCTACATTTGGTACGTCAGGACTCGTTATAGGGAGTTATTCTTACTCATACAGATTAGTAACATCAGAAGGAGAAAGAACTCCTTTTTCACCTATTACAGAATTGATACCTGTAGTAAGAAGAAAGACTAGTCAATTTTCACCACAATATCCTTATTCTCATACTCATGGAGATTTTGCTAATATAGCTTCATCTACTGATTATGGTAATCATATTAGAATTAAGTGTGAGAACGCAGATGCTTTTACCTTTTTAGAAGTAAGAAGAGATGCATGGCAATCGGATAGTGCTTATGGTGTTCCTCCTGTTTCTGCTATTATAGGTAGTGTTCCTATTGGTACTGGATTGAATATAATAGATATATTTGATAAGGCTGAGGCTAACTTTCCTGGTCTTGAGATACTTGATTTAGCAGAACAAACAGATACGTTTTCTTCAATAAGAAGAGCTAAGTCTGTAAGATATTTCAATAGTAGATTGTATCTAATGAATATTGGGTATAACTCAAGAGACATTAATGGAGAAGTTACATTTGTAGATGAAGGTAGTGATCCTGCTTTTCCTACTATAGAGAAGATAGGTAAGGCTGGACATAAGCACCCTTATAATGCTGCTATGTATAAAAGCAATATGAGAGGTGATAAGACAGGTTTTGGAGTTGTTCTATTCGATAGCTTTAATAATCCTTCTTATGCTACTGAGATACCAGCTCCATTTAATAATTATGAGTTTCCTAATAGAAGAGATGAGGTAACTGCATTGACTCAAGGAAGCTCTTATAAGGGATTAGTTAAGGCTGCTACAACAGGTGGAGATGTGGAATTAACTCATGAGGTATTCGATCACTATGATGCTTCTAAAAAGGATTCATTAGATGTTTATGGTGTTGAAGTATCTTATCATGATGCTCCATATAGAACATTAACGCCTACAAGTCAATCTAGTTCTTTAAGTTCATTAAGTTCTTCTCCAAATAGAGGAATTAAATTAGGTGATGAAATAGGTTTTGATGATTATAGACCTAAAGGATTTGGATTAGATTACTACTCTATGGGTCTAGCTGTTAAAGGATTAGATACATATCCAGATTGGGCTGATGGATTTTCTATTGTACAAACAGATCCAGCATTTCAAGTGGTAGCTCAAGGGTTAGGATTCTATAGATTAGAGTCAGCAGATGATGCTTTAACCAATACTTCAAAAGAAATAGATAAATTTTGGGCGTACTTTCCAGATTTAGAGCATAGATTTCCAGATATAGCAGAGGATTTATTAAATAATCCTACTTCATATTCAATTCAGTTAGTTTCTCCATTGGGATATTTTACTGAGGTTTATGCTAGTAGAAAATTAACTGGTTCACAACCTAGAAAGGGAACGGATATGATTACCTATGCTAGAGTGCTAAGAGATGGTGAATCAAGCCTTATAAATCCTTATTATGGAGAGAATCCAGGTTATTCAGGTATTCCTGATGCTGATGGATTTGATTATGTAGCTTATGGTAGGTACATGAATAGAGATACTGGAGATTCTCCTGCTTTTCCAGGTAATACTCAAGGTAATAGAATATTTCCTTTAGATATAGCTACTACAGAAGTTACTACAGCAGGAGGGGGTCGTCAAAACTATTTTCAAATAGCTGTTGATACTACTGCCCCAGGATATGCTGATATTTATAATGAATCTACTGTAGGTGCTGGTACTGATGCAGATGATTTAGGACAAAGAAAATGGAGAGAACCTTTTTACGTTATAAATCTTTATAAAGATAGAGATATAAACTCAGGTATTACAACTGAATACAAGTACACAGGACATCATATTAAATTCAAATCATTAGTATTAGAATCTAATGGTACATCTAATCAATCATCTACCTTAGTATCAGAAAGATGGGAAGATTGTATTCCTTCTTTAAGTGGTCAAGTTTACAATGATTATTCTACATTAAAAAGATTTGTTTATGTAGTAGATACAAATGGTGTAGAGAAGAGATGGATGAATGTTACATTTGAGACAGGTCCAGACATTACTACTATACTTACTGGTTTAGCTGCTGCTGCTCCAGGCCCTTATAATGACCCTATATTAACAGGTGGATTTGATATATTTGGAATATACACAAGTACAGAGACATCTATTGATTTATGTCCTCAATTTACGTTAAATTTTATTGATGTTCCATTATACACAGCGTTTACTGTTCCTGCTTCTGGAACTAAGGTATATGTTAAGTATGACAATAGAATACCTATTAGAGTTTTTGGTGGAGATACATTTATCAATGAATCTATATGGGCTGTATTAGATAATGAATATAATAAAAATGGTAACCCTATAGGTAGTACTAATGAATTTATTTGGAGTAATCCATTCCCATTTAAACAATATCAATTCAACAGCAATTTCCCTTCTGGATTTGCTGGATATAGATGGTGGGAAAACACTCAGACTACTAATAAATATGGTTACGATGAACATCAGTTTGCTGATTCAGCAGGTTCTAACAAATGTAGAATGAGACAAGTAGTTACTATGTGGACAGCTGAGACACGATGTAACTTGTCGTTCTTCTTTAATTTAGAATCACCAGATAAAGCTGTTAGCGAACAAGCATTTCCTTTAATCAACTATATACCAAGACCTTATGAATGGGATAGTAGTGCTGATCCTGGAGATAGAGCTGCTTGGGAATCTGCTAATAACTTATTATCTGAATATTTTGATGATTATGGTTACGAATGGAACTGGTGGGGATGGGGAGGACTTAGATTCTTGCCTCAGACTAACAAAGATTATTCAAAGAGTCAAACGACAAGTACATATACATCTATACCAACAGTAGGATTTGAGGAGCAAACAGATTTCTGTACAAGAATTATATGGTCATTAAGAAGGCCTATTAACTCTCAGAATACTCCATCTATTAGAACATTTCCTTCTGCTAACTATTTCGATATATCAGATGATACAGGAGAGATTAAATTTGCATGGAGTGCTTTATCTGGAGACAAGGGTAATAACCTTTATGCTTTAACAGATAGTGGTGTATGTTTATTAATGGTAGATAAGAGAGTTATCTATGAGATAAATGCTAATGAGTTAGCTACAGCAGGATCAAGTATAGGAGGTATCTTAAATCAACTATGGATAGATAAGACTATAGGGATGAGTGACCAGACTTGGAGAAGTTGGGCTGAGTATTCAAATACTTTGTTCTTTGTGAATAACAAGGCTGCTTATATGTTTACTGATAACAACTTGACTGATATATCAAGAACAGGATTTCATTATTTATTGAGAAGTAAGTTTTTAAGCAAAATAGCATTCTCTTATGAATCTGATTTAGTAGGTGGATATAACGTATTAAACAATGAGTATGTAATGAGTGTTAATGACTCTAAGAATTTCTCTACTTTAATTTACGGAGTTCAACAGCAGGCTTTACAATGTCAAAGTACTTATTTGTACGACAAGTATCTTTACAATAATAATGTATTCTTTGGAATGAAGGATGCTAAAACGTTTGAGTTAGGCGTAGGTAATCAGATTGATGGACAAGATATGGAATGTTACGTAACTGGTGTATCTAATGCTGATTTATATTACGACAAGGAGTTTATTAGAATAAGAGTTAATTCAAGTAGTAAGCCAGAGAGAGTATATTTCTATAAATCTTACGATGATTATCTTAATAACAACTTTACTAACTTTGTTGATACAGTAGCTGTTCCATTATCTATGAAGGATTACTTTGGATATGAGTGTTACATACCTAGAAATGCTGTAGCACCTTATTACAGACAGCAAGGTAGAGTAATGTTATTTAAAATTGTAAGTAGTGCTGATGAAGAATTTTTAGTAGCTTCTACAGGAGTACAATACAAGAAGTTAAAATAATTGTTAAATTTGGAAAAAATTATATTATGGGCGGTTTAGGAGGTACAATCGGAGGAATATTAGGAGCTGCGGCAGGAACATTTGTTGCTCCAGGATTAGGAACAGCTGCTGGTGCTTCTTTGGGTACTGGTATAGGGCAACTTATTCAAGGAGGTTTTCAAAAGAAAAAAGCTAAAGGAATGTTACCTTCTCCAGAGGATGTAGGTGAAAGAGCTTTGTTAAATACATTACGTAGGAGACAAAAGGCTTTATCTACTGGTACTGCTTATAATCCTCAAATTGTTGCTGGTCAACAGATGGCTAAGGCTATGCAGAGAAATGCTATGAACGCTGGATCTCCTGCTAATATGGGTATTTATAGTAACCTTATGAGTCAGACTTTAGGTAATATAGCTCAACAAACTTCTCAAGATATAGCTAATACATTAGGCATAGAAAGTAAAACAATTACAGATATGGCTAATACAAAAAGAGACTTGACATTGCTTCCAAGAAGTGAAGGTTTGGCTGATGCTTCTAAGAACATACAAGATTCTGGTCAAAACCTAGCTGCTGCACTTCA
>Ga0049080_10000754_pt1 | contig 10927 bp, 9 predicted proteins | sample GreLakmeER15MSRF_FD_66716 | JGI IMG/M metagenome (GOLD analysis project Ga0049080, IMG submission 66716) | Freshwater lentic microbial communities from great Laurentian Lakes, MI, USA - Great Lakes metaG ER15MSRF | ecosystem: Environmental > Aquatic > Freshwater > Lake | place: Great Lakes... | reverse complement strand
TTAGAACACATCTTAGAGTTGCGTAGACTATACAGCACAACCTATCAACGTGTTTGGTTTGATACTCCTGTGTTGAGAACACCCAGCTGGCAAAGTCTACAGATACTTCCAGAAAGTTATGTACGTATCTTAGAAAATGTGGCCGAATGGATGGAACTACATAAGTTAGAAGAAGGTAGTGGTCAATTTGACGGATTCAAAGATTATGAAATACAACGCTTGCGTCGTGATATTGATTGGATGAAGAAAGGTAAGAAGCTTACAGAAAATTATCTACAAGAACAACGGGCAGATTTTTATCGATTCTTTCATGAATATGATCAGCGTCGTGGATTAAGTTTTGAACAAACGTTCCCACAAATGAAAGAGTTCTGGCAGGAGTGTAAATGGCATGCAGAAAACAACAAATAATTATTTTTGTGTAATGCCATTTGTTCATCTACATATCAATGAAGATGATCAGATAAAACCTTGTTGTTACGGGACTCCTATTAAACAGTATAACGACTCTTTTGATTATGTTAACGATTCTGATTTAAATCTAATTAGGATGAACATGTTGGAAGGAAAACCAGTATCACAATGTGAAAATTGCTACAATATAGAGAGGGAAGGTGGAAAAAGTTACAGACAACGCAATAATGAAGAGTGGGATCATTGCGAAGAACCAAATTTAGTTTATTATGATATTCGCAATGACAATACATGTAATTTATTATGTCGTATGTGTCATCCAGGTGCGAGCAGTCAAATTGAAAAAGAATATAAAGAAATAGGGTGGAAATGGCATATAAATCCTAGAAAATATAAATTAACTGATGTAGTTAACATTAATACTATAGAAAAATTGTTTGTGGCAGGTGGTGAACCTACACTTATGCCAGAATTTGTAGATTTTTTAGAACGTGCTATAGAACAAAAACGTACAGATATAGCCTTAAGAATCAGTACTAATGCTACAAATATTAATAAAAAAATATTTAACTTGTTAAAAGAATTTAAAGACATAGAATTTACTGTCAGTATTGATGGATACGATCAGGTTAACAAATATATCAGATGGCCCAGCGACTGGAACGCTATAACAAACAATATACACAAGTTATATGAAATAACCCCTAATATTTCATTTAATGTAACGGTTAGTATGTGGAACATTGGTAATCTTAGTAACCTAATATTTTATTTAGAAAAAACTTATCCACCGCCACCAACTATATTTTTGAATGAAGTCATGGCTATTCCTTACAGTGATGCTACTCCATTTAATTATCCTGAAAAGCAGTTAGCATTAACAGATTTAATTAGTATGAAAAAATCTATTAGTTATCAGACAGAAGATTTTTTTAGGAATAAATTAGATTATTTTATCAATAAATTAGAGAAAACTAATTTAGACTATGATAAACTAAAAGAATTCTTTGCTTATAATGATAAATTAGATCAATCAAGACAAATATCACTTAAAGATTATATACCAGAGTTAGAACAATGCCGAAACTACCTAACGAAACAGATCTAGCATATAAACGCAGAGTTATTGACATTAAGTCACAATCATTCTGTGCGGCTAAATGGTACAACGCTACTATATGGTTAGGTAGTGGACAAACTACTAGTTGTCACCATCCCTTACCGCATGCTATTGATATAGAAGCTATTAAAATTAATCCTAGTGCTATACATAACACGCCTCGTAAAAAAGAAGAACGTGCTATGATGCAGCGAGGAGAAAGACCCAGTGGATGTGAATACTGCTGGAAGATTGAAGATATAGCAGATCGAGAAGATGAGTCAGATGAAATTATTAGTGACAGAGTTTATAAAACAGTTATATATGAAGATGGAGATTTAGATGAAGCTTTCAATACACCCCCAGAACAAGACGTTAACCTACAGACCTTGGAAATTGCTTTTGATCGCACTTGCCAGTTCGCTTGTAGCTATTGCAATCCAGCTTTTAGTACTACTTGGGTTAAAGACATCAGGAGTCATGGCGGATATACCAATTTGGTTTCGGATGGTAGGAATCATTTCACTCATGAGCACACTAGCAGTCAGCTGTATACTATCAATGATGTTAATCCCTACGTTGAAGCCTTCTTCAAGTGGTGGGAGTCAGACCTCCACAAAACGCTGAAAGAATTGCGTATCACAGGTGGTGAGCCTTTAATGAGCGGATATACTTGGCGACTAATAGATTGGTTTCAAACAAATAAAGGTGCTAGCAAAACACGATTAGCTATTAACAGCAACCTAGGATTTGAACAAGATAAATTAGAGAGACTATTAGATGCTACTGAAGGTGTTGAACTAGATCTATACACTAGCAATGAATCGATCGATCAACATGCAGTATATATACGTGATGGCCTGGATTGGGATCAATGGTGCGGTAATGTTGATTACCTATTGGCTAGTGGTCGCCTGCGTGGACTACATGTCATGTGTACCATTAATGCCTTATGCTTATTAAGCCTACCAGAGTTTCTGGAAATGATCATTAAACTTAAAAACAAGTATGGTAAGGATGCAATTAACTTTAGTCTAAACATCTTACGTTTTCCTAGTTTCCAAAGTCCATTGGTATTACCGTTAGAAGTGCGTGACGAATGTGTTAGCCAATTAATTCCGCTGGGTGATCTTAATGTAGAGGTATTGCATGAATTTGAAATTAACCAAATTGGTAGATTGGTTAAATATCTAAGGGCAGTAGATAGCCCACACAATGGAGCATTAAGTAAAGAAATCTTACAACGTGACTTTAAGAACTTTTACGAGCAGTATGATCAAAGGCGTGGTAAGGATTTTAAAAAAACATTCCCACAATTAGCAGAATGGTATAGTACATTATGAGCGATAAACAAACAGACAAATACTATGAAAATCATCATTATCATACACGTAAACCTGTGTATATTAGTGAAGATGATCTACGACCAGATCAATTAGATCGGTTAACTAAGAGTGATGTATTTTGTATGATTCCTTGGATACACATGCATGCCTTCCCAGATGGACGTGCTTATCCTTGCTGTTTAGGTGACGATCAGCACCCAATTGGCAACTTTAAACAAGATAGCATGAAAACTGTATGGAATCAAGACGCATACAAAACTATGCGTAAGAACATGTTAGAAGAAAAGTCCTGCAAAGAATGTAGCAAGTGCTATGAACAGGAAACTAATGGATTTGTTAGTATGCGTAATAGCACTAATAAAAACTTTGGGCAGCATATTACTATAGTAGATCAAACTAAACCAGACGGTACCTACGACGACTTTAAATTACGATATTATGATGTACGTTTTAGTAATTTATGTAATTTTACCTGTCGTACCTGCGGTGGTTGGTTTAGTTCAAGTTGGTATAAAGAAGAAACTGATATCTATGGTCCACGCAATTATCCAAGCGTGCTTTTCGCAGGTAGAGATGAACTAGATATGTGGAATCAGATGCAAGAACATATTCCATATCTAGAACAGATATATTTTGCAGGGGGTGAACCTCTCATGATGGAAGAGCACTTTGCAATTCTAAAAGAACTAGTTAAGCGAGAAATGTTTGATGTTAAGTTAATCTATAATACAAACTTCAGTCGCTTGTATCTTAAAGATGATAATGTATTAGACTATTGGCAATTATTTAATAATGTTAGTGTCGGGGCTAGTTTAGATGGTATGGGTCCGTATGGTGAATATATACGTAAAGGCACCAAATGGGATCAAATAGTACGTAATCGCGAACAGATGATGGAAAAGTGTCCCAAAGTAGATTTTTATGTAAGCTCAACAGTAAGCATTTACAATGCAATCCATGTTACTGATTTCCATCGATCCTGGGCAGACAATGGATACGTAAAACCACAAGATTGGAATATCAATATCTTGCAAGGTCCAGACCGTGATCGAATTGATGTTTTACCTCAATCATATAGAGATAGCATAAACCATAAAGTTAAAAATCATATAGATTGGTTACGACCACAAGATCATTTACAGCGTGCCACTAGTGGATACGAAGGCATGTTAAAATTTATGAATAGCAATAATAATAGTCATTTACTTAAAGAATTTTTCCGTGTAAACGATATCCACGATGCCTATAGAAAAGAAAAATTTGAAAATACGTTTCCAGAATATGTAGATTTGAGAACTTATGTCACTACCTGAAAAAATTTGTATGCTACCGTGGATTAGTATTGAAACTAGTCCTATAGGCACAGCTCGTCCTTGTTGTCTTGCTATAGATGAAATAACTAAACCCAACGGTACTAAGTATATTCTTAAAGAAAATACCCTTGAAGAAATATATTCTAGTAAGTATATGCAAGAATTACGCAAAGATTTTCTAGAAGGTAACAAACCAAAAACATGTCAACGTTGTTGGGATGAAGAAGCCGCCGGCCGTGTAAGCAAACGGATGAATAGTCGCATCAGACTAAAAGAATATTATAATAGTGTTGATTGGCAAAATCTTGATCCCGATCAATTGTGGTTTATTGATCTAAAATTAGGAAATATCTGCAATCTTAAATGTCGCATCTGTGGCAGTTGGTCAAGCAGTAAATGGGCTAAAGAAGAGATTGACTATGTAGGAGGCAATCGCAAAGAACATCTTGCTTATAAATTTTTACAAGATGGTGCCTGGCCAAGAGAGTCAGAAGTGTTCTGGGATAATTTAAAAACACTGCTACCTAATATTAAATACTTTGAATTCACTGGTGGTGAACCTTTCCTGATTGAGCAACATTTTGAATTGTTACGTTACGCAGTAGAACAAGAATACAGTAAGAATATTGAAATACATTACAATACCAATGGCACTGTGTTTCCTGAACAAGCAGAACTGTGGAGTAATTTTAAGCACGTTGAGATAGCATTTAGTATTGACAATGTAGATGCTCGATTTGAATATGAACGTTATGGCGCTGAATGGGAGCTAGTACAGGATAATCTTAAACGATTTAACGAACTACGTAGTTCCAAAATATCTACACAACTATGTACAACTATAAACATACAAAATGTCTACTACTTACCAGAGTTATGTGACTGGATCTCAACACAAACATTTGATCACATTTACTTTAATATGTTACATGATCCATGGCACATGTGTATTAGTAAGATGACCAAATCTGCACAAGAGTTAGTCGTTGATAGACTAACTATACATGAATTTAATCCTAAATATCGCGCAGAAGTTTTGCGTATAGTGCAATTTATTCGTAATGGTCAAGGTAGTGACGGAGCAGAATTTTTGCGTAAAATGCAAACTACTGATCAATATAGATCTCAGAGTTTTTTAATTACACATCCTGAAATAGCAAGGGCAATGGGATATGAATAAATTAAAATTAGTATTCTTAGGTCAGACTGATTTTTCACCTAATTATTTTTCTAATATTTTAAAACAATATTTTAATATTGAGGGATTTAATACTCTGGTATCTTATGATAAAAATACAGATATTATGCTTTTTTCAGGAAAAGTAGATCTTCATGTTGATATATTTGAATTATTAGATCAGGGATTTAAATTTATAATAGTAAATCCATATGAAGCCAGACCCTACGTATCAATTGAAAAATTTAAACCTTATCTGGAAAATATTTTATTAATTCTTGGATGCAAAAATCCATATGATGTGGGGTGGAAAAATATTTTAGCTGTTCCAAAATGGTTTTGGTATCGTGATCATTTGTTTTATAATGACCCTATATTAGGCTATTACAAAAATTTTTACGTTCCTAATAGGATTAATAGTAAATTGTTTCTGATGCCAATGCGTAGAATGAGAATGCATAGAACTAAAATTAGAGAAAAATTAATGGAGTTCTTAGATAATGCTATTTGGAGTTATGTTGAAGTTTGGGAGAATCCAAAAAATTTACCAACTACTAAGAATTTACGATTATGGCCCGATATGGTATTTGAACCAAGTTGGTATGATGAAACATTTTTTAGTATCTGTGTAGAAACAGCAGTTAATCGTAATAAAGATTTGAATTCAGAAATACAAGTTCTTCGCCCAGAAAAACTAGCATGTGACGTATTTGTTACAGAAAAAAGTTTTAAACCTATCGCTTTTCAGCACCCTTTTATGGTTTTTGCTATGCAAGGCACATTAGAATTTTTGCGAAGCATTGGATTTGAAACTTATGACAATTTATTTGATGAAAGTTATGATACATTAGAAAAAGATGATGACAGATTAGAGATCATATATAATAACATAAAAAATTTTAGTATAGACAACTATGCAGATCTCTTAACACAACAAAAGATTATACATAATCATGAATTATTTTATGATAATAAAAAAGTCTTAGAAGGAATTGAAAAAGATATAATTTTGCCAATGTTGGAATGGATAAATGCAAGATAAACCATCTACACTTTGTCTCGCACCGTGGGTGCATACATACCTAAGTCCTCAGACTGAACGCCGTATGTGCTGTGCATCACGCGAGCCAGCCCAGAACTTTGAGCAGTATATTGATATAAAATCTGGCACAGGTCAATACATTCCTATTACATTAGAAGATCACTGGAACAGCGATCATATGAAGAGTGTGCGTCGTCGTATGATGGCAGGTGAAGAATTACCTGAATGTGAAGTATGCAATGATAAACTACTTAACACAGACATTTACCGTAGTTATTTTAATCGTATGTTTGGTCATAAGTATTCTAGTATATGGGACACTACAGACGCAGAGGGAACGACAACTATGCGACCTGTAAGTTGGGATTACCGCTTTAGTAATCTCTGCAACTTTAAGTGTCGCATGTGTGGTGACATGTTGTCTAGTGCATGGGAGACTGAACAGAGACAACACGACATGATCAATTGGGATAATCCAAAGAATAACTGGATGCGCCCAGAAGTTAAAAGCGAAATTGAGAAGTTCCAAAGCTCACAAATCGAGCAAGAATTCGCAGCCGCAGTAGAGGAACATCGAGTCGAGGAAGTATATTGGGTAGGTGGAGAGCCTCTGATGTACGAACAACATTGGCGATATATGCACCGCATTGTTGAACTGGGAGATGGGCCAAATGTTTACGCTAGATACAATACTAATCTTAGTCGCATCAATTATCGCGGCATCAATCTCTGCACTGATATTTTGGCTAGGCTACGTGACTGGCAAATATGTGCAAGCCTCGATGGTACGGGAGCAATTGGAGAATATATCCGCACAGGTCTCGACTATGAAGCGTGGTTTAGAAACTTTCAGGAAGTTGTGGGCATCTCTACTCACCGTAGACAAGCAAGAATAGACTTTACACTTACCCTACCGGGTGTGTTTGAACTTCAAAACATTGAGAAGTTAGCTACAGAATTGGGTGTGGACATACTTGCCAAAGTAGTGTTTAGTTTTACACCCGATATCATTATGAGTCCTTTGGCCCTACCTAAGGAGATATTACACGCTTGGGTAGATGAACAACTGGATAGTATCCGTAACAGCTCGCTAAGAGACATATTAATACAGCTTAAAACTCGTCCAACCTTTGCTGAGCAATGGCCAAATGAATACCAGCAAGCTCTTGCGAAAGGTAAAGCACGTATGCTACAATTAGAGAGTATCCGCCAAGACAAGTTAACTTTGGCTGACATTTTATTAGAAAGACGAGATGTATATGAGTGGTATCAATCAATTAGTTAAAGTAACTCTACGTAATCCGTTGGATCACGGTGATCAATTAACATATAACATTGAGGTGTATGATAACCCCATTGCACAAGATTGGGTAAAAGCTTTAGAAGAAACCCTTATAAACGGAAATCAACTTGAGAAAAATTATTGTTTTTTAGGATTTCCTGATACTGCACGTGATATCGTATATCTGATTAAAGAACTAAATTTATCTATACAAATCATTAATAATTTTTTTGATGATTACAAAATAGAAGAAATTTATACTCCAGAAACTATACGCATAGGATTAGATCCTGATCAGAATCTCATGAATCATTTACATAATCATTTTGAAAGATTGCAAGGTACTGTATGGGATCTCAGCGAGTATTACAAACGTGCTGATTATAAGACCAAATACGCAATCAGGCAGTTAAATAATATCTGTCACGAACTAGAAAGCCTAATACTGAGCCTGCGGAAAAAATTAACTATACCTGACTGGGTACGCAGTAGCCAAATTACTACTTTCCTACAATGCAATCGATATAATCTAAAACCTGAACATAAAGAAATGTTCATCAAAAATGGATATGATAGAGAGTTTGGTGGAGTATATATGCATTGGACACAAATTGGAAAAACTCTATTTGAAGTTTTTCGTGATGAAGGTGCGCCCGAATTAACAGATACTGTATGCGAAGCGATCACTGAATTGAAATATTACAGTGGAGAATTTGATGTAGAGTGGGGGAACAGTGTTTATCTCAATGGACCATTTCCGTGGCACAATGATGAACAACTCAGATTTACTAAATGGTTGATTGAAAATAAAAGAGATCCAGCAGATCCATCATTGAGCCTTGGTTATTTACCTTTAGGACAGATAGATCTTTCAGTTTTTAACACTTGTGATCCTGTAAGAATTAGAGAAATATTAGGTAGATACTTAGACATCTACAAGATACAAGTTGGTGAGGTAAGCAATATTTTTGATTATTGTTGGACTGATCAAGATTACAAACAAAAACAAATTAATCAGATGATACCAGGATATGACCATAGTAGCCGCAGGTGATAGCATGATTTGGGGGAGTGAACTGCAAGACAGTCCACACGGGGGACCCAATGGTTACAGCAAGAAAACTTTTGCTGCCATATTAGCTGATAATCTGCCGTATGTATGTGTCGCTTATCCAGGTATTGGTAACAGAGAAATAGTAACAAGATTATTAGATATTTTGAATCATGTAGATCAAGCTGGGGTTATAGTTTGTTGGACTTGGTCCAGCAGAGATAACGAGTTAAGTGCAGACAATCATATAATTTCTCTTCAGAAATATTTAGAATTACGTGGTTTTCCTTACCTTTTTACCTGCGTTGATAATTGCATTTTAACTGATAACCCAAAAATTAATTGGAACCATTGGTATCTTTTTCCTGAGGGGGAAAGAACATATGAAACTACATCACCAAGAGGGTTTTACCAATGGGCAGTAGAAAATAAGTATAGTATAGGTCCAGATGGGCATCCACTGGAACAAGCACATCAGGATGCCGCAGAATTACTAAAGGAGAAATATAATGAATTGGTTAAAAAATTTGTACAGCAGAATTAAATTAGAAATAGCATATCGTAAAAAATTAAAAGAATTGCGTAAAAGAGATCCATTTATTTACAAATAATGCGTTTATTAGCAGTTGGAGATAGTTTTACTTACGGAGAAGAACTTGCAGACAGGATGACTGCATGGCCTTTTTTATTAGGTAAAAAATTAGGATATGAAGTAACTAATTTAGGAAAACCTTCTAAAAGTAACACATATATAACACGTCAGACAATTGAAAATGCCCATGAACATGATATAATCGTTATAGCCTGGAGCCATTTTGCAAGGATGGAATTTTCAGATGAACAAGGAGATTACGAAATATGGCCAGGATGTGCGGGCAATTTATTTCAGGGTGAATTACATTATAGAAAAGATTTAATCCAATACTTTAATAGACACCATTCTGATTCATATCTATATAATCAACAACTGATTAATATTATTTTATTACAAAATTATCTTAAGCAACATAACAAACGTTATATCATGTTAACAGCTTTTAATCAGAGCTACGGGGAAACAAGCACAAGGCAACTTAGGATACTTAGTAGTAAGATCAATAGTCAAATTGATAACACACATTATTTAGGATGGCCCGACGAATCAATGATGGAATGGACTTACGGCACACTAAAAGGTAACGGTGGACATTTTTTAGAACAAGGTCACGAAATAGTAGCAGGAAAAATTTATGAACATATTAGGCATTTCAAGTGGATTCCATGATGCAGGTATAAGTTTTATCAACAATGATAAAATTTTATTTGCCGCACATAGTGAACGTTATAGTAAAGTTAAACACGACAGTGAACTTAATACTAAGATCCTGTCTGATTGTATTAGTCAATTTGGTGCCCCTGATGAGATTGCTTATTATGAACGTCCATGGTTAAAAAGAACACGCCAAATATATGCCGGTCAGTATCATGATGCATTTCACTTTAAATCTTTACGTAAAACACTAAAAGAAAAAGCACCCTGGGCAGATCTACACAAACTACCTATTAAATATCACCCACATCACCTTAGTCATACGGCCGCCGGATTCCAAACTAGTCCATACGATAGTGCAACAGTAGTTGTCATTGACGCTATAGGTGAATGGGATACTGCTAGTATATGGTCGGCTGAATATGTTAACAGCAAGGCAACATATAAAAAACTATGGAGTCAAAAATATCCACATAGTCTAGGCTTATTCTACTCAGCTATGACTAAACGTGCTGGACTAAAACCTTTAGATGAAGAATACATATTGATGGGCATGGCAGCCTATGCTGAATTTGATGCTAATATGTATGGTGACTTTTTAGAGAACGCACACGATTTAAAATTTAAACAAAACCTACACATTGGCTGTGATGAGTATCACCCAGGTATGACCGATTTTGAGATAGCAGCTAGTGCGCAGTATACATTAGAACAATGTCTACATCACATCATGTTGCGTGCTGAAGAATTAGATACAACTGGTAATTTAGTCTATATGGGCGGAGTCGCTCTTAATTGTAAGGCCAATGATCTAATAGGTGCTTACTTCCAAAACATTTGGATCATGCCTAACCCAGGTGACTGTGGTAGCAGCCTAGGTGCCGCGGCTTTAAGTTATGGTGGTAAATTAGATTGGCAAGGACCTTATCTAGGCACAGACATACCTGGACCTTA
>Ga0049080_10000736_pt1 | contig 11040 bp, 16 predicted proteins | sample GreLakmeER15MSRF_FD_66716 | JGI IMG/M metagenome (GOLD analysis project Ga0049080, IMG submission 66716) | Freshwater lentic microbial communities from great Laurentian Lakes, MI, USA - Great Lakes metaG ER15MSRF | ecosystem: Environmental > Aquatic > Freshwater > Lake | place: Great Lakes... | reverse complement strand
ACTTGTAAAAGAAATATTATTTTCCAAATATGTACTCCTTTACAAATTCAAATGCTACAGCATTTTTACCCTCTATTGAGTCAGCTATAATACCGACATTATTTGATTTACTATTCTTAAGAACTTCATTTAGCCCCATCTCTGATGGATGTAAATCATCAGAATCTATACATCTGTTTAAATTTATAATTAAATGGTCAAAGCTTTTTGATATTACATTTAGTTCGGATTCAAATCTCATATCATCTATTATGAAATATTTAGCATCTGATTTTTGAATATAGTTTTTTACACAATTAACCCATACGTTTTCATCAAACATTTTTCTAAATATATCTGTACCCAATATTTGTAAAACCTCTCTTGCAGACATTTTGCCAGACTTCAAATTAATAGGAAAAGCATTGAAATCCAAACAGTAGTTCCAAAGGTCCTGTTCATTTTTTATATTTTCTAAAATACTAAGTTCTTTTATTTTTATATTATTAGATTCGTTTGAAGAAAAAATTGATTTTCTTTTTGAGTTTTCCCACCTAATCCATAAGGGCATATTTTCCCAGAAGTATTCTGTGGGACTGTTTTTTTCTTCTTGAGTTCCATAGACCTGATTACCACTAAGACCAAGTATGTCAGTTGCAACCATTTTAACTCCATGTGCAAAACTACATATTTTTATACTATCACATGAATCAATATCCAAATGAACATCATTAATATATATATTATATGGATCCTCAATTTTTTGACATATACCACTTGAAGAAAAAGTACCATTTAATCTATCATTGTTAATGAGACCATCGTATCTCATTATTAGTGATTTAATATACATAGCAAGGGTGGTTTTACCAGTCCCCTTTTTACCAGTTAATGCTATTATTTTTTTCATTTTACTATCTTAAAAAATACAAAACCTTTGTTTCTTAGGGAGTCACTATCCAGGTCTATCACTTCTTTGTTTTTTTGATCTTCAACATAAAAATCCTGACCAGACATACTTCCTATATAAAGCCTAAATTTACTAGAAGAATTTACGTCACACACAGAATCGCTATCACAAGAAAATATGGTATAATTATTTGCAAACTTACCACAATATAAATAAGAATTACTTTCAAATAAAGGAATATAAAGCTCCCAATTTCTTCTTCTTTCTTGTGGAGTAAGCGCATTATCAAAATTAACATCACTAACATGCTTTTTTGCAAAGTCCAAAGCACCATCAATAGAATCAAGGGTCTTTAAAATAGAACCTTGGCCATATCCGTCTCTCATCCAAACTTGAATCTTCATGTTACCTCCAGTTCCAATTTGTTTTTAAAATATCAGGCGAATCAGGATTTTCCAAATAATTGAATCCAAAATTATTTAGCATTTCAAAATGATCCTTTATGTCAAATGGCTTAAGAAAAAGAGATTTTTCAAAAGCAAAGGACATAAATATATCGGCACAAAGCAGTGACATCTGAGCATCATTCAAAGAAGAATAGTAATCAAATTCTATAAAAATTACTGCGTGGATATCAAGTAAGTCCATGAGAGGCAAAGGTAAAAAACTAACCCCCCATGGCTGTGTAGCTTTTTTACCACCTTTTTTAAAGTCTTTAGATTCAAGACTGGCATAACACTTTATGCCGTCAAAAGGAATTTCAGAGAACTGAGCAGGGTATTTTTTACAAAGCTCCTTTCCTGTTTCTATAATTTTTGGAAGCTCCAAATATTTTTCTGATGTTTTTATATTCATATTTTAATGTTCCATAATTTTTTACAAAATTCTAAAATGTCACAATTTTTATTCACTATTTCTCGACAAGAATTAAAATAAGAATGACAACTTGTTTTAAAGGAACTATAAACACAAGTACTATCCAAGTTCAAACAATTCATTTTATATAATTCCGATAGGGATGGAACTATTGCACCTTTATATACTGAAAAAATAGAAACAGATTCAAGATATAAAAAATCAAAATATGTGTCCAAATACCAATCATCATAATCATCAAAAGAAAATTTTAAATTTTCATCTCTAATTACACTCATTATTCTATTGTTAAATAACATGGGGTTGTATAAAAACTCGGCTTCAAAAAAACATTTTTCATATTTATTTAAGTAGGAATTGTAAATAGGCATATCCTCAATACAAACATCAAGTATGGGCCAAAATATTCCAATCCTATCCTTATGACTCATTGAATTAATTATATTTTTATCATACAATTTTTGATATATTTTTTTATCTAATCCTGATGATAAGAAATTAGAAAAAAGATTTAAATGATGTATATTTTTTATAATAGGTTTTTTAGTAAAAATTCTGGCATTTAAAAGTCTTTTACAAATAGCAAACCTTTTAAGGTAATCTTTGTTTGTTATTTTTTCTATATAGCCAGAAGAGCAATCTTTAAATTTTTTTTTGTCGTAGTTTATCACCACATCTTTTATGCCAGAATCGCTAAAATCTATAAGCATTAAACCTATTTTTTCAAATGGAGTAAAAAAACAAATATCTATAATTACTTTTTTATTTTTACAAAATTGTGTAAAATACTTATCTTTTTTTATAAGTAGACTAAATTTTTTTGATGGGTCAAATGGAAAAGTTTCAGCCCAAGAACCAGAATAATTTGCCATTCTTATAACATCCAAATTGGAAACATCATACTTGCTTGAAAGATTATCAAGAGAATCAAAAGAATCTGTTATTAATATATTTTTCATGATAAAAAGATAAACAAGGAGACTTGTCTCCTTGTTTATCGGTTAATGTTCGGCTGAATATTTCAGCGACTTCTTGCTGCAGTCTGACGACGATTACTTCTACGAGCTCTGGGACTATCAGTCCTTACAGCCTCTCGGTCAATAATAACCGGAAGATTGTAAAGTGATCGACCGGTCTCACTCACGAGATAAGCACCGTTGGGCCCATTCATAACCCTAACACCACGAAGCTTAGAACGACGTGCAAGCTGCACTGCGTTTGTCCTACTTACTCTACCCATGCCTGAAACAATATAGCCAACTGTGTGGCGCCTGGTTGAAACAACTCTCTTTAATACGTTCATTTGTTTTATCTCCTTTTTGTGTTTATAAGCCGAACATGTCTTTATCGACAAATCTAAATCCTGGCATGATCTTTGTGATGTTTTTCTTGAAATGTTCCATATTTTCTTCCGACTTAAGTAATTCCAAAATTTTTGAAACATGCTCTTCTCTCACTTTCATTAAAGAATCAACAAAACTTATATCTTTCATAATGCCCCTAAACAAAGGATTTGACATTAAAGAGTCAAAATGTTCATCAAAATTTTCAGAATATTTTGATTGAATTGATTCAAAATATCTCATAATGCAAAGAACATAATCGACAATAAAATCATTTTTAAATTTATCTCTGTTCTCATGTATACCATGCATCATTGAATCAATCCAAGCAGAAAGAAAAATCTCTGCCTCTGGCGGCAAGTCCCTTGACCCTACTCCTACTTCTTCTGTTAGCATTTTTTTTATTCTATCTTGATTAAGACTATGATCAACGATATTCTCTAAAAATGGTATAACAGAATTAATCGATTTCTTACTCATATTATATGATAAATCCACTTGCCTTGGCGGCAACATAACACCAATCAATCATGCATTCGTAATTTCTTGATGGGTCCTTCTTTAAGGAACCAGAGTTATTGCAAAACCAAGAATAATGCAAAAATAATCCAGACCTATCAAGTCTTTCTAGAGCTCTACCAAAATACTCAAGTGGTATTTTGGTAGATTTAGAGAAATAATGCTCGTCTATATTTTTACCATCTAAAAAATTCTTTGCGATTATTACACCCGCAAAACCATCCCTTTCATCTTTTGATGAAATCTTTTCAAAATCACCACAAATAAATCTTGCCAAATCATCTGGTCTCATAATTCTAAACCTCAAAACTTAAAAAATTGCGAGAAGAAAGTGCTGATTTAGAACAGCACAACGATACATGCTTTATCGTATTTTTACTATCCTCATCCATATTGGTACACATAGAAAATAAATGTAATTTTATTTTTTTTAAACTTTCTATTTTTTTAGAAAGAAAAATATCACCGTCAAATTTGTGATCATCTGAAGTGAAATTTAATTTTGGAGGCACGTTTGTTAACAACACATCGACATTGTCGTTAATGGATTCAACTGCTAAGTTAAAAAAGTTTCCTTCCCTGCTTCTAAAAGCTATACACAAATCTTTGTCATAATAATGAGAAGGCACCCATGGCATGCCATAAAAATTAACACCTTTTATAGTTATAGTTTCATCTTGCAAGTAATCTCCAGCAAGATAAAAACCAGTTTGAGATCCATAAAACTGAGCAAGGTGATCATTTTTTCCACCAAGTATTATTTTATAATCAGAGTTAATCTTATTAAGCCATGGGTTAAAAAGATTATCTATATAATCTACTTGATTTACTATATTCCATGTAACCAGCCTTGTGTCATACACAGGTAAAAAACTACCAAGTACTATGAAAGCATCAAACTTTTCATCAATACTTGGTAGATTATCAAAACAATCTGTTACAACGCCTATTTTCATCAAAATAATTCTTATTCTGGTACTACTAGCTCTGGTTTTGGAATTTCTAGTTTTGATTGTCTTTCTTCCATCTGCTTTTTCATATTATCACTAAATATCTTAAGGTATTCGTCATACTTTTCAAAAGCCTCTTCTATTGAAGAAGATGGTATTTCAAATCTAACATCACTTATACCATACTCGCTCATCATATGAGCAACTCCAACAAATTTATTAGGTAAATTAAATAAGTCATTTGCAGACTTTAAAACTTCAACTTTAACTCCAGTATTACTTACAAAGGTATCTAATTTCCAGTACATGTTTACTCCGTTTTAAAAAGGTTAAAAAAATCCGAAAGCGTATCGGGTATCACATTTTTATCGTCTTTCTTATGAGGTCTAACTGTATATCTTACATTATTTTTAAATTCAACTCTTACAAAATCTACAAAAGCATCTTGTATTATGTTTTTAACAACAACATCGTCTTTTTTGTCTATATAAAATTTTGTTACATTACCAGTAAGCTGAGTGTAACTAACATATTTTAAAACCTCAGTTGTGTCTATATTTGATTTTTTAAATCTAACTTTCTTTATTTTACTTTTTCTTCCCATATATATTATATCGTAAATTAAATAATGTTAAATTAAAATTTTCGAAACATTAGCAGAATCCATGAGAAAAAAGCCTGTTAACTCTTCTTCTTCTTTGAGCATCTTTTCTTATTTCGCCCCATTGACTTCTTTGTGGCTGATTTGCCGTTATGCCATGCTTAACACCCGATCTATACAAATATAGCATAGCATCAAAAAAATGTCCAATACCACACTCTTCAAGCCTATAGCCCATATATTTGTCAACACTACTTTTTAGTTTTTTGCCAAAAAGATCATGTGGTATTTCTGAATTTTTTCTAAATGTTCTCCAATGAGAAAAACAATGTCTTTTTCTTGTATAATATTCGCTTAGCAATAAACTCCTATTAAAAGATGGATTAGAGCTAAAACCATTTTTTAATACTTTCATATTTTCATCACAAATATAGAAATTAGACCATATATAAAGACAATTGGGTTTTGAAATATATCTTTCAACCATCATAGATATTGCATTTTCAATAATCCCATCATCTGAATCAATAACACCACAAAAGTCACCACTAGACAAACTTAGTGCCAAATTATAAGAATCTCCGCAATAAAGCTTTTCTTTAGGTTTATTATAAACCAGATCTATTCCATTAGATTTAAGTTTCTTTTCCCATTCAAAAACTTTTCCAGAAGTGTTATCCTTACTTTGGTCGTCAACAAAAATCACCTCCAAAGGCCTATACGACTGCTTAATTATTGAATCAAAATAGAAATCTAAGTATTTACCATTGTTATACCCAGCTGTTAATATAGAAAACTTTCCATGATTTAATAACTTAGAATATTTTGTATCAGTATTTTTTACAGTATTATTTCTGAGCCTAGTAACAACTCTTGGTTTATCTTTGGTAAATCCACCCTCATTATGAACATGTTTTTTTAATGGAAAGTTAAATCTATTAGATTTAATTGGACTATTAACTTTAATTGATTTAATCTTTTTATTTGGTACATTATTATCTTTAAAGTTTGTAACAGGCTTCTTGTTACTTTTTATAATTACGTTTGATGATTTTTTGTTATTTTTTGAAATCAAATTAGAATCGTAATATTTTCCATTAGATAAACATTCCTCAAATGCACTTATATATTGTGAGGCCCATTGACCTGCCGAATAAGAATTAGAATCCAATATACACTTATCTTTTAAGGATTTTAATCCAATTTTTCCATTATCTTTTATAAAAGATTCTATTTCAGAAAAATCTTTATAAACTAAACCATTTATATTATTTTTAATTAATTCTGTATTTCCGGGTAAATTGCATATTACTGGAGTCCCACATACCAAGCTCTCAACAACACTCATACTGGTACCCTCAGGCATATTTATATGATATAAAAATGCATCCCAGGATTTTATTAAAGAAAATTTTCTTGAATCATCGTTTATTTGACCTAAAAATTCAACCGTATTTATTGATTCTGATTTTAGCTTGTCAACTAAATCTTTAGCGTCCTTTAATTTATGACCAGACCCCACGTATTGCAAAATAGCTTTTTTCCCAAAATTTGCTTTTAAAAACCATTTAATAAAACTTTTACTATATTTAATGTCATTAAAACCATTGATTCTTCCAAAAACAAAATCTTCTTTAGGTGTATCGAGCGGAATACTGGTCAAAGAATTAATATAATCCTTATCACACCAATTTTTTATAGTAAATATTTTTGAAACAGAGGAGCAAGCCAAAATCCTATCAGTCATGTGAGAACTAACAGATATGCACGCATCGGGATTTCCAACATTCATAAATTTACTGTTTACACTGTAAGTATGATTTAGAACCAGTACTGGCATTCTTATTTGCTTAAGCGAAGAAACCATTTTAATTACCGGCGAACACATAAGTTTATGATATAAAAATAAACTATTATTTTTATCTAAGGATTGAAGATTTTTAAAATTAAATGTGGAGTATGGTAAATCAAAAGATTTATCAATTTTATGCTTTTGAGTAATATCAATAAGTAGTATTTTTTGATTTACTTTATCAGAATAAAAATATTTAAGTGAATTATATAGATATTTAAGCTGACTATAAGCGCCACTGTTAAATGTTTTGTCTATTACATGATAAACATTAATCATAAAATGTTAATCCCATTATTGTTAAATAAATTATATACTATGTCTTCCACACAACCATGGCCACCACAAGCATTACTTATATTAATACCATCTATATTTAAAACAAATGGACTAGAATCTAAAGGACAAGCTTTATATTTTGCCAAACACAAGCAATCGATATCGTTAATGCCATCTCCTATAAAAAGAATTTCATCCCAACTACAGGAAAATTTTTCAATAAACATGCTTTTAATATATGCTTTTTTGTCAGAACAGTTCTGTATTAATTGCAAATTCATCATTTCCATTTTTTTTAAAGTACATTTATCGTCCGAACCAGTTATACAAAAAACCTTATATCCCTTTTGAGATAAAACGGAAAGAATGTGCATATCTCTAGTGTTAAAAGATTTAGACACATTGCCCAAATGATCAATTAAATATCCACCATCTGTAAGAACACCATCAACGTCACAAAATATATGATTAAACATTAATACCTCATTTTTACTAATTGTTTTTGCTCTTCTTCGGATATTGAATACGGTCTATACTTAAACCCGGAATAAACATTAACAATGTCTCTTTTAAGCTGCTTTAATCCATTTGGCTCAAGACTAGCAGCTGCGTCTGTATGCCTAAATGTTCTATCGTCAACAAAATGTCTCTCTATAAAACTTGCACCGAAAGCCATTGCAACCATATCTGATGCTATTCCGTAGCCGTGATTTGAAAAACCAACATCAGATACAAATCTTTCTTTAAGATATTTAATTTCATTTAAATATAAATTTTCAAATTTACACGGATATTCCGACGTACAATGGTAATATATGATATTTTTTTCACTACTATATTTATCAAAAAGTCTTTCTCTATCAGTGAAAGACAGCATACCAAGACTTATATGCAATTTTCTGCTAAAATTAGATAAAATAAAATCTATTAGGTCAAAATTTAAATTACAAGCACTTGGTATTTTTATATAATCAGGACATATCGATATAACTTCTTTTGCACTTGTTATGTCCCATACACTACATGCATAAACTTTACCCATTTTTTCACAAACGTTTTTCATTTTTTCATGAGAAGATATATCCAGTTCTAAATTTTTTCTGTGCTCTAAATAATTTGATCCATATGAATAAAAAGAATTAGGATGAGGACTTTTTTTCATCAAAGCAGGCACACTTTCTTCTGGATTCCTTTTTTGGGATTTTATAATATCGGCGCCAGAGGAGCATGCAAGTTCACATAGCATGATAGCTCTTTCTTCCGAACCTCCATGAACACATCCTATTTCTGCTATTAATTTTACAGGGCATTCATCCAAGATAAAACTCTTTCTTTTTTCGCAATACCAACACACATATCAAAGTCTTCCATAGTATCTATTTGAATTGAATTTATAAATGAATTTTCAACTATCAAGCATTTTTCCGTAAGCCTATTACTATTATATAGTAAATTATCGGCAGAAAATACATATACATTGCCATCTTCGTGGTAATAAAAATCTTTATCCATTATGTCTTGTCTCATTTTTCTGTCACTTATTTTATAAACCGGATGAAATAAACCATCAATATTTTTCCAGAAAAATGGAGTATGCTTAGATCCCGTAAACACAGTACTATTTTCACCATTGTCATAAAAATAGCTAACACACTTAGAAATTATATTATCAGTTCTAAATGGGCTAGTTGGTTGCAATAATACAAAATTTTTTATACCATGGCCATTTTTTTCCATATATTTAAAAGAATCAATCATGGCACTTTCTGTTGAATTTTTATCACCACAAAGATCAATAGGCCTATCTCTCAAATATACATTATTAAAAATATTACAATTATCATAAAACCATTTTTTTATAATTTCACAATTAGTAGATATAATGATACAATCTTTTTTTTCAGCATGTGCTCTGGCGGACAAAAAAGACCATTCAAAAAGCATTTTATCATTTAGCTTGGAAATGTTTTTATTAGGCAATCCCTTTGATCCCGATCTAGCTGGAATAAAAAAACATTTTTCATACATCATTTTTTTCTACCTCCGTACTCGACTAAAACATCTTCTAATTTTTTTTGCTCAAATATACCATTTAAATTACCAAAAGAGCAATCTATTATTTTTGTGTTTAAAGAGGAATTAACTTGTTTAAAAAGCCTCCAGTAAGAGACAATATCACTACAAGCATGATTGTGATAAGCGATATTTTTGGGACGCCCCTCAAGCCTAACTGGTTTTTTCCTACCATTTCCAGAAAACTCCCAAAAATAACATTTATCATCACTACATTTGCCATCCATACCAAGCATTACTATTGGGTTACAGCCCATAAGATATAGTATGTGCAAACCAGTAGCTGAACTTGTTCTAGCTCCTATTAAAGGCCTAACGGGATTTTTATGCATTTTTAAACCAGGTAAATTAAATTTTTTAAGCTCTGGCGCATAATACCAGTCATGATCAAAATAAACAATATGATGTTTTTTAAAATTGTTTGATTTTGTAATGAATTTTTTTCTAAAAAGAAATTTAGTGCAATCTGATCTTGGTAGCTCGTAATTAAAATACGTCCAATTACATATGTCGTCGTCATCACTAACAAAATAGTCACACTCTGGCATCGCTATTATGCTAGAATTTATAGTCATAGAAACATATGGAGATATTGAACTTAAATCAACATCTTTTAATGATGGCCCACTGCCTATTAAAAAACCCATCTTATCCAAATGCTTATTATTAAAATAATTTAAATTATTTATTAAATTTTCCATTAATATTAATTCTTAATTTACTATTCAATAAAATATCTGACATAAACTTTCTTTGCACATCCCAGTTTCTTCCTGTATTTTTTACATCTGTAGATATAATATATTTATTATCTAAAAAATAAGGCCTAATATCTTTATAGCATTTTTGCCAAAAATATATAAAACCTTTTTCGTCCTTAGAAAGATCAAATCCTATTATATTAATATATTTCGACCCTAATTGCAAAAAAATGTGAGTTGCTGAAATTATAGAAGAACAACCTATAATATTTTTAGATTGAAATAAATTTAATAAAGAATCATAGTCGTCACCACAACTAAAATAGTAAGCATTGTCTTTAAACTTTTTGTAAAAATTTTCATTTTCTCTTAGTATTAAATAATCACATTTATGTAAAATTGATGAATAATCCCATCTTAGAATAAGACTATCAGTAGAAACAAAAAAAGAAACTCCAGGATTAATGACACTTTTCAGTACTACTGAGCTATTGATAAAAACACATATTTTATTTTTTAACGAATTAATATCGTAATCACATAGTGAAACACCAGATCCTATTATAAAAACTTCTTCTATATTAACGGGATTGATTTTTTTTGATAAGTCCACTAACGTGTTCATGGTATCGTTCTAAATTTATAAAACCAGATTCTATCAAAAATCTGCTTGGTATACTTATGTTACTTGTTCTTAAATCAGTAATAACACTCATTGATAAAAACAATCTTTCTTTGGCCCTGGTGGTAGCAACATACAGAAGCCTACGCTCCTCTTCAATATTAGAAGGATCTTCCTGTATTGACCTTTTGTGGGGGCACACTCCGTCCTCAAGGCCAACCACAAAGACACAATCAAACTCCAACCCCTTTGCAGCATGCATACTCATAAGCTTGACCTTAAAGCCATTACTCTCGTCAGAATCCTGCGAGTCCATGAGCATAAGATTTAACAAC
>Ga0049080_10000735_pt1 | contig 11042 bp, 3 predicted proteins | sample GreLakmeER15MSRF_FD_66716 | JGI IMG/M metagenome (GOLD analysis project Ga0049080, IMG submission 66716) | Freshwater lentic microbial communities from great Laurentian Lakes, MI, USA - Great Lakes metaG ER15MSRF | ecosystem: Environmental > Aquatic > Freshwater > Lake | place: Great Lakes... | reverse complement strand
ATCAAAGAATAAATCTAAAAAATCTTCTCTTCGGTCTGGTAATGCATTATATTCTTCATGTTTTGCTCTAGCATTTACTTTAATATGTTTTTTCAATTTAAATATCATTTTGTCAACCCATTCATCACTATTATATATTTTAGGTCCTTTAATAACATCTATAGAATCTTGCTCTTTACGTACAAATCCGGATGGCATGAGTGTTAATTTTATTTGATTATTACTAGGGTCTAATCGTATTTCATCTACAAATGGCAATAATTTTTCTTTAGCTAATAAGTCTGTTAATGAATCTACGGATGGTAAATCTGCATCTTTTAACATTGATATTGAATACTCTTTTAATGAACCACGTAGTAAATTTAATGTATAACATAATTCAAATGGTTGATTAATAACAGGTGTTCCTGATAATAATATTATTTTAAGATTGGGTTTACTAATTAAAATATTATATATACGACGGGCTATTTTTCCCCCATTTACAACACGACTAATAAATGTATGCACTTCATCTATTATTACAATTGTATCATCAAATATATCTTTATTAAATTCATTCTTTTTCTCTAACTCATCTAACTTTTTATTTGTTAAACCATTATAATGTAAAAACATATAACGTTTATTTATTATCTCTTCATAAATATCCTCAACTATTTTTTTATCTTCTTTAGTCATTGAACGTATTGATGTAGGTTCACTTTTAATACGTCCTTCTGGTATCTCTTTTGGTAAATAAGGGAGCCATAGATTAGATGAATACTTATCAATAAACGATTTATTTAATCCAAACATTTTCTTTAAACTATCATATACACTTTGGTCTTTGGGTAAACTTAATTGTAATTTAGTCCATTTTTTACGTAATAATCCACCAGTTTGAGAACATTTTTTTAATTCTTTACGATAATTATTTTCTAATGATGCAGGTGTCATCACCACAATCTTTGATTTATGTTGAATAAAACTTTCAGTTGCAAGAATAGAAGTACATGTTTTTCCTGTTCCCAATCCATGATATACAAGAACCCCACGATAAGGACTATCATAGTGTATAAAATCACGAATTAGTCTTTGAGATGGCTCTGCATCAAATACTCCTTTCTCTTTTGCTTCATATTTGGAAGGATGAAATTGTTGGTAAAACCATTTATTAAAATAAATACGATTTGGTAAAATCCAAGATTTTGTTTCCATATAAAGTAGTCTCTTAATTTAAATCAAGGAAATTTTACACTATTTAAGAATGATATTTAAAGATAAATATAAAATGATACAAGGATTGGCAAATATGGGAAACACCTGTAGTATCAATACGCTTATTCAATGCTTAGGACATTCTCCGATAATTCGAGAATATATTTTAAATAATATTACAATATTTAAAAAAAAAGAAAATTATTGTTATAGTATTGGTGAAGAATTACATATAATTTTTAAACAGTTATGGATAGATAAAAATAGTTTAATGCCAATCCGCTTTTTAAAAGCCTTACAAGAAACATTAGGAGATACATGTAAAATTGGTAACGACCAAATGGATTTTACAGAAGTTTGGATTATATTATTACAAAATCTATTACAAGAATCTCATCAAATACATTATCCTTTAAAGTTTTATGAAAGATATACCTCTTCAGAACATATGCTAAATATACTTAATAATAAAGCAATTCAAGAATGGAAAAAACATTCCAAAGATAGTCATTCCCCTCTTTTGGATATTTTACAGGGAACCCTTATTCAACAGATTGAATGTAAAACATGCCATCACCTTTATCATAATTTAGAACCTTTTCAATGTACCCATTTAGAATTAAATAAAGAGAATAAAAATTTAACTTTAGAAAATTGTATTACAAAATTATTAGAATCAGATAGTGTATCAGGATGGAAATGTGATAAATGTAAAAATGAATCAAATGAAAAAGTAATTCGATTCTGGAATCTTCCCAATCTTTGGATTCTTATCTTAAACCGCTTTTATGGTATGTCAAAACTACACACTCCTTTAACTATTCCGCAAGAGTTTACACTCTCAAAAGGTTTTGAAATGAAAACATCTAACCATTCTACTTATAAATTAAAAGGTATTGCAAATCATTACGGTTCATTATATGGAGGCCACTATAATGCAATTTGTTGTAATGAAGGTCAAGATGATTGGTATAATTATGATGATATATCTATAAGAAAAATTAATAATATTGAAGAGATTCTTCATGAAAATCCCCATGCTTATGCACTATTTTATGAACGTTCTAATAATTCTTGAACTTGTTTTCGTAATATATTATTTTCATTTTTAAGTTCTTTAATCGCTTCTACAAATAGACCTGCTAAATTACCATATGCAAGTGTATATAAACCATTATCTAACTTAGATACAGCTTCTGGTAGAATCTTTAGTACATCCTGTGCGATTAATCCCGTTTCATTTGTACCTATATCTTCACGATAATATGTATATCCTGTTAATTGGTCTATTTTATCCAATGCATTTTCAATTGGTTGTAAATTAGTTTTAATTCTATTATCTGATGTACTTGCAACATTACCTAATGTATCTAGTCTTCCATAAATTGTTACATTACTGCTAAAGTTTACAAGGTGATCGAAAACAGATGATACAGATACTTGAAATGGTTGTCTTACTGTATTCGTACCAATACCAATATTACCACGATTATTAATTAGCATACTTGTATAATTATTTGAGTTTATATACATAGTACCGCGTACATGTAAATTATATAATGGTGCCGCAGTTGCAATACCAACATTTGGTAATACGTTATCAACATATAATGAAGTTACACTAGAATCTGTAATATATTCAGCATTACCTTTTACGTTTAGATTTTTGGAACCGACACTTGTATTACCAAAAGTAACTCTACCTGTTTGTAATAAATGTATACTTGTGCCAACACGACATCCTGTATTTGTAAATGTCATTTGACGATTTGTATTAGTTAAATCAACATTATTTGTAATAAATGCTTCTGCGCTTAATCCAGGTGTAGTAGATTGACTTAATACACCTAATGTATAACGATTTTGATTGGCCTCTAACTCTAATTGCGCTATTGTATTTATAACACTAACATTACAATTATTAATACGTATTCCGGAATATTTATTATTTCCAATAGTATGTATTACGTTTACTTTTTCATTTATACCACCATTTGCATATATACGCAAATTATCATCAGGTAGACCTGGCTGTTCGACTTCAAAAAAATATTTATTAGGATTCATTACAATGTTAGAACCATAAAATAAGAAACGCGAAGAATGTACTCGAAATTCTTCATAATTATTCATATCATCAATACATTCAAAAGAATTTGTTTGAAGTGAATCAACAGATAGATTATAGATATGTACGTTAGATAAAACACCTACTTTAATATCTAAATTAGAAGCATCTAAACGATAAATATTACTTAAATATGTATCAGAACAATCAATTGAAGTACTTGAATATAATCGTTTTGTATCTAAATATCGAATATAAGCCTTATCTGGTAAATCGATTTTATAACTTTTATCTAATGTTGTATGCTCTTTGAAGATAAGAGCACCATTTGAATTAATAGTTAATTGTACTACTTCATTACAATTATAACATCTAAAAAAGGGAATTTCATTTGATGTTTTATTATAAGTACCTATAACAGAACGCATCATTGGTTTATAAGATTCATAAGAAGTATATGCATTTACTGCCTGTAATGGATGTAGGGCTATATTTGAACCTATGCTTAAAAATCCATTTTTATTGATAATTGTTTTTTCTATCGCATTTTCATTATAAAGATTCATAAATCCAGAAATATAAGGAGACCTAGCTTTTTGAATGTAATAAGTATAAGCATAATCTGGTTCAGGTGACGTTGCTGTTGTTGTTCCTGAACATGTTCGTCCAAATGTATCTATTTGATAAATTGGTATATATTGATTTATAGGTGATGGAAAATATGACTCCATGCGTAATGGATTTCCATTTAAAGTACTTCCAAATGTTGATGCACTATTTAATTGTTTAATATAAATAGCATCTTGTCCCAAAAAACGATTTGCAACAGTAATGTTTGAAGCATATAGTTTTTCAATATCACCATTAATAATACCAATATCATCAAATATTGTATTACCTGTTAAATAAATATTATTTACTTCAACTGTATCTGCATCAAGAACAATACGGTCTTCTGTAAAATATATAATACTATTTAAATTACTAAATGATGTAATATTATTTGTATATAAAATATCTGTATCAATTGATATACCAGATTTGATTGTATCTTTTACATCTAATTGAGTCACTGGTGTTGTTATACCAATACCGACATTTCCAGCAACATAGAAAATACCATTTGTTTGCATATTATATATAATTTTATCATTACTTGCTATACTAAAATCACTTGTTAATTTTTCTATAGAAAGATTACTTGTGAATAATCTATCTGTATATATATTACTGGAAACTATTAAACTATTTTGGATATTAACATTTTTTGTAAAAGTTGTATCTATTAAATTATTTAACAAATTTGAACTATAATTCAATAATAGTTCATTACTATGATATATCATAAATTCTATTAAATCTTTCTTTTTTTGTTGACCTATAATATAATCATCAAAAATCATAAAAGCATCTGTATAATCACTGCTGATATGTAAGACATTTGAATTTGTTGTATTTATAAATAAGGGGTTTTCACCAACTTCATAAATTGCTTTTCCTATGGATATAGACATATCTAACCTTAAGATAATTTAAGAAAAATGAATTTATATATTTAAATAGAAATATTAAGCTTGAGCCTCTTTCCATGAAACACGCGCTGTTATTGATAAAGGTCTATTTGCCGCCACATAATTAATATCTAATGGTGTTGCAACTATTGTTAATAAATCAGGGCCATCGGGGAAAATACCATTTCCTGCTATAATAGAATTACCAATACTTGTAATATCTGCTAAACTTACAACAGAATTGTTTAGTAAACGTCTTGGTTCTGTTGTACCAATTGAATTATCAATACTACCACCAGTTACTCGTACAGTATATATGGGTAATCCACCTAATATACTATCAAATTTACTATGATAAATAGCCTGAGATAAAGAAGGAGTATTAATACGTTCGTAATTTTTATAAAAAGGTATTCCATTTAATACCACTTTTACTTCACAATCATGTGTAGTTAATATACCAAATGATGTTAGTGTCAATTGCATACGGTTAATAATTTCACGTTGACCTAGAGAAGCACCTTTACCAGTATCAACCGCTGGTGCTAAACGTATACTTACTAAAGGAATTGATCTAGGTATAGGGTCCCTTTGTTTAGAACCTAAAATGAATGTACCTGTAGATTTTAAAGCTGTTGACAATGGTAAATTAGCCACATATAAATATCTATTTGTTTTATCAATAATTTCAGGATATGCTACAAATCTATTAAGACTTCCAAATAAACTTAATCCACTACTATCCCATATCTCAGTTCCTGGTACATAAAATTTTATTTGATTAAAAATTGTATCTGGACTAGTACCTCCTATTGTTATGCGATATACTGGTATCTCTTGATTTACACTTGAGTCATATAACATAATTATATCATCTGATGCTCCTAGATATCTTAATGTAAAAGCATCTGCTAATATAAATGAATTAGTATCTTTATTAAAGTATAGTATCTGTTTACCATTTGCTGTAAATATATATCCTCTATCATCATCAAAACCACCATCCATAATTACTGAAGTACCCCAATGAAGTAAAGCTGGAGAAAATGAAGGGTCTTCGTAAGTTCCAACTTCATAACGCGCTGGTACATTACCAGAACGCATGTAGGCTTGTGTAAATTTATTATTATGAATAAATTCATGGACGTATCTTACTTCTCCTAGAACTACTTTAAAGCCAAAACGAACTTTACCTGCTCCATACCAACTATAATCAATATACATCATTTGTATGGCATGTATATCTAAATTAAATCCTGTCGGGCCTGTACCATCACATTTATCTATACTCCAATCTTCCTGAGCTACTTTTGTATCTTCTGTTATTGATAATATTAAATCAGAACCAGATACACCACGATAAGGTGGTTGTATGTAAATTGTTTCATCATTTAATACAAGAATCACTTTATATGTAGTACCACGAATTACAACGCGATCATTACCAATTTGTGGTTTACTACCAGCTTGGGCTCCTAACTGAGTTGTAAAACGTGTATCAGTACCTATAACTAATTGACTATTGAAAGTACATGTTACTGTGCCTGTCACTTGTTTTACACTATTGCGACGACATGCGTATAGTGTTTCCCCATCAAATTCGAAAAATATACCATTTTGGTCGTCCATAAGACCTGCCCTTAAATAACTACCCCATTTACTACGCGTTACTATATAATTTGGAAAGCCACCTGCTTCAATTGAATCTGGTATTGTAGCTAATATAATATAAAAAATGTTTGTATAATTATCATCAACTTTATATACATTATAAATACTATTCCATATATCATTATCTGGGTTATTATCACCTGCGTCGACTCCACGTATTTTAATTTCAACACCCGCTCGCAAACGATGTGGCTTTCGTGTTGTTACAGTTACAAAAGTACCATCTATTAAAGAGCTATCAATTGCTTGTATATCAGCTGGAACATCACCACGCTGCATAGAAATAATTTCAACTGGAGCACTAAAATTAATTGCTTTGGATAATTGAATACCTTTTCCAGATTGATAACGGAAATATCTTCTTGTTTGACGAATAATTACACTATCAGGATTTAATGAAGGTACTATTTCTACACCACCATTATATGCACGATGTTCTACATATGAGTCTGAACGTGGATATAATCCAGATGATATTAATAATGAATTACCAGATGAAGTCGTTCCGACACCAACATATGAAGGAAGTGATATATTATTTTCTAAAGTAATATAATTTTTATTATTGATATCTCTTATTTGATAACTTTGTATGACACCTGGTGTATATCTTGTAAAATTTCCGGCAGTAGTTGTGGTAATTCCTGTTATACCTAATTTAATACGACCATTTACTCCACCTGTATAAAATGTTCCATCTATTGAAGCTGATAGTGCTGCATTTGACGAATAATATAATGATACTACATTTAATGAATTGCTATTTACATAATAAGTGAAATCATTTGATAAACCTCTAATATAGTTTGTACCAGCATTATATTTTAAACTATCACCGCTCACTAAATTATGATTTGCAGTAAAAAATATACTATTATTAAAATCTGCATCGGTACCTAGACCAACACGAATACCATTTGTATTTATTGTTTTTGTATTTACTTGTTCGTTATAGTAAATATTTATTAAATCTCCTAATTTTGTTGTTGAAAGAAAATCTATTGTATCACATCTAATAATATTACAACTATGAGTTAATGTTAATACTTTATCTGTTTTTATTTGTCCTCCAATAGATGGTATTATAAAAGTATGATTACAATTATATGGATTTACTGGATATGCTGGAAATTGTATTATATAATTATTATTAATTTGATTATATAAACTGATATATCCATCAGATGTTTCAATGGATTCATCAATTGCTACAGAAGATAATTTAAAATAATCAACATCCTCTCTTATAATAAAATAACTTTGACTATCTGTTAACCCAGTTAAAGCTTCTTGGCCAACTGGTTGTTTATAAATGATTCTTGCTCCTGTAGTTAAATTATGACTAGGGTATTTAAATGTATGACGTTGTAAATCTAATATTTTATTTGGTAAAAAATCATAGTATCTTCTTGGTACACCACGTTGTGCTAATAATGTAAATCCATAATCACCATCTACATTATTTATAATATAATTACCATCAGTCGCTTTATCAATACTAATAACTGATTGAGCGTCTGGTGTTGTGGGTGATGTATTAATTTTAATAACATCACCACCTTTTGTTAAAGATAATCTAAATCTAGTTGCTGTTGGTAAACGAATATAGTAAAAATTATCATTTATTAAATTTCCTAAAGCTGTTGTATTATTTGTTTTATATTGTACATAAGTCCCTTCTAATAAATCATGGGCTGGAGCATATATAGTATATGCATTTACATTTGATACTTGTCTTATAAATGATAATTCTGAATTTGGATAGCTTGTAATATCAACAACGCTACCAACCGAACTGGTTTTTAAACGAAAGTAATCCGTACTTAATACTTCTGCTGTATAATTAGTATTTAATAATAGTCCTCCTGGTAAGCCACCACCTTGTACTGCATTAAATATAATAGTATCATTTTTACCAATACCATGTTTCTTATAATAAAATGAATCCTTTAAAGTTAATTCATTTGTTGGTAGTAACCAAGATACTAAACCAACAAATAAACTATTATTAACACCATTCAATGCATTAATTGTTGGAGTACCAGATAATGTAATATTATAGTTTGTTGATGTTGAATTTGTTATAATAGAATTTGCAACTTTATATGTAATATTTGCTTTCGGATAGCTATATAAAGTGGTGGTACCACCATAATTATTAAAGGTTAAATCTGGTGCATTTAATCCAGGGCCGCTGCCGCGAAGATAATCACGTGAAAATATAGTAATACGTACGTCTTTCTTTAATAGTAATGCTGCTGTCCCAATTTCATCTTTTACATTATACATAATATTTAGCGTAGAAGCATTTACAATATAATTTATTGGATATGCCTTCATAAGTGCATGTTTTCCATAATATGAAGTACCACCATTTCCTAATTGTACGTTTTTAAAGGTATACCAATATCCACCTGATGAGCTTTGGGTTGTTTCACTAGAGTTAACAAGAGGTCCATATACTCTTAAACGATGTCCTACTGCTACTGAAAAATTTGTTAATGTGTAGCTTGATACTAAAGGGTCTTTAATTAATAGATTTAATGATACAGCTGATGTTTTTGTAGTTGAATAGTGAATACGAATCGGTAAATATGAATTTGAAGATAAGAATAAGTTAACTGAAGGACTATTTAACGGAGCTCCCGTTATATATCCAGCATTATTTGCAAGATAACCACCTTTGTAAGTTGTTGACTTTGAATTAAAATCTTCAATCGCATTAGTTCCAAGCCACATATATCCAACAGCATTTTCGGTTTGTAATTGAAATGTATAGGTCGCATTTGACCGAGCATAATAATAACCGAATAATTCAATTGAACGAGAAGTTGTATTAAAAGTAAACCCTCCAAACGATGGAGATGATGTTGTAATTGGTAATGATATTACAAATTTATTACCCGATGCTTGTTTACCACTATAATCTAATAACGATGTTGTTGATGTAAAATTATATGGAATACCAGATGCAATATAAGAAGTTCCAGATTTTACTAAATTTAATATAGGTGTTGTACCTCCATATAAACGATATTGAAATCCTCCACTTCTTGCAGCAGATTCTACGTTTTGTAATTGAAATTCATTAGTAGAAACATTATTGACCTTATATAAACAATAATTACTTAAACCACCAACTGCCTTATCTCCTAATGGAGATACATACATAACAAAATTATCATTTCTTAATCCATGGTTTGAAGATGTTATTTTATTTGTAGTATAATTAATATTAGTTGAATCAAAAAAATATGTTTTTTTTGATTCAAAATTATAAGGATTCATAGTTTTTGTTAAATAACCAGTACCAGCCGCATTATTAGAAGCTGTATGAATTTTATATGCTCGATTAATAATTGGATAAATATCAACAATACTTGCATCAAAATCAACACCTCTTGTACCAAAACTATTGGCTAAAATAAGAGCAGTTTTTTGAGAAAACCCTGATGGACTTTTTGTAATTATACGAATAGATGATTGTTCTAGATTAGTTAAACTTATATCAACATTTGGGTCATCTTCGCGTGCCGTACCATTTGTTTCTATAGTTATTAAATTATCAAATGTATATTGCGTTGATTGAAAAAACTTAGCTGCAAATAAATAAGATGTATATGAATCAAAAATTGTTTTTGTCTCTAATTGAATCTGTTTTGCACGATATGAAAAAACTGTGCTACTAATTACATTATTAACTATAAATGTACCCTCCGCACTTGTTGATAATAATCCTGATATAATGATTGGAGAACCTACGGATAAATTATGAGCACCAATGGTAGTTACATTAATATTATAACTACCATTTGTTGTTACTATAGTCTTCATTGTAATTTCATTATCACCATCTCTAGTAAAAAATATAGGGATATTATTCATTAATTCTATTGTTTCCCATTTAGTAGGTTGTAAACTGTATTCAAAATCTGTATCTATTAGTGTTTGTGGTGATGAAACACGAAGTTTACTTACTGGGTCCGTTAATGCATTTATTTGTAACTCATCCTTATTTATAATTTTTTGTATTAGTGACGACATGCGCTCTTCTATGTTTTAACAATATTTTAATGAAAAGATATAAACGTGAACTTTTAACATGCACCAATACTAGTCCATGCAATACTACAATCATCGTCTGTGTTTATAGAAATATTATTAGTATCTTTTGTTATTATAAAAGTTATTAAATCCATATTTTTATGATAAAATGATGTAAATAGTTCTACATCATTTCCAAACGATTTTAAAAAGCTTACTGAAGCATTGCCTAATTTATTTGTTAAACATGATTTTACCTGAATATTAAGAGTTCCACAACTATTCTCTGCCACACAATATTCTGGATATGCAATTGTATGTATACTATTTGATGAATTCCAACTAACTTGTTTATAAAAAGCACCACCCTTGTGACTATTAAATTGTCCGATTAAACCTTTACCCAAGTAACTATTTCCATAAACAATTAATTTTTCATTCGGTATTGTTGTACCAATACCGATATTTCCTGATATTATTGCATTTCCATTCTCAATATCCAATTGTTGACGAGCAACAGTAGTACCAATACCTACACCACTTGTATA